>Ga0310917_10000715_pt1 | contig 15102 bp, 11 predicted proteins | sample GREbulkMGLF178_FD_203531 | JGI IMG/M metagenome (GOLD analysis project Ga0310917, IMG submission 203531) | Lab enrichment of tropical soil microbial communities from Luquillo Experimental Forest, Puerto Rico - GRE.bulkMG.LF178 | ecosystem: Environmental > Terrestrial > Soil > Tropical forest >... | reverse complement strand
GGATCACGTACTCCATCGGCAGCTTCTCGCCGCGGCGACGGTCCCGCGCCCAGTGCGTCAGCAGGAACGTGGGATAGGAAGCGTCACAGATCATCCCGCAGTGGGCGCCGCCGTCGGAGAGACCCAGCACGCCGGCGGGGTGCAGCATCATCTCACGGATCGCCTCGTGGTCACCGTCGGCGTAATTGAACAGCGGCAGCATCAGCATGGCGGTCGCGTTTCGCTCGAGCATCAGGTCGTAGAGGGTCGACAGCGGGTCCTCGCCGCGCGCTTTGGCGATCGCCGACACGGTGCGATCGGGCGTGGGCTCGTAGTCGGGCGGATCGCCGAGCGCGAACAGACGCCACAGGGAGTGCTGCACCAGGGCGAACATCCCGTCGAACAGAAGTGTCGGGTCGACGGGCAGGTCGTCCTCGGACAGGATCGCGGCCTTCACCGCGGGGTCGGCCAGGCGCCGCGCGAGCTCCTCGCGGCTGCATTCGGCCGCCAGCCGGCGATACGTGGGCCGGTGGCTGAAGCCGTGGTGGCCCTGGAATCCGATCATCATGCCAAACGGGCGGGCGGCGATCTGCGGGTAGAGCCGGGCGCCCGCCGCGTGCGCGTCCGCGGACAGGTCCAGCATCTCGCGCCACAGATTCGGGTCGGCGTCGACCTGGATGAGCGCGAACGACACCGATCGGTCGATCTCGCCGCTGAGCCGCCGCATCCAGTCCAGTTCCTTCTTGGGGGCGACGATGTCCTCGCCCGCGGATCCCTGGGGGGCCAGCTCGAACACCGCCTGGCCACCGGCGGCCATGGCGCGCCCGAGGCCGAACAGTTCTTCTTCGGCGGCAAAGGTGCCGGGCACGGGTTCGCCGTCCATCGCACGGTGCCCCATCGTGCGCGACGTCGAAAATCCCAGCGCGCCGGCTTCGATCGCTTCGGTGACCAGTCGGCCCATCGCCGCGATGTCCTCGGAGGTGGCCGGCTCGTTGCGCGCGCCCCGCTCGCCCATCGCGTAAGCGCGGATAGCGCCGTGGGCGACCTGGCTGCCCACGTCGATCGCGAACTTCTGCTTGCCGATCGCGTCGAGGTACTCGGGGTAGGTCTCCCAACCCCAGGTGATGCCCTCGGTCAGCGCCGTGCCCGGGATGTCCTCGACACCCTCCATCAACTCGATCAGCCACTGCTCACGGCCCGGCCGCACCGGGGCAAAGCCGACACCGCAGTTGCCGGTGACCACCGTGGTGACGCCGTGACCGCTCGACGGCTCCAGCAAGCCGTCCCAGCTCACCTGGCCGTCGTAGTGGGTGTGGATGTCGACGAAGCCGGGCGCCACCACTTTCCCTGTCGCATCAATGGTTTCGGCGGCGTCACCGGCCATCACCGGGTCGTCGGCTCCCCGCCGGAAAACGTCGGCGATCTTGCCGTCCTTGATGCCGATGTCGGCGCGATAACGTTCCGCACCGGTTCCGTCGACGACGGTGCCACCGGTGATCTTCAGGTCGAACATGAGGGTTTCTCCTTGTCGCCATGCGCTGTCGACACGAGACGAGCGGTATTTCGCTACGCAGCGTAGCGTAACTCCCCACCCTATTCGTCGCGGTGGATCCAGTCAATGACGCTTTGCGTTGACTCTGTCCCGAAAGATGGGGACGTTGGTAGGTTCTGGAAATGCTCTTTGCGGCCCTGCGCGACATGCAATGGCGAAAACGGCGCCTCATCATCGCGGTGGTCAGCACCGCACTGATCTTCGGAATGACGCTCGTGATGACGGGACTCCAGAACGGCTTCCAGGTCGAGGCCCGGAACACCGTCGATTCCCTGGGCGTCGACGCATTCGTGGTCAAAAACGGCGCGGTCGGACCCTTCCTGGGCTCGACGCCCTTTCCCGATGTCGACCTGGCCCGCATTGCTTCCGGGCCCGGTGTCAAGGCCGCGGCCCCACTGGGCTGCGTGGGGACGATCATGAAGGGCGGCGGATCAACGCGAAACGTCACGGCCTTCGGCGCACCCGAGCATGGGCCCGGCATGCCCCGAGTCTCGGAGGGTCAGGCACCGTCGAGGCCGGACGAGGTCGCGGCGTCGAGCGCACTGGGCCTGCACATCGGCGACACCCTGCAGGTCGGTGCACATACATTGCGGATCGTGGGCATCGTGCCCAATTCGACTGCGCTGGCCAAGATCCCCAACATCTTCCTCACCATCCAAGGCCTGCAGCAGGTGGCGTACAACGGGCAGCCGATGGTCACGTCGATCGGGGTTGTCGGCACCCCCAGGCAGCTCCCGGATGGTTACCAGACCTTCGATCGAGCGGGCGCCGTCAAGGATCTGGTGCGCGCGTTGAAGGTCGCGGTGACTTCGATCTCGATCGTGGCAATCCTGCTGTGGGTCGTAGCGGCGCTGATCGTGGGATCGGTGGTGTACCTGTCCGCGCTCGAGCGGGTGCGCGACTTTGCGGTGTTCAAGGCGATTGGCACACGGTCGCGCTCGATCATGGCGGGGCTGGCATTGCAGGCGCTGATCATGGCGCTGCTCGCGGCCGCGTTGGGCGTCGTCCTTGCGCAGCTATTGGGACCTTTGTTCCCGATGATCGTCGTGGTCCCCGTCGGCGCGTACGTGCTGTTGCCGGTGGTCGCGATTGTGGTCGGCCTGCTGGCCTGTCTCGCCGGACTGAGGCGCGTGGTGGCCGTCGATCCGGCGCTCGCGTTCGGGGGTCCCTGAGCGGTGAGCGATCTCAGCATTCAGGACCTCGTCGTCGAGTACTACAGCGGCGGATACGCTCTGCGGCCGATCAACGGTCTGAGCCTCGATGTGGCGGCGGGGTCGTTGGTGATCCTGCTCGGGCCCAGCGGCTGTGGGAAGACGACGCTGCTGTCCTGCCTCGGCGGCATACTGCGGCCGAAGTCCGGGGCAATCAAGTTCGATGGCCTCGACATCACGACCCTCGAACGCGCTGCTCTGGCGAACTATCGGCGCGACAAAGTCGGCATCGTCTTCCAGGCGTTCAACCTGGTGCCCAGCCTCACCGCTCTTGAGAATGTGATGGTTCCGATGCGCGAGGCCGGGATGTCGCGCCGGGCCGCGCGCAAGCGTGCCGAGGAATTGCTGACGCGAGTCAACCTTGAAGAGCGGATGAAACACCGCCCGGGCGACTTGAGCGGTGGGCAGCAGCAACGTGTCGCCATCGCCCGTGCGATCGCGCTGAATCCACCGCTGATCCTCGCCGATGAACCGACCGCGCACCTCGACTTCATTCAGGTGGAAGAGGTAGTGCGGCTGATTCGCGAACTCGCGGAAGGGGATCGCGTGGTGGTGGTCGCCACCCACGACGCCCGGATGCTGCCGATGGCTGACCGCGTCGTCGAGCTGACGCCCGACTTCCCGGAGACGAACAAGCCACCGGAAACGGTGGAGGTCAAGGCCGGCGAGGTGCTGTTCGAGCAGTCCACGATGGGCGACCTGATATACGTGGTGTCCAAAGGTGAGTTTGAGCTGGTGCACGAATTGGCCGACGGTGGTGAGGAATTGGTCAAGGTCGCCGGGCCCGGGGACTACTTCGGCGAAATCGGCGTGCTGTTTCACATGCCGCGCGCAGCGACCGCGCGCGCCCGCAACGACGCGACCGTCATCGGCTACACGGCGCCGGCGTTCCGCGAGCGGCTCGGCGCGGGGGGCGTGCGCGACCTGATCGAGCACCGCAAGCTTGCCACCGAGTGATCCGGCACCTGGCCGTGCGCTGTGAACGAATTTCGGCGGGGCGCCGTGGTTGGGGGTGGGGTGTGTGGGCCGCCGCAACGGAACGCGCCGCGGAAGGATGGTGGGCATGGAGCCTGGCGATCGCAGTGGTCAGAGTGAAGAGCCGGACGACCAATCCGATGAACCAATAGCAGAGACGCGCGCCGAGTCCTCCTGGCGCACCGCGCTGACCCGGCGGCGCGCATTGCTGGGGATGGGCGCGGTGGCCGGCTTCGCCGCGGTGGATGTGGCCGGGTTCGCCTATGCCGGCGGCTGGCTGCGGCCCGACGCGCTCACCCCACCCCGCTTCGCCGATCGGTTCGAACACATCTACGGCCGCCATGACGGGTTTCGTCGAAACCATGCCAAAGGCCTCAGCGCCACAGGAACTTTCGTGAGCAGCGGCGCGGGTGCTGCCATCTGCCGGGCGGCCGTCTTCCAGTCGGGCACCGTTCCGCTGGTCGGTCGGTTTTCGCTGGGCGGCGGTCTGCCGGACCAGGCCGACAAGCCCGACACCGTCCGCGGGCTGGGGCTGCTGTTCCAACCGCCCAACGGCCAGCAGTGGCGCACCGCGATGATCAACGTTCCCGTTTTCACGGACAGCACTCCACAAGGGTTTTACGAGCGGTTGCTCGCGTCGAAACTGCTGCCCGACACGGGCAAGCCCGACCCGCAGAAGATGGCCGCATTCCTCGACCGCCATCCCGAGACCGTCGCGGCGATGAAAATCATCAAACAGTCACCGCCCAGCGCGGGATTTGCGGACAGCACGTTTTACGGGCTGAACGCTTTTTGGTTCACCAACAGCGCCGGCGCAACTGTCCCCGTGCGCTGGTCCGTGGTCCCGCAGGATGCCGGCGGACCGGGACTCCCGGCCCGATCAACCGGCAAGGATTTTCTTTTCGACGACCTCATCCGCACGCTGGCACAGCGGCCCGTGAAGTGGCGGTTGGTACTCACCGTCGGCGAGCCGGGCGATCCGACCAACGATGCCACCAAGCCGTGGCCGCAGTCGCGGCGATCCATCGACGCCGGCACCATCACCATCTCCGCGGTACAGACTGAGGAACCCGGCAACGCGCGGGACATCAACTTCGACCCGCTGGTGCTGCCGGACGGCATCACACCCTCTGACGATCCCCTGCCCGCGGCGAGGTCGGCCGTTTATGCGCGCTCCTTCACCCGCCGCGCCGAGGAGCCGAAGTCGCCAAGCGAGGTCAACGTGGCCAAGGTGCTCTCGTGACCGGCAGGGCAAACGAAACTATAACCGCCCCAACGCGTTTCGCCCTCCCATCCCGGATTCTGCACTGGTTGATGGCGCCGATGGTCATCGTGCAGCTACTCATCGGCGTGACGATGATCGCCTCGTTGAGCTACTACCCGCTGCTCCTGGCCATACACCGGCCGTTGGGGGTGCTGATCCTGGTCTTCGCCGTTGTGCGCCTCGCGAACCGGCTCACCCACCGACTGCCGCCGTTCCTGGCCACCATGAGCCCCGCCGAACGGCGCATCGCGTCCTGGTCGGAATACCTGCTTTACGCCCTGCTGCTTGTCCAGCCCCTGATCGGGTGGGCGATGCTGTCGGCGGCGCGATTCCCGATCACCCTGGCGGGGCCGATTCAGCTGCCCGGCATCGCACCGCACGACATCGATGTTTATGCGGTGCTCCGGCAGGCACACAGCGTCTTCGCCGTTTTGCTTTTCGCGACGTTCACCGCCCATGTCTGCGCGGTCCTGTTTCACACGCTGGTTCTGCGCGACCGGCTCCTTGATCGCATGGCACTGTGGCCCACCAAACACTCGGCCCCGCAACAGGACCCAACCGAGGCATGACGACGCTTGACCCGTGACCGTCGGTGAGCGCGGGTGTCATGTCAACATCCCGAACTACGCGCGCGAGTGTCACTACAAGGACAGCGATTTAGCAGAGGGTGAGATTTCGCAAGTTCGCGTGGGTGGGCCTGTGCCAGACTTGGCGCGTGGCCTCAGAGCTGTCGCCCCTGGTGCTGTTGCACGGTCTCGGCATGTCTGACAGCGCCTGGCGAGACACGGTTCCGCTGGTTGCTGTCCACCACGAAGTGTTTACACCGAGCGCCCTCGGTCACCGCGGTGGGCCGCCCGTACAGCGACGTCCAGTAACGATCTGGGACGTAATCGACGCGGCCGAGCGCTATCTCGATGACAACGGTCTCGAGCGGCCGCATGTGGCTGGCAATTCCATGGGCGGGTTCGTTGCGCTGGAATTGGCTCGGCGCGGCCGGGCGCAGTCGGTGTCCGCGTTCTCGCCAGCTGGGCTGTGGTCGGATGCTCTACGGGCCCGGGTCATGAACAGGGTCCGACGCATCGCGGCCATGGGCCGAATCACGCACGGCATTGCCCCTCTGGTGATGAAGTCGTCGCCGCTGCGTCGGCGGGCCATGCGCGACCTGGTGTGGCATACGGATCGGATCAGCGCCGCGCGGGCCGTCGAGATCGCCAAGGACGGCGTCGGATGCAGAATCACTGACGACGTCTGTAGCGAAGCTGACAAACAGGTCGCGGGGATGGACCCGCTGCCCTGCCCGATCACCATCGCGTGGGCGGAAAAAGACACTGTGCTTCCAGTCGACCCCTACGAAAAGGCCGCTAGGGAACGCCTACCCGGCGCGACCTTCACCACCCTGCCCGACGTCGGCCACGTGCCAATGCTCGAAAATTCCGAGCTTGTGGTGCGGACCATCCTCGCCGTAACACGCGCGGCGGAGACGTAGTTCAAGAGGGCCGACCCAGGTCGGAGTGCGCTCGGGTCCTCGCGACTCCAAACGATCTCGTCGAGGCAATAGCCACTCGCTGAATGAGTTCGCCAAAAGCACCTCTGTCCGGGAGGGGGCGACGGCGGTAGCGTCGTGACCATGCTGTTTGCGGCGTTGCGTGACATGCAATGGCGAAGGCGGCGTCTCGTCATAGCGATCATCAGCACCGGGCTGGTCTTTGCGATGACACTCGTCTTGACCGGACTTGCCAACGGCTTCCGGGTCGAGGCTCAGCGAACCGTCGATTCCATGGGTGTCGACGCGTTCGTGGTCAAAGCCGGTGCGGCCGGACCCTTTCTGGGTGCGACTCCCTTCGCCCAGGTGGACGTGGCCCGGGTGGCCGCTGAGCCCGGCGTGATGGCTGCGGCCCCGCTGGCCACCGCGGCCTCGGCCATCCGGGAAGGCAGCTCGGCGCGAAACGCCACGGCCTTCGGTGCGCCGGCGCACGGACCCGGCATGCCGCAACCCTCGGAGGGTCAGCCGCCGACGGTGCCCGACGAGGTCGAGGTGTCGAGCACACTCGGCAAGCACATCGGCGAGGACCTGCAGGTCGGTTCGCGCACATTGCGGATCGTCGGCATCGTGCCGAATGCCACCGCACTGGCGAAGACGCCGTGCATCTTCCTGACGACCGAGGGCCTGCAGCAACTCGCGTACAACGGCCAGCCGATGATCACGTCGATCGGGATCATCGGCAAGCCCCGGCAACTCCCGGACGGCTACCAGACCGTCGATCGCGCGGCCGGCGTCACCGACCTGATGCGTCCGTTGAAGGTCGCGGTGGGTGCGATCACGATTGTGGCCTTCTTGTTGTGGATCGTGGCGGTGCTGATCGTCGGGTCGTTGGTCTACTTATCCGCGCTTGAGCGCCTGCGCGACTTTGCGGTGTTCAAGGCGATCGGTGTGCCGACGCGGCAGATTCTGGTGGGCCTCGCGCTGCAGGCGGTCGTCGTCGCGCTCCTCGCGGCGGTGGTGGGCGTGATCCTTGCGCAGCTGCTGGCGCCGCTGTTCCCGATGCTTGTCGTGGTGCCGACGAGCGCCTACCTGGCGCTGCCGGTGATCGCGATTGCGATCGGTCTGCTCGCCAGCATTGCTGGGCTAAGACGCGCGGTGGCGGTCGATCCCGCGCTCGCGTTCGGAGGTCCCTGACGGTGGGCGATCTGAGCATTCAAGACCTCGTCGTCGAGTACTCCAGCGGCGGTTACGCAATACGACCGATCAACGGGCTGAACCTCGACGTGGCAGCTGGCTCACTGGTGATCCTGCTCGGCCCCAGCGGCTGCGGGAAGACGACGTTGCTGTCCTGCCTCGGCGGCATCTTGCGGCCGAAGAGTGGAGCGATCAAGTTCGGTGGCGTCAACGTCACCGCGCTCGACGGCCGCGAGCTCGCCAAGTATCGGCGCGACACGGTGGGCATCGTCTTCCAGGCCTTCAACCTGGTACCCAGCCTCACCGCCCTCGAGAACGTGATGATTCCGCTGCGCGCAGCCGGGTTTTCGCGCGCGGCCTCGCGGCGGCGTGCCGAGGAATTGCTGACGCGTGTCAACCTTGCAGACCGGATGAAACACCGGCCGGGCGACCTCAGCGGCGGGCAGCAGCAACGCGTCGCGGTCGCCCGTGCGATCGCGCTGGAACCGCCGTTGATCCTCGCGGACGAGCCGACCGCGCACCTCGACTTCATCCAGGTGGAGGAGGTGCTGCGGTTGATCCGTTCGCTCGCCGAGGGTGAGCATGTCGTGGTGGTTGCGACCCACGACAGCCGGATACTGCCGATGGCCGATCACGTCGTCGAAATGGCACCCGTGCACGCGTCGACGAATCGGCCCCCCGAAACCGTGCAGCTCAAGGCCGGCGAGGTGCTGTTCGAGCAGTGCACGATGGGCGAACTGATTTACGTAGTGTCCGAAGGCGAGTTCGACATCGTGCGCGAATTGGCCGACGGCGGTGAGGAACTGGTCAAGGTGGCCGAGCCCGGGGACTACTTCGGTGAAATGGGTGTGCTGTTTCACTTGCCACGCTCGGCGACGGTGCGCGCCCGAACCGACGCGACGGCAGTCGGCTACACGGCGCAGGCGTTCCGTGAGCGGCTCGGCGGAGCGGGTATAGGCACCGTGATCGGGCGACACGAGGTTGCCGGCCGCTGACCGACGACCTGCCTGCTCGCGCCGCGATCGGACGAATATGATCGGCACGATTCGAGCTTGACGGTGCGCCGTCGCCGACAGTGCCACGAAGGAGTGGAGAGTTCCATGCCGAACCAGCAGCAAGCTGACCGGATGACGTCGGGCAAGGGGTTCATTGCAGCGCTCGACCAGAGCGGGGGCTCGACGCCGAAGGCGCTGCGTCTATATGGCATCGAGGAAAACGCATACTCCTCCGAGGAGGAGATGTTCGACCTCATTCACCAGATGCGCTCACGGATCATCACCTCGCCGGCGTTCAACGGCGACCGGGTGCTGGCCGCGATCCTGTTTGAACAAACCATGGACCGCGAGATCGAGGGCAAGCCGTCGACCACCTACCTCTGGGAGACCAAGGGTGTGGTGCCCATCCTCAAAATCGACAAGGGCCTGGCCGAGGCGTCCGACGAGGTGCAGCTGATGAAGCCGATGCCGGGACTGGACGAGCTGCTGGAGCGGGCCGTGAGCAAGGGCGTGTTCGGCACCAAGGAACGGTCGGTGATCGGCGGGGCCAACGGCAACGGCATCGCCGCCGTGGTCGCCCAGCAGTTCGAGGTCGCCCGTCGGGTGCTGTCGCACGGTCTGGTGCCCATCATCGAACCTGAGGTCACCATCTCGATCCCGGACAAAGCCCAGGCCGAGGGCATCCTGCGAAACGAAATCACCAAGCAACTCGAGGCCGTGCCCGACGGGCAGCGCGTGATGCTCAAGCTGAGCCTGCCCACGGAGGTCAACTACTACCGCCCCCTGATCGAACACCCGAAGGTGATGCGGGTGGTCGCCCTCTCTGGCGGCTACTCCCGCGAGGAGGCCAACGAGCTCTTGGCGAAGAACACGGGGCTGATCGCCAGCTTCAGCCGCGCGCTCACCGAAGGGCTTTCGGTCGACCAGTCCGACGAGCAGTTCGATGCCACGCTGGACAAGTCGATCCAGTCGATCTACGACGCCTCCGTGGCCGGCTGAGCCGGCTCCCTAATATTCGTGGCGGGCCATGGGCGGCCTGCCCTGGCCGGCGTCGCCTTCGTCCGACACCAAAGCGGGCACCATTTCGCTGGTCACCAATCCCTCGTCCCGGGTTAGTTCATCTACCACGTCGAAGGATTCGGCGATGTTGGCCGGGGTGTCGATGATGACGGTGACAACGGGAACGCGACGGCTTAACGACAGCAGCTTGTCGCCGTGGGGTGGGTGATCGCCGTGGAATCCCCAGATGCCGCGTAGCACGGTCGCACCGTCGGGCGCTTTACGTTTTCGGAGCTCCTGGAGCAGGCCGCGGTGAATCGGCACGCCGTTGTGTTGCCCCGATTGGGAGGTGTAGATCATCAACTTCTGCCACAGCGGCAGGCCGTGTTCGTCGACTCCCGGCAGGGCGTGCGGTCGTTCCAGTAATTCACCGTCGCGCTTGCACACGCGAACCCGTTCGAGCGTGATCATCGGCCGCCGGAGTAGGCCGCCGAGTTCGGGCAACACCCGGCCGATGCGCTCGCCGGACCCGACGACAATGACCATCATCGGGACGTCGGGGTTACGGCCGAAAAAGGCGGCGCGTTGCCGCTGCCCGTGGGCGGTGCCGTCCACGCCCAGGAACACCGATGCGCCGGCAACTTGTCGCCGATACAGCAGATCACACACAGCGAGGTAGGCGGGCACCCCGTAGACGCGTTCCTTGCGGCCAACGTAAATCGTCAACTTGACGGCTTCGTGCAGTTCATCGGGCAGCTCCAGCGGTCCGATGTCGTCACGCAGCAGCCGGGCACGCTCGAGAGTGAGCAGCCCTCGTTGTTTGCTGGCAAGCACCGGGTCGAGCAGGGCCTCGATAGCTTCTCTGGTGTCCACGGCTACCACCACCACGGGCGGGTCCTCGGACAGCGTCAAAGATTCATCGGTCCTGAGGAGGCGTCCCGTCCCGAAGCCACCGATGCCGCGCAGCACGACGCTGCTGGCGATGCGGTGCTGTTCATAAAGGCCGAGCAGCACGTCGGAGACAAAGCCTTCGCGGGTCCGCCGGCGCTCGGCCAAATAGACGCTGAGCTTCAGGCAATCTTCGTCCATGGCCGCTCGGAATCCCGTCGCTGAAGATGTCCTATCGGTTTGCGGAGATCTTACCCGCAGAATGCGTGTGCTCGACCACGAAGGCCACGGCCCGAAGCCGTCGCCAATTGGGGACCAATTGCTCTGCCGCGGTGCAACGGCCATCATTAATTTGGTGTCTGCCTTGATGACTCGCATCAAGGGTCGTTACACGGACGTTAACACCGGGTGGCCGCAAAGCCACGCAACAAGGAGTTGCCGTGCCCAGTGAGCGCATGGCCGACCGCTTGAATGGCACCACGCAGAGCGGACGGGTGCCGGTCGGGGCTGACACCACTCGGCGGCTGGTCGGCATGCTCGAGCAGGTCGACGGCCTATTGACCAAATTGTCGGAGGCCGAGCTGTCGTGGGCGGACTGGTTGACCGCCGTCGCACCCGAGCATCGGTCAAGCGCGCGAAACCTGGTTCATTACTGGGCGATTCGGCAATTCGATTTGCGACAACTACAGACGGACCTTGCGGTGTTCGGGCTTTCGTCGTTGGGCCGCAGCGAATCACATGTTCAGGCCACACTTTTGGCGGTTCGCGCGGCGATCGCCGCGATAGTGGACGGAACGTGGCAGGCGCCCCCTCCATCGACGGTGGCCATCGAGCAGGGACCAGAGATCTTGCGGCAACGCACGGTGGAGCTGCTGGGCCCGCACCCGCCGCATCGCATGACTCGCATCATGGTCACGTTGCCGTCGGAGGCCGCGACCGACGCTGACCTGGTTCGCGGATTGGTGCACCGCGGCATGAACATCGCACGGATCAACTGCGCCCACGACGATGTGGAGGCGTGGTGCGCGATGACGCACCATGTCCGGGATGCGGCCGCACGGGCAGGCACGACATGTTTGGTGGCAATGGATCTGGCGGGACCAAAGCTGCGCACCGGACCCCTGGAACCGGGACCGCGTGTGGCGAAACTGCGTCCGCAAAGGAACTCACTCGGTCAGGTCGTCGCCCCGGCGCGGGCGTGGCTGACATCGAGTGAGGAACCGACGGCCCCGCCGGAACCTGGCATGGTGTTGGTCACGGTGCCCGGGCAATGGCTGACCAACCGCGATGCCGGCGATGTACTGGACTTGCGGGACGCGCGCGGAGCCAAGCGTCAACTCGTTCTCGAGACCGCTTCAGGCGGATTCGTGATGACCGCGCGCAAGACAACCTACCTGGAAACCGGAACGACATTACGTGCCGAACAAGGGGAGTCGACCGAAATCGGCCCGCTCCCGCAAACGGAGCAGAGCTTGGTGTTGCGCGCAGGAGACCGCTTGCAACTGACGCGCGACTGTTCACCGGCCCCGATCGACGGTAGTCAACACATTCCACGCATCGGTTGCACCCTGCCCGAGGTGTTCGACCATGCCCAGCCGGGTGATGCGGTCTACTTCGACGACGGCAAGCTCGGCGGGCGGGTGGCTTCGGTAGACGGCGATGTCCTCGCCGTACGCATCGACCATCCGGAGCAGGGGGAAGCTCGTCTGAAGGCGGGCAAGGGAATCAACATGCCCGACACCGACTTGCCGATCTCGGCGATCACCGACCGCGACGTCGTTGACCTGCCCGCCGTGGTCGAACTGGCGGACCTGGTCGATATGTCGTTCGTGCGCAACCCGTCGGATGTTGAGCGGCTGCTGGATGAGCTCGACCGGCTTGGTGGCGACGATCTGGGCGTCGTGCTCAAGATCGAAACGCGACGCGCATTCGAGCAGTTACCGCAGCTGTTGCTGACAGCGATGCGCCGGCCTCAGGTGGGGGTGATGATCGCGCGGGGCGATCTGGCGGTCGAGTGCGGCTACGAGCGGATGGCCGAGTTGCAGGAGGAAATCCTGTGGCTGTGCGAGGCTGCGCACCTGCCGGTTATCTGGGCGACGCAGGTGCTCGAGCAGCTCGCCAAGACGGGGCTGCCGTCCCGCGCCGAGATCAGCGATGCGGCGATGAGCGAGCGGGCCGAGTGCGTGATGCTCAACAAGGGCCCGTACCTTGACGACGCGGTCACCGTGCTCGACAACATCATGCGGCGAATGGCGGAGCATTATTACAAGAAGAACGCGTTGCTGCGTCCGCTGCACTCTTGGTCAGCTTCCTGGCACGAGGGCCTCGACGATGATTCGGGTGGTGAGTTCAGCTCGCCGTCGTGAATACCGTTGCGCGCCGTAAAGTATCGAATACACCACGCCTACGACGACGGCGTCGGGATTGACGTTATCGACACGCCCTCTCGAGCTTTTCCGAGCTGGCGTCGATCTGGGCGCCAGCTTTGTGCGCGTCACCGCAGCCGCTCGGTCGGTACCCCGTAGCGGTCCTGGTAAGCGCTCACCCGGTCGCGGACCTCAGCGGCGTCCAGGCCGGTGTCCGACCAGGTGTAGCGACCGCCGCCGCCGTCTCCGGGATGGGCGGCCAGGAAGTCGCGCATCTTTTGTGCCGCGTCGGGTCGCAGTTCGCGACCCAGCTTCTGATAGATGTCCTCGATCGTCGTCCAGGGGTCGTTCATGAAATCGGAGAACAGCACGTCGATCACGCGGTCGGCGGGTACGGCGCCGCTGTCGCGCAGCGCCATCTCGCGGCGAAGGCCCACAAGGACCTCTTCATAGCACTGGGCCGCGCACTCGGCGATGTTCGATTCGTCCGAGCCCATCCGCCGTAGGTGGTGGAGTAGCGCGGCGATTGACGAGATGACATTGAGCGGATCGCGGTGCGTCTGCACGATCAACGCGTCGGGGTACTCGGCGAGTAGCGCATCGAGGTGCCACAGGTGCGCGGGCGATTTCAGCAGCCACTGACCGGGAACACCGGATTGAAGGTGCTGCAGAAAGATTCGGTGGAAACGGTAGGCGCCGGTGTGGTCCGCGTCGTACAGCAGCCAGCGGTAGTAGCTGGGCAGGCGGTACTGCACCGAAAAGATCATGCTGGTGAACTCACTGGCCGTGATGCGGACGCACTCCTGCCCGACGAGGGCGCCCATCGGATGAAAGGCCAAGAATCCGGGGATGATCTGCTCGGAGAGTTCGAGGCTCGCCTGCGTCTGCGCGATTCGGGGATCGGTGTGGTACGTCTCCGGCTGCGGGACGGGACAGGGCGCATCGACCTCCCACGTCAGCGGGGCGCGCAGGTCGGGATCCTGGGCGAGCAGGTCGTAGAGGATCGTGGTCCCGCTGCGCGGTTGGCCGACGATGACGATCGGCGTCGTGATCGGCTTTGTAGCGATCTCGGGATGCTCTTTGCGCCAGGCGATTACACCAAGCCGGTTCTTCAGGGCGCGCATGATGTCGAGGTAAGCGATCTCCACACCGATGGCCGACAGCCGTGCCTCGTTGATCAGCCCATCGGTGAGGCGCTCTAACCCGGGCTGCCAGCCGTCATCGCCGAAGTCGTCAGTCCCCGCTTCCTCGCAGGCAGTGGCGATGAGCCGTTGCGGTGAGAATCGCTCCTGCAGTGTCATATCCGGTCTCCCCGTTCGAGGACCGAGACCGTGACGTCGGGCGGACTGGGATTATCCAGCCAGCGCACCACCACGAATCCGCGGTTCCGGCCGCCGGTGTCCAGCCAATGGCCAAATCCGAAGTCCTCCGAGGAGATTGCGATGCGCACCCGGCCGTCCGCGTCTGGTCGCACCCCACGATTGGTCACCGAGCTATGCCGACGCCGCGGCTCCAGGCATTCATGCCAGACGCTTTCCAGCGTCACGTTCCAGTACCGGGTGTCGGGTGGTTGAATGTCGAGCACCAGGGCCTGGCCGGGGTCGAGCCGGAACGCCCCCATCATGTACAGGTTGTCCGGGGTGGTGTCGGCCGCGCCCAGATCGGCGGCCTCCGCCGTCAGCAGCGTGTTGGGCCTGTCCAAGAGCTCAGGCTTGATAGTGCGGTGCAGCGTAACGAGTTTCATCAGCGTCCACGCCATCGCGGTGAACTGATCCGCGAGTTCGTCGTCGGTCAGCGGCGCCACGGGGCCCGGGTCGAGGGCGTCGATGCGCAATGCGGCCAACTGTTCGGTGCGGGGATCACCTATGTATTCGCGGACGACGACCGATGACGCGTCGTCGGGAATCTTCACCCACTGCGCGCCGGCGAGATCGGCAGGTTCATCAGCCGCCAGCACCAGCGCGAATTCGCCGGCGCTCAGTGCCAGGTCGACATCGCTGACGTAGTTGGCCATTCGCCGCGGAGTCAGGCCGGTGCCCGCAAGGATCTGAAATCCAAGGTATGCGGTTGTGCCCCGGGCGCCGGTGATCCGGTAGCGCCGATCGCCGCGGATCATCGCCAGGTAGTAATTGCCGTCGGGATTTGGCCCACCGACCATCCTTGTGTCCGAACACATATCGAAGAACGCCGGCCGGT
>Ga0310917_10000710_pt1 | contig 15126 bp, 23 predicted proteins | sample GREbulkMGLF178_FD_203531 | JGI IMG/M metagenome (GOLD analysis project Ga0310917, IMG submission 203531) | Lab enrichment of tropical soil microbial communities from Luquillo Experimental Forest, Puerto Rico - GRE.bulkMG.LF178 | ecosystem: Environmental > Terrestrial > Soil > Tropical forest >... | reverse complement strand
TGCTGGGCACGGCGGTCATGACCACTGGAACCAACGCAGCGGCTTGCCGCCGGGTACGGTGCATTTGAGGAACCGCCGCGCATGTCATCAGAGAGGGACACTTGTCTACGGAAAGCGGACGAGGCCAAACAGCGCGCGGCGCAAGCAACGGAACCGTCCATCAAGAGCGCATATGAAAAGGTGGCGGAGCATTGGATGCTACTCGCCCGACTGGAGTCTCTCGTTGCCACCGAAAAGAATAGCGAAGACGCCTAGCAAAAAACTGACGGCCCTGCCGCCTGGTGACGTTGCCGCCGATGCACAGATGGCAAAAGGAAGCCCTGGGCGTGCCGGAGCTTCCAAGGAGTTGACCTATCTAGGGATCAAGGTGTCCTAGGCTCACTTGGACATCTTTGCGAGCGCTTGCCGGCCGGCGTCCGTGATCCGCACGCGCACAACGCCGGTCTGTTGACCGTCGGCGACCATGCGCTCGCGCTTCGTGGTTGCGAGTCCGGCCTTGATCAGTTCGACCATCATGTCGAACGAGAACCCGTGCGCACGCAGGATCGCCTTGGTGTAACCGTAACGGCTCCCGGCAAGCAATTCGAGGGCGCGGCGGCGGTCAGGATTGGGACGGCGATAGTGGCGTCGGGTCGGCATCGGTGCACCGTCACAACTATCGGCACGACCGGCCACGGCCACGCGACGGGTCAGGACTTGCCACGGCGCAACGGGTCTGAAGCGTCATGACCAAGACAATCCTAGTCGAGACCGTGACGCGCAAATCGGCCGTCAGTCTAAAAAATAATGGGCTATTCGAAGAGTAACCTGTGACGGCAGTCACAGCAGCCGAGGCCGAAAGCGGCATGCTGCTCGTGCGGTAACTGAAGCACCCCCCGAAGTAGCTGCCGAAGCGGGCAGGCCCTAGCCTCCACCTCCACGACACATACGGGCCTGCCCGCCCCATAGCTGCGCTTCGCCGAGGTACACCTTCCGAGGCGGGGTTTTGATTTTTCGCAATCGGGAATGCCGGTATCTTTCGATCGATGATTCGCAGCCATCTTGCCCAAGCCAACCGTTACATTGCCGAAATGAAGGCCGACATCGCTCGCGAGCGCGTAATCCTCGAGCACGCGCTGGATGTTGGCCACCCCTTGGAGGTTGCTGAGTCGATGCTCCATGCGCTCGAAGCGGCGCTGCGCATATTCGAGAAGCATCGCCAACTGGTTCTCGACCAGTTGAAGCGCCCACCGTCAGAGTAAGGGGATCATCCAGGCGCCCCGGCCCACCGAGTGTGAGGTGCGATGGGCCGGGACTTGTCACCACGCGGTCTTGCCGGGGCGCGTGATGGCCAACTGACCAACGCGGTGGCTTGCCGCCGATTCGGTGCCTGCCGATACACAACGGCAAAAGAAAGCCCCGGGCGTGCCGGGGCTTTAGTGACCAGATAAGGAACGTCTAGTCTCCTAGACGCGCGCCGATACTATCCCAAGGCACAAATCAGGCAAGGCGCGGATCGCGTAAGCGCCCGACCCGCCGGTGTGCGGCGACGGGCCGGGACTTGCCACAACGCACTGTCGGGGCGCGTAATGGCCATATGACCAACGCCGCGCTTGTCGCATGGTTCGGTGAATCTGAGGAACCGAGGCGTCTTTCCAGTGTTCGCCTTGCATGTCGTCACGGTCGGATGAGTATCGACAGAAAGCGGCCGAGGCCAAAAATCGTGCCGCGCAGACAAGTAGCCGGCCCATAAAACGCGCATTCCAAGAAGTGGCGCGGAACTGGCTGCTACTTGCCGAGCAAATGGAGTGGTTGGACCGGCAGAGGTCTTCGCGACGCGACGAGGACACGAGCAATTAGCTGCTAGGCACGGCTACGCCGCGACGCGCGAGGACGCTCTAGGAGCCTGGCGGAGGGACGCTCTGTTGCTGCTGTAAGTGAACGCCCCGGCCCACCGAATTGTGAGGGTGCGGTGGGCCGCGACTTGCCACACGCGGTGTTGCCGGGCGCGGCGTGACCAACTGACCAACGCCAGTAGCTTGCGTCAGTTCGCGCATCTCATAGACAGTTTTGCGCGCCACTGTGGCTCAAAGATCACAGACAACAGCTTCCTTTCGCGTTAATGTGACACTTCGAAGAATGGGGGGTGTCATGAAAAAACTATTTCTCGGAAGCGTAGCGCTGCTTGCGTTGGGCTTGGGGATGCCGGCGGCATTCGCTGCCGAAAGGCCGGTGCCTGCATATGCACCACCGCCGCCGCCGGTTCCGGTCTACACTTGGACCGGCTGCTACGCCGGTGCAAACGCGGGTTATTCTGCCGGACGGAGCACACAGACCACGGTCGGGAACACCCTCGAGACCGGAGGCGCGCTGGGGAGACCCGCACCCGCACTGCTCGCCGCTCCGGCTGGAACCAGCATTGCTGGCGACCTCAACCTCTCCGGCTTCATCGGCGGCTTCCAAGGCGGCTGCAACTATCAGGTCGGCCAGTGGGTCTTTGGCTTCGAAGGCGACGGCATGGCGACCAACAAAGAGGGCCAGAACTTCGAGACCGGCCTCGTGCCTTTCATCGCCCCGAACAGGGCCAACTGGATTTCGCAAACCCAGGAGCGTTGGCTCGTCACTGCGCGCGGCAAGCTCGGCTGGGCCTGGTGGGACAAGTCGATGGTCTACGCGACCGGCGGCGCTGCGTGGGCAAAGATCGACACGTCCGAATTTCTCGTCGGCAATCAGACTGGCACCGGCCATCAAGAGAGCAATACCCGCACCGGTTGGACGGTGGGCGCCGGCTGGGAGTACACGCTCGGTTACGGCTGGTCGATCAAGGGCGAATATCTCTATGTCAAGTTTGACGACTACACCACGTTCACCACTCCTCCCTTCGGTGGAGCTGGCGGGAATATCGCACCGCGCAACGTCAAGCTCTATGACAACATCATCCGCGCCGGCATGAACTACAAGATCGGCTGGTACTGAACTCGTCCAGAGCCACCCTCCGGTGCTCTTGGGTGAAAGCCCTCGGCAAGGATTGAACCCCCAGCCGAGGGCTTCTTGCGCTTAGCTGGGACTACATACAGATGTCGCACTCAGCTCTATAGAGACTGAGATCACTGCCTTGATTGAAAAGCTTGTGCATTCCCGCCGGAAGCTGCGATGACCGCGTTCGCCAAGAGCTGGCGACGGGAGTGACCCGGTGTTTCACCGACGAACCCTGTTCGTGCTAGGTGCCGGCACGAGCGCCGAAGTAGGGATCGAACCCAAATCAGGCAAGGCGCGGTCTCGCGTAAGCGCCCGACCCGCCTGGTGAAGGCGACGGGTCGGGGCTTGTCATCTGCACCGGGTGAGGGGCGGGTACGGCGCTGATGATCAACTGACCAACGCCACACCTGCCGCCTGGTTAGGTACCCGATGCACAAAGAGCAAAAAGAAAGCCCCGGGGCTGCTCCCAGGGGCTTCAGTGACCAGATGAAGGAACGTCTAGTGGCCTAGACGCCCCGATAAGTATGCCAAAAGCGTGAGTCGCGCTATCATCCGAAGGCATGAGACGCGCAATCAAAAGGATTGAGATGCGCGACTAAAGTCCCCAACTGTGGGCATTATGTTGCGTATGCGCACCCTCCCGGCCGGGTTCATCGCGCCGTGCCTTCCTACCAAGACCACAATACTGCCCTCTGGCAGCCAATGGCTGCATGAGATTAAGCACGACGGCTTTCGGGTTATCGCCCGCAAGACTGGCGCGCAGGTGAGGCTCTACAGCCGTCCTGGCAACGACCTCACCCATCGTTTCCCGGAGGAGGATTGGGGGCGTGGACTGCTCCCGCAGGCACGTTAAGTGCGGCCTCACACAAAACTTCGACATTGCATTCACCGGCCTTCGCAAGCTCGATGATCGTTCTGGCAATCATTTCGTCAGTGAGGTCGGCTGGGCGCTTGACAGCGGCACGAGTCGTTTCGAAAGCGACGCCCATGAGACGAGTGGTCTCAGGGTCGAAGGTCTGGCCGCCTAAGAAAGGTCTGATGGGCACAGGCGCGTTCTACTCGGCAAGCTGAACCATAGCCGCCAATTTCACTTTAAGCGTCGTGAAACCAAAAAGCGAATTAAATCGGCATTACCAGGGAACGGAGTCGATATTTTGGTATTTCGCAACCAGCATGCGGCGCAAAGGGTGACGCCTGCCCTGCGGGAAGCACGTATGCCGAAGAAACGCCCCGATAAACAACAGAACCAGGAAGAGCCGCCGGTCTCTCTCGGGCGCCATATGCCGCAGCCTGCACCCGTGGATGACGAGGCGTTCGCACGTCGGGCGGGTGAGATTATAGGCAACTCGAATACATCGCTTCACAAGGCCAGGGACGCCGGCGGTAATAAACGGCTGCGGCGCAGTGGATGAGCGGGGGAATGGAGTAAAAAGAGGACGGAGATGAGCACGCTGCGAACTCACTTTACCTTCCGCGTCGATACGTGGACCCCTGACGGCGAAAGCATCGTGGAGCACGTCGCTGGCGTCGAGGACTATCAGGTCGCACTCGCCACCTATCGCGCCGCCTGTGAACGCTGGCCGGGCACGCCCATCACCTTGCGACAAGGTGCGCGAGTGATCGAGGACAGCCGGCGCCTGCGCACGGCGTAGGGCATCTGTTCCACACTAAGCCGTGTACTCATTAACGCGCAGATCGCAGCAGGGCAACAAAAAGGCCCCGCTCCGATGCTATGGTATGGCAACATAAATCTTCACGACGCAACATCATGATGATGGAGTGACCGCATGCGCTAATCCGTACGCGCTAAGCGTGGGCTTGAACGCGACTCTTGGGTGGCCAAAATCAGCCTAGGATGAATCCAGAACTTCAAGCAAAAGGCGTCGCCGTTGTGCGCGGACTTCTGAGTGGGGCAGAAGCCGCATCACTCAAAGGCTTGCTAGAGCGCGCCTATGCTGCGGCGGATAACGGCACGGCGCACGTTGATGCCCAGGAGCGCGTCAGGGCATGGGGTGGGGTCAGCGTCCATCTCATTGAGCAGTTCGGCATCGATGAACAGGAGCTCATACCGTTCCTAGGTATGGTCGAGACGCGGGCCACCAAAGAGGTTGGCCCGTGTAAACTCATTCCCAACATTTGCGTATTTCGCCGCCATCGCGAGAGCCGCACTCACGTCCCCTGGCACATTGACTCTGACGGCGCTGGCACGATGTCATACGATCCATGCGTGAATATCTGGATTCCGCTGGTATCCGTAGGTCGCTCGCTGCCGTCGCTCGAAGTCATTCCGGGGTCGCATATCTTTATGCGGGAACTTCCGCTACTTAATCCCCCGTCAGGTAGTGGCGCTGGGCGGACCGATGAGTGGGTGGATCAGAACTTCGTTCATCATGATCGGCTCGTGGCACAGCTAGAGCCCGGCGACGCCCTGATGTTCGACCATTACACTCTGCACCGCACCCAACCAATGGATTCCCCATCCGGTACTCGCATCAGCGGAGAGTTCAGGGTGCAACTGGCTTGTTCAGGGCAGGGGCCGGTGTTTGCGAGCGGTGGCCTTCTCGGCTGGTGGCGACGGCGGACCGCGTGAGCACGACTATCTGGAGCGGTGGTGCGGCGGTCGGACTCTACCTTGGCTCCGGGCTGATCTTGGCTTTTTTGGTGCACGCGAACTATCCCGGTGCGCTCGGGTTGCGCGAATGGATTCGTGTGATCCTCTCTTGGCCGCTCATTTTCTTCTTGAGAAGCAAGTAGAGGCGGCGCGCCGGTGATGCCACCCCCACAGTCAAAACCACTGTGGGACCTCGAAAGAGGGTGGCCGCCCTTCAAATGAAGGGGTGCCCCGGCCCGTTGGAGGGGAAGCAACGAGCCAGGGCTAAGGGCTGCGGAGGCCTGAAACTCCGGCGCGCCCTGTTCAATGTGTGCTGTAGCTGATCGGCCCGTAGAAACCGCTTGAGCCGCGCTTCTTTTCCCGCAACAGGCGGCGGGCAATCACTTTCGGATCATCGCCGGGATTGTAGGCCGCTCGCCCAACCGGAGCGCCACCGCTGCGTTCCCAAACGACAATTTGTTGTTGTCCGTTTTGCCCAACTTGGATGTCATACCAACCGGAGATTACTTCTCCTGGGTCCTTTCCATCCTGCGATGGCGCCCGCACTTGCGTTTGAATGGGCCCGGGCTCAGGCGGCTTGACTGCCTCTGCCGGAGGCTTAGGGCGGGGCGGGGGTGGCTTCGCGTAGGTCTTCTTCAAGTGCGAGGTGTAGTCGGGCCTCAGATCATCTTCGGCGGATTGCGCGTTGCTCGCTTGCATCGGAAGGCCGGGAGTATCCCGCCCGCTCCTTGGCACGCCTGTGATGATCGTATCAACCTCGTAGAAGATTTCACGGCCCTTTTCATCTCGGGCTGGAGCCGCGTGCTTGTTGTCAGCGACTCCGATTACCCTGCCTACCGACCCGCGGACGGCAGTGCCGTTTTGGAGCTTGTCGCCTATCCTGCGCTCTCGTTCCTGTTCGAGTTCTTTTAGCGCAAGGGCGATTTTTTCGGGGTCATCTGACATGTTCCACCAGCTTGAATTGCGCTGCTTGATCGAGGCTACGCTCCTCACGGGCCTCGATTACACGCTGGCGCATGGCTTCAATCACTTTGTCCAGCTCGTCGTCATCTAATTCGGCAGCAACGGGCTGCACCCAAAGCTCCCTTGGCAACAGAGTGGCGTAGAGCTGGGCGAACTTATCGGGGTGCGTGCGAGACATGACGCGGAGCGCGGCCTTGCCCCGGGTGATGTCAGAACCTGGGGTGACGGGTTCGTCCCACACGTCGAGGAGGTCAGCGAGCACGGTCGTCGCAAGCTTATTCTTGACGCCCTTGGGCCGACCTGCAGCGCCAATAGTATTCCCACGCTCGAAATATTTAGTCGGCATCATTCCCACGAGAAGGACGCTTTTGCGGGAGAGCCCTGACCGGGCGAGGCGGTATCCGTCCCGCGCGACTTCATATTGGTCGTGCCCTTGCTGGGATGGTTGCCGGCACGGCTGACCTCTGCCGAAAAGCCGGCCTTGCGATGCCAGCCCTTTTGCAGGGCGCGGCTGCCGTCGGGGTCGGCCTCGTCAATGCCGCTAATCTGCTTTCCCATAAGGAAGCCATCCGGACCCCCATAGTACCCGGGCCGGTCGGTGGGGAGGGAATTGTAATCGGATCCGCCCCCGGCATCGCGCACGCGGTCGCGGGTCGACAAATCACACGGCACATCGCCCGCGACTTTGGAAGTGTTGCGTTCGACGGACTGGCCGCTATAACTGCCCGTGACGGTTCTCTGTTTTCCGTATACTGGTATCGTCATCTCATAATCCTTTTTCTGTTACTAGTAGATAGGCTTTAAGTACATTGCCCCCCGTTCGGGCCAACCACATCTGCCTCAGCGAGGGTCCGGGAACATTAGACGGCCGCAATTCTTCCGCCAATCTGTCAAGCTCGGCGTCTGTCTCGTCTTCAATAGCCTTGATGCGGTCAGCCAATGAGGGCTTGTTTGATTTCTTCATAACGTCTCCAAGTTGGGACCGGCCGTCCGGCCGCGACGACCGGACGGGCCGGCGGCTTGGGCGGCCGCGAAGCAAGCCAGCGCCAAGCCTTTTTAGGGAGGGGCCGCCGCGCTTTCGCAATCCTGGTTTAGGAGCACAATCATCCCAACAAGACGCACGCAGCGGCCTTAGTTAGCGCTGAGATCAGGAACAGCGCAGTTTCGCTCTTTGTGAGCGTTTAACGGTTCGGACTTCCGCGGCCGTCGTCTACGCCACCAACATCGGGGGCATCAACGGAGCCAACCACGCCACTCGATTCGAGGCTATCTTTCGAGGTGAACTTGGTGAACGTGCGATCCGTCTCCAATTGGGAATAGGCGCCGCGATATGTGCCGCTAGTGAACTTCTGTCGGCGCTGGTCGGGAAGGGGGTCTTTAGCCATGTTTCTGTTCCTTCTTGTGAGGCGATGATTTGTCTGTGCGAACGAGCCTCAAAAGCGCGCGCACAAGAATGTCCCGGGTGGGATCGGAGAAGTTGCAAGCTGTGTGGACAATCGAGATTGAACGGGCCAAGCGCGAGACATGGGCTGCGCCACGCTCGGATTCCTCAGACAGGAATACTGCAACCGCTTGCGGCGGTGCTGGTAGGTCGGGCAATCCCCATTTGGCACAGCAAGCCTGAAACGCTTTGAAGTCTTGCTTATGCTGCGCCCTTACTCGGGTCTTGGCGTTTTCCAGCTTTAGTTCCCGGCCCAAGTGCGCGGACAGATTCTTGTCGATGGCGTCGAGTCCCGCCCGATAGTCTGCGGCCTGCCTGGCGTCTGCTGTCTCTTGTTCCCTACGCTTGCGCGAGTCCTCGAACGCCACCTTGTACGTTTCGCGCATTCTGGCGTCTTCGTCCGCGGTGATTTCATACGGATCCCCAAGGAGTGGATAAATTGTCGGCATGGTCTTTTTTCCTCGTCAGATACCCGCGGCTCTTCGGGCGCGGCTCAATTTGGTGGCAATCCGCAATGCGTCACGCTCGCCGTGTGCATTTTCAAGGGCCTTGGTAAGGGCGGCCACATCTTCAAGAGCGGCACTCCCCGCCGGCCTGTAGACCCCGGGACGTTGCCCCACCGGGGGCAGCGCTCGCTTGCTCGCAACTTCCCGCGCGCGGGCCTGCGACATCTTCCAGAGAGCCCCGTTGCAAATCGCCTTTTGGGCGCTGGCGCTCCGAAGCAAACCAGTCTGGGAATAATGCATTTTGATTTCTTGGTCCGTTAGACCCAGGTCAGTGCGCAAATAATCCTTGACCGCCTCCGTGAGCTGCGCACGAGGCGCCCCCTTACTGAAATTCGGGTGGGAAGCAGCCAACCACGCATTGAAAGAATTATCGTGAGCCTGGAATTCCTGCTCGCGTTGGCGGGAGGCAATCTGTTGTTGCGCGGCCTGCCTATTAGTGGTGAGCGCCTGTAGTTGCTGCTTTGCCGCGTCACTCCTTAGCTTTTCCTGGCGCAGGGCCTCGATCCGGGCGGGGTTGGATTTCCTCGTTTCCTCGAATTTCTCATAGCTGGTCGCTTCGGGGAAAAGTTTATAAACTTGCTGCTCATGCCTTTGAATATCTGTATATAGCGCAGCCTCTTGCGCGGTCATTTGAGCAATACTATTAGCGACCTGATATGCCTGGGCTGTAGCGGCGGGAGAGACTTGAGCAGCCCCATCGGCGGCTCGAAGCGCCAGGGAGCGAATACCTCGCTGGTGCCGGCGACGTCTGCGATATCGGCTGCCCGCTACGGGGGTGCCCGGTAGAGGGCGGTAACGGCATTTATTAGCTCCTACGCCCTCCTTAAAAAGGCGGGAATATCTGGTGCGATGCGCGTTGCGCCTTTGTCGCTTGGCTTCCAATCGCAATAGACCGCCGTCTCGCGCGATGGCCGCCGATTGAGCGGCGGCCCCATCGGATGGGCCGTTTCATTATCCCGCTTGATGCGAGCGGCGAGCTTCGGATCGACCGCGTCCAGCGACATCGTCACCAGGGCGAAGCTTTCAGCACCCCGCTTGGCGCCCTCAAGATCGGGCCACGACACGCGCGACCACGTGACCGGCGCCCGTAGGTGGTAGCGGCCGTTCTCCAGTACGATGCGAGCCAGGGTCAGGCCGCCCTTGTCGTAGAGAGACAGGTCGCCAATGCCGGGATCGCCCCACCACCATTCGCGGAGGCAGTGATGCGAGGGCGGGTGGCCTTCGATGCCGAATTTAATGCCCGTAGAATGGGCATTTCTGGACCCCTCGTCGGAAATCTGGACCTTGGGGACCTTATGGGCGGGAAAATCGTAAACACGGGGAAATTTCCGATATTCCCGTTCGCAAAGCTTGTGTCCGCTACCGAGCTTTTGGCTCTCCCGCTTCCGCCGCATTGAGTCTTCGCAGACGAGACAGCGGTTCCGGTAGAAGGACTCGAAACAGCCGCGAGTGCAGAAGGCGTGATGATGGTTTTCGACTGGCGCTGGCAGCTTTGACCGGCAATGCTGGTTTCGGCATCTCTGCCGAAGGGCAATAGTCATGAAAGCCTTTCAAGATTTGTAGGTAAATAGGCAATGCTACGCCCCCGGTGCTCCATTAATACTCTAGCATGCCCGTCAGGTGACAAAAATCAGCGGGCCTTCCGCTTCCTTGCCCGCTCGCGGGACCGCTGCCGTTTGGCAGATTCGGGCTCCATGGTTTCAGGTTACAACCGGGCCGCCCCGGCCATTGCCTAAAAGGCCTTTGGGCCGTCGGGCAAGGCCCGACCCCTTCCGCTTTGCCATTAGATTAGATTTCCCATCTTCCAATTTGAGCATACCACATCATCGCCATTTTACAGGTGACATAAATCGTGCCCCGCAATAGAATTCTCTTGTGATTTCAATGTTGCAATCAAGGACCTTTCCCCCATTCTATGTCAGCTATCAACGCGCGCGCCGCCGCCATCCTCTTTTCTTTGTTATTTTTACGGGCCGAAAAAGAATGACCGGCTTTTCCCCAATGGTATTTTGGCTGCTCGCGCGCAATTGCCCCGTGCTCTGCGATCCGGCCCAGATATAACAAGCGGCCACCCGCCGAATAGCAACGATAGACAAATCCCGCCATTTTAGTCCTCCGAAAATATAGGAATTCGATACTCCAAAAATTCTGATTGGGCCCCCCTGGGCCGTACGTGTCGACCGGTGGCCCCGATCCACCCGGCCGGCTTTCTTCCAGGCGAAAAACACCCCCGGGGGGTCGCCGCGGATATTCCCCCGTCGGCCGCCGCTTCCCTCGCATTCCCGCGCAATCGGATGCCCAGACCGCTCAACGCCCATTTGATTTCAATGACTTAGACACCATTTGCTACCGCTTTTGCTACCATTCACGAGGCCGATCACCCATGCGCCACACCGTTGGCCTGCCCATGCCCCTGCCCCGCCCGCATGGGATAGCGCCGACCTGGCGTAGCGCACGGCGCACAGCTCGATAGTGCTGCGGCTCAAGCGCAAGCCCATTAAGCAGCAAACGGCGCGCGTGGCTCCATTGTGCTACATCGGCCGTCGAAACCTCTTCCATGAGCCCTAAAAGCCTTTTCGCGGCTATTTGAACGCGGCCATTACCCAATGCGGGCTTTTCGGGGCGCTGGGCCAAATCGCGCAAGTATTGCGCTTTTCTAGCCGCGTTTGCCCTTTCGGGCGATTTTGAGCCACTAATCATCAAGCCGCTCTCGCCAAACCTTCAGGCATTGGCAAACCAAGCGCCAAAAGCCTCAACTCCAAAGGTAATGACGCATGTATATCGGCAGCCATCGTGGTCGCTGTCTGCGAAGACGAAAGTCCTCTTGCTCCTACTGTTGCGGCTACGCCGCGCCCGCTACGCGGGCATTCTTTCTTGGACACGAAGTGTCCCTCGGATGGCCCTGCTCCCCGTGCCGGTGAGACAGGTCCATCCTCAGCACTAAGTAAACATGCTGCCGACACACCTGTAACATCTGGCATGTTCTTGGCCTGTTCGGAGCGCTTGCGGCGATAGATCGTCGTGCGACTTACCCCTTCTGCCCTGGCCTGCGCTGTTATTGAATTAGCCTCGTATTCGGCCCGCGGACGCGCGCCATTGGCACGGCGCTTCTGCTCCTTTTTGACCTTGTCGCGGACCCTGCGGATTTCCCTGCGGTCGCGCTTCTTGACATCGACGCTCCCAATCGTGGTGATGCGCAGGGTTCGCCGTTGGTCATAGGTGAGGCCGAGGTGTTTGGCTAAACGATCCGCTCCCCAAGCGTGCGGAATCGCATCCGCTTCGTCTACGATTGCAATCGCCTCGGCCTTGGTGATTTCGCCGCCCATTTTCTGAGCGGCCCGTATCACGCCCCAAACCTGATCCTTGGCGCCCTGGTTGTGCAGCGCATAGGCAACTAACCATCGCTCCCGATCCTCGGTGTCCATCGCGCCCACATGAACGGCATGGCGGACGATTTCTGCGCGACGGATAGCATTCAAATCACGCTTTCTATTGCGCCTCCTGCGGCGCAATGGCATACTCTTCACTGTCAGAACCTTTCAATTTCCCCGGTCCTTCGTGGCCGGGGATTTTTTTGATCAATCGACTGGAATCAGCCAAAAGCACATGCTTGGCCAAGACCATTGGCCATAGACGACAATCTTTGCGCCGGGCTGGCCATAGACCTGATCGCCCGTCTTTTCGTCCCGTGATGCCAGCAATATGAAGGCGTCGCGATAGTGCGAGAACTTCATGCTCCGACGCCCGGCCCATCGAGGCCCAGCTTCTGGCGCAGCCAAGCGGTAGGAACCTTGTAGAGGCGGCCAATCCGTATGGTTCGGATTTCGCCCGATCGAGCTGCCTCGTAAGTCACCCCGCGCTTTAGTCCCAGAACCTTGCCGGCCTCCGGCCAGAGTGGTAACACCGCGTTTTCATTAAGCAATTTCGTGATTTGATCCATCCGCCGTATCCCCGACTTGTGGCAAATCAGCCGCTTTACACTTTGAAAGCATTTGGGCCGTCTGCCGTCCAATGTCAAGTGCTAGTTTTTCATTGTGAAAAGTATTTTTCTGTGCCATGGTGCATCATCGCGGGGAGTTTCGACATGGCGCGCAAGCCAGACGACCTGCACCCAACGATGGTGCGCTTGCCTGAGGGCCTGCGCCACGACCTAGAGCAATCGGCGCGCCGCCACGGACGCTCATTGAATGCCGAGATCATCTACCTGCTGAACCAATCACTTTATCAAACGAGTCCATCGCTGGTGGACAGGCTCGATAGGATCGAGGGGACGCTCAGGTCTTTCAGTGGGCTTATGAGGGCGCAACAGAAAGTTGCGCATGGCGCCCTGGCCGCTCTCAAAAGCTCAGTCAGCAAACCGAAGGATGACGGAGAAGAGAAATGAAGGGGCACATTCGCGAACGCTCGCCCGGTCATTATGCAATCATCCTCGACGTGCGCGATCCAGTCACGGGCAAGCGCAAGCGCAAATGGCACAGCTTCGCCGGCACGAAGCGCCAGGCGCAGGTCAAATGCGCTGAGCTTGTCGCCGCCGCCGGCAGGGGCGACTACATCGAACCGAGCAAGGCCACGGTGGCCGATTTCGTGCGCGCGCGCATCGACCAATGGGAGGCCGCCGGTGACATCACCGCGCGCACAGCAGAGCGCCAGCGGCAGCTTCTCAAACATCAGATCGCGCCACATCTCGGCGCCAAGGTGCTGCGCAAGCTGCGGCCGCTCGACATCGAGCAATGGCATACGGCGCTACGCGCCACGGTGAGCGCCCGCACCATAGGCCATGCGCACAGAGTCTTATCGAAGGCGCTTAGGGACGCGGCCAAAAACGACCTAGTCAGCCGCAACGTCTGCAAAGAGCAGGCCGCGCCCAAGCTGGAGGGCACAGAACAGGCGATAGTGCGCGACATTCCTGCGCTAGTGGCCGCGTTGCCAGGTTGGCGCTATGGCGCCGTCGCCTTGGTAGCGCTGTTCGGCGGCTTGCGGCTAGGCGAAGTGCTGGCGCTGCGTTGGACCAACGTCGATCTTGATCGCAAGGTGCTCCGCGTTGTCGAAACGCTCGAACAAACCAAGGCGTTTGGCATCAGGTTCAAGGCGCCGAAGTCCAAGGCCGGCAAGCGCGACATCACTATGCCCGACATTCTGGTCGAGGCGCTGCATAAGCACCGCAAGGCGCAGCTTGAGCTACGGCTGCAACTCGGCCTCGGGAAGCTGCCCGATGACGCGCTGCTGTTCGCGACCATCGAGGACCGTCCGCTCGCGACCATCGATGTCAGTTGCGAGTGGGGCCGGTTCGCTGGCCGCATCGGTCTGCCCGAGATTACATTTCACGCCCTGCGGCACACGCACGCTTCACAGTTGATCGATGCCGGCGTGGACATCGCGACCATCAGCAAGCGCCTCGGACACGCGACGCCGGGGATCACGTTGAACGTCTACGCGCACCGCTTCCGGCAGGACGACGGCAAGGCGGCGGCCGCGATCAATGCCGCGGTGAAATGGTAGCAATCCGGTAGCAAAGAGAACGTTTGTTCTCCCGCCTCGCGCGCTAAGTCCCTGATCTATTTGCAAGTCCACAACGGGAACGTCGCAGATGATACGGTCTTGCTAGCCGTTGTCATGCCCCGCGCAGGGGCGGGCATCGAAAGTCCGACAATGCACACGACCGCGCCAAGTTCCCAAATGGGAGTTATCGAATCGTCGTCCCGGGTTTTCAGGGGAGATGTTGTGGGGGGTGAAGGCGGCTCGAGTGAGTGGAGGTGACATGAACCATTTGACTGCGGAAGTGGCAGTCGTCGGCGCCGGGCCAGCGGGCCTGACAGCCGCGATCGCACTCGCGTCGGCCGGGGTCGAGACCGTGCTGATCGCTCGGTCGCCCAATGCGTCAGATGTTCGCACCAGCGCCTTGCTCGCAGGGTCGGTCAAGGCGCTCGACACACTCGGGGTCTGGCGACTTTGCTGCGAGCATGCCGCGCCGCTTCGGGTGATGCGGATCGTCGACGACACGCCGCGACTCCTACGCGCGCCGGAAGTTTGCTTTGCCGCGAGCGAGATCGGCCTCGATGCTTTTGGCTACAATGTGGAAAACCGGTTTCTCGTTGCCGCGCTGGAAGCGCGTGCCGGCGAACTTGCCGCGCTTCGGCGTATCGAAGATGAAGCCGTCGCGGTCGAAATCGCCGATGAGCAGGTGACCGTCCGCTGCAACGGTGGCGCCGCGCTGTCAGCGCGGTTGGCAATCGGCGCCGAAGGACGGCACTCGTTGTGTCGGGCCGCCGCCAGCATCGACATGCGAGGCCGCAGCTACCCGCAGACCGCGCTCGCATTCAACCTTGGTCATAGCCGCCCCCACCACGATACCTCGACTGAATTCCACGCCGAGGCTGGTCCCTTCACGCTGGTGCCGCTGCCGCGACGACGTTCGAGCCTGGTGTTCGTGGTCGATCCAGCCGAAGTCGCCAGGCTCTCGCTGCTCTCCGACACGGAAATGGCAGCCGAGGTCGAGCGCCGCTCGCATTCGATCCTGGGCAAGATCGAAGTCGAAGCGCCTCGCGGCGTTTTCCCGCTGAGGGTGGAGACCGCCGCCCGGTTTGGTGCCGGCCGAGTGGCGCTCATCGGCGAAGCCGCGCACGTCATTGCGCCGATCGGCGCGCAAG
>Ga0310917_10000705_pt1 | contig 15152 bp, 15 predicted proteins | sample GREbulkMGLF178_FD_203531 | JGI IMG/M metagenome (GOLD analysis project Ga0310917, IMG submission 203531) | Lab enrichment of tropical soil microbial communities from Luquillo Experimental Forest, Puerto Rico - GRE.bulkMG.LF178 | ecosystem: Environmental > Terrestrial > Soil > Tropical forest >... | reverse complement strand
CACGCTGGCGATGACGCCCCATGCGCCCAGTTTGGCGGCCTGGTCCGCGGTGACCATCTCCACGTGCTCGAGGCGGTGCCCGCAGCGTGCGACGGCGGCCACCCCGAGGTCCGCGACGACCCGTTCGAAGGCAGCGACCACCGCCGAGACCGCGGCATCGCCGATGACGTGGAAACCCGCGGTCACCGTCGCTGCGGTACACGCCCGCACGTGAGCTTCGACGACCTCGGGGTCGAGGTAGCAGGTGCCGGTACGGTCGGGGGCGTCGGTGTACGGCTCGTGCAGCCAGGCGGTGCGCGATCCGAGTGCTCCGTCGACGAACAGATCACCGGCCAGCCCGCGGGCGCCGGTTTCGTCCATCAACGCGCGCGCCTGCGCGGGCGTTGTTACCGCCTCACCCCAGTAACCGATCACCTCGACGCCTTGGACACCCTCGCCGAGGTCACGCAGCCGCTGCCAGTCATCGAGCCCGCCGACCTCGGGGCCGGCGCATTCGTGCACCGCGACGATCCCGGCCGCCGCGACGGCCCGCAATGCCGCCGCCCGGGCTTCGGCCAACTGTTCGGCGGTCAGCAGATCACGGGCGACGGCTCGGACCGAGTGGTGGGCGTCGCCGACCAGCGGCCGGTCGGGGCTGAATCCGGCCGCCGCCGGTAATTCCGCGACCAGCCGTCGCAGCGCCGTTGACGCCAGCGCGGAGTGCACGTCGACCCGAGCAAGGTAGGCGGGCCGGTCACCGAGCGCGGCATCCAGGTCGTCGGTGCTCGGCGGGGTGTTCTCCGGCCAGGAGGATTCGTCCCACCCATGCCCCCACACCGGTTGGCCGGGGCGGGCGGCCGCATAGTCGGCGACCATCTGGACGCAGTGCGCCTTCGATGTGGCCGGCCGCAGGTCCAGCCCGGTGAGCGTCAGGCCGGTCGCCGTCAGGTGGATGTGGCTGTCCACGAATCCCGGTGCCACGAACCCGCCGTCCAGATCCTCGACCTCGGCGCCGGGGAACTGGCTGCGTCCGATGTCATCGCTGCCCAACCACGCCACGACATCGCCGCGGACGGCCATGGCGGTGGCGTCGGGATGGGTCGGGCTGTGCACCCGCCCGTTGACCAGCAGCTTGGTGGACGTGTCGGTCACAAGGAAAAAAATACGTGTGGCGCGCGGCCGGGGCGATCAGTCCCAGGCCGGCTGTCCCGGGAATCCACCCCGCCTCTGGTCCGGCAAGGTAGGCGGCTCGAAGTCCGTGACGTCGATGACCTCGCCGTCAATGTAGTCACGGCCATCATCCGGATATCCCCGACGCGAGTCCGTGAATGCGGTCGTGTAGGTGACCAGCGGTACCCGCCGCAAACCGCGTGCCCCGATCGCCTTCAGCCCGGGGCCGGCGAGGGACCGTATCGGGGGAACCAGGAGCAGCAATCCCAAAGCTGTGGTGACCAGCCCGGGAACCAGGACCAGGCCGATGGCCAGCGTGACGAGCGCGCCATCGTTCAGCGCGGAGCGCGGTTCGGTCAGGCCCGACCGCAACTGCCCGATTTGACGAATGAGCTGCGAGCCCGCCATCGGCGCCAAGAGGCCCCACCCGAGCACAAAGGTGGCCAGCAAGACCAGCAGGGTCCAGCCCCACCCGACCGTCGACACCAGGGCGAAGATCACCGCCAGTTCGACGACGACATAGAGGAGAAACAGCCACCGCAGCATGTGACGAGAACGTCTGCGGCCCACGCTCGGGTTCCGCATGCCGGCTGCGATTAGATGACGTTATGACGACGATTCAGATCGACACCCCCGACGGACCGATCGAAGCGCTGCTGAACCTTCCTCAGGGACAGGGCCCCTGGCCGGGCGTGGTGGTGATCCACGACATTATCGGCTACAGCCCGGACAAGGAGTCGACGAACGAGCGCATCGCCCGGGGGGCTACGTGGCACTCACCCCGAATTTGTACTCGCGGGGCGGCCGCATCCGCTGCGTCGCCCGAGTCATGCGGGAGCTGCTGACGCAGCGGGGCCGCGCCCTTGACGACATCCTGGCTGCCCGCGACCACATGCAGGCAATGCCGGAGTGCTCAGGGCGCGTCGGCATCGCCGGCTTCTGCATGGGCGGCCAGTTTGCCCTAGTTATGTCGCCCAAAGGTTTTGGTGCCTCCGCGCCGTTCTATGGCACTCCCCTGCCCCGCAATCTCAGCGAGACGCTGGACGGGGCGTGCCCGATTGTGGCGAGCTTCGGCGGCCGCGACCCGTTGGGTAGGGGCGCGCCCGACCGGTTGCGCAAGGTGACCGCGGCCAAGCAGATAACCACCGACATCAAGGTCTACCCCGGCGTCGGGCACAGCTTCGCGAACGCGCTCCCCGCCCAGCCGCTAAATCGCATCGCGGGTTTCGGGTATGACGAGGCCGCCACCGAGGACGCCTGGAGGCGCGTCTTCACATTCTTCGGTGAGCACCTGGCGGCCGGCGCAGCCACGTAGCGTTTATCCCGGGATGGCAAGCAGGACACGGCCGTTGCGGGGCCCCTGGTCGACGTGGTCGTGCGCCGCGGCGATCTCGGCTAGCGGGTGAGGAGCGGCGATGGCGATCCTCAGCGCCCCGACCCGCGCGGCTTCCGTCAAATCAATTCCGGCCTGCTGCTTGGCTTCGGCCGAGAAGTCATCGCTGCCGAGCAGTCGCAGTGTCGTGTTAGCGAACAACATTGGCCAGAAAGGCAATTCCGGTCGATCGGCGCGGCTCGCGTAGGCGGCGATTACCGCATCGTTGGCCACGACCGCCGCATCCAGGTCGGCGTTGTCGGAAAAAGCCACCTCCACGATGCGGTTCACCCCGTCGGGGGCATGCTCGCGGACGGCAGCTGATGCGTCCCCATTGTCGAGCGCGATCGGATGGGAAACCACGGAAGTATCCACGTTGTCAAGGTCTCTGCTGCGAACGACGGTGCCGATGACCGTGGCGCCGCCCCAACGTGCGAGCTGAGCGGCCAGCGAACTGACCGAACCAAGCACCCCGTGCACGAGTATCGTTTGGCCGGCGACCGGGCCGTCGCTGAACACGGCCCGGTGCGCGGTGATCCCAGGGATACCGAGGCATGCGCCGATCTCGTCGGAGACGTCGTCGGTGAGCGGAACGGCCTGCCGGTCCGGCACGCAGGTCAGCTGCGCGGCGGTGCCGAAAGGCCGGTAGGACTGGGCGCCATGGGTCCACACCCGTTGCCCGATCCGGCCGCCGTCAACGCCTTCACCGACGGCGTCGATCACGCCGGCGCCGTCGCTGTGCGGGATGATCCGCGGAAAGCTCATCGGAGTTCCCTGCCAGCCGGAGCGCTTCTTGGTATCGCCGGGATTGACGCCGGAGAGGCTGATTCGAACCCGGACCTCACCCGGACCGGGCTCGGGATTCGGCAGCTCTCCCACCTGCAGGACATCTGCCGCAGGACCCTGCCGGTCATACCAGGCCGCCAACATGTCAGCCACCTCCGCGAAGCGTTGCGCCGACGAAGATATATTCCATGGAATCATATCAGTCGCGTGGCGCCTTCGCTCAGGCGCTCGAACGCTCCTCGGCGTCGAGGTTGGCCGAGCGCAACTTCACCAGGGTGGCGTAGAACTGCCGAAGAGATCGCTCGGGCACCGCCGATCCGATCCGAGTCCGCAATTCTTCCTCAAACACCTTGGTGGCCTTGGCCAAGATGCGTCTTCCAGCCGCGGTGAGCTCAATAATCGAGGACCGGCGGTCGTCCGGGTTGGCCCTGCGAGCGCAATAGCCGGCGGCTTCGATGCGGTCGACGAGCTTGCTGGTGCCGCCGATGGTTATCGATAGCTCGTCGGCGATGTCATACACACGGCACGACGAACGCCGTGCGATGACTTGCATGGGCTCTAGCCTGCTCAGCGGCAAATCGAACTCGGCACGCAGTCGGGCGTCTACGGCGTTCCACAGCTCTGTTTCGAAACGGATCAGCTGATCGAACAAAACGAGTAAATCCGTCATGATCATCGTTCTCTAGTGCCCTGCGCCGACTTGAGCTTCTGCGACAACACGCCCGCGAACGTGTGCGTATCGCCCGGCCACCGCGCCGACACGTAGCTACCGTCGTCAACGACGAAGGCCGGCCGGGAGTCGGTCGCCGTGTCGCGGACCATTCCCGAGGACTTGAGCCGGCTGTGCGACGATCCGCGGACGACGTCACAGAAATCCGCCGGATCCTTAAGGGCACGAGTGACTTCCGACTGCACGGACATATACCCGCCCGGTTGGTCGGGCGCTTCGGTGTAGGTCCGGTAGTAATCGGGATCCCAGAATCGGGTGATCCGCGTGAGCCGCCAGGCCAGGCGCTCCATGGCCCAGGTCAACGCCGTGGTCTTGCGCCCGTAGAGCACCGAGTGACCCGTGCCCGGATCGACGCTGCGCGCGGCGAGCAGCACACCGTGACAGATCGCGGCAACGAGCACACCACGGGCAAAGGCGTCCACGACAAGCCGCTGCAGGGTTTCGCTGTCGATGAAGCTGCGCATTCCGCGGGCACGATGTCCGCCAGGCAACAATAGCGCGTCGATGCCATCGAGGGTGGCCTCAGCCCAGGTGAGAGGATGCTGAAACTCGTTCGACTGCAACATATCCCGATATGCGCTACGGCCATCCTTGTTAGCCCGCAGCATCAGCCCGAGCAGTGGGATGGCACCCAACGCCGGTATCGCAGACCAGATGTCCAGTCCACGGCCGGTCACCATGATGTCGTCGGCCGCCCCCGGTGCGCCGCTCTCGGTGGCAAAGACCACCCGGTGGCCGTCTCGGGTCAAGACACGCCAGCTGACCGCGACCTCGGTCGGGTCGAAGTCGCGGTCTGGGATCGGGATCAGCACCGTGCCCATGGGACCTAGCCCGGAGCCACTCTGAGCTCGAGACCGACGTTGTTTTCCATGCCACCCCGCAGCTTGCTCACGAAATTGAATGCCTTGCCCGCGATGCCGTAGCGCCTGCCGATCGCGTCGTAGACGGCGCCGGTTTGCGACTTGTCCAGGATGGCCGCGGTGCCCTCGACGGGCTCGCTCGTCGGGCGGCCGCGGATGTTGCAGGTGGCCAGCGTCACCCGGGGGGTGTTGCGGATTCGCTTGACCTTCCAGGATTTTGACTCGGTAATGACGAGCAGTCGCTCGCCGTCGGCCGCGGCCCAGATTGGAACCGGCTTGGGCCTGCCGTCCTTGGTGAAGGTGGTTAGCAAGATGTACTGCGCCTTGGCGAGTTCGGCGAAGGTGGGCGTCACGCTCCCAAACTTACCTCGCGAGCAGACGGCAGACTCATGGCTTGGCAACGAGCAGCGTGGAGAGCACACGGTTCACCCGCCGCAGTGGAGTTGGCGACCGTTGCGCCACCGACATGATGACCGCGCCCTCGACAGCCGCGACCGCGGTGGTAGCCCGATCGGCGGCCGCTGATCGCTCAACACCGGCTTCGCGGATCAGCTGGGTCAACAGGCCCTCCCATTTGCGGAAAGCCGCTGCCGCGGCGTCGGCGGCCGCGGGCGCCTCGGAGCGGCCCAACGTCGCCGCGACGATCGGGCAGCCCGCCGAATAGTCACTGTCGGTCAGCATCGCTTCCCATATCCGCGTGAAGGCTGCCAGTGCCTGCGCTGGATCGGCGTCCGCCATGCAGCTCTGGACGGAGGCGGTGAGATCGGCGGCGGCGGCGTCAACGGCCGCCTCCACGAGTTCAGGTTTGCCGCCCGGAAAGTTTAGATAGAGCGTTCGGCGCGCCAAGCCCGCGTGGTTGAGCAACGCCGACACGCTCGCGCCGGCGACTCCGACGCTGCGGATGAGGGCAATTGCGCTGGTAATCAGGCGCTCCCGTGCGGCCATCAACCTTCCTCGCCTTCGTATGCTTGAGCACCCACTTGCGGTATACCGATTATTCTACTAGCTTGATCCTTATGGTAGACCAATCGATCTACCGACAATCGGGAGGCTGATGATGGCGAGCGATGCACGTACCACGACAAACGGCAGGGACGCTACTGTGCGGAAGTTCCGCAGGGAGCGCATCATCGGTCGCTACCTGGCTAATCCGACCGTGGCTCTGCTCGCCCGCCTCGGCATACGGACGACCTTCGCGACGGAGCTCGAAACGACTGGACGAAAGTCCGGGGCACCCCGACGTGTCCCCGTTTCCGCTAACTTCGACGATGCGGGCGCGTGGGTGATCTCCCAGCACGGGCGACGCTCCGGGTGGGCAATCAACATCGCGGCCGACCCTAAAGTGCTTATCCGGCAACGGAACCGGTGGCGTTCCGGCCTCGCCCGTTTCGAACCCGATGACGACCCAGTGATGAGGGCCAGGACGTTCGCGACATCGCGGCTGCTGGCACCCGTCGTCGCCGCAACCTTCCGCGCACTGCAGTCTGACCCGATCAGCGTCCGGATTGACTTCACGAACTGACCATGCTCGGCCTTGCACGGCTCGCGGGCGGTGACTAGCCCTCGAGGTCACCCTCGGTTTCCAACAGCGCCTGCCGCAGCCCGTCGAGGGTTTCCGGTTGCGGGCCCGCCCACATGCCGCGGCCGGCCGCCTCCAGCAGCCGTTCGGCCATGCCGTGCAGCGCCCACGGGTTGGATTCCGCCATGAACTTACGGTTCTCGGGATCCAGCACATAGCGCTCGGTGAGTTGTTCGTACATCCAGTCGGCCATCACCCCGGCGGTGGCGTCATAGCCGAACAGGTAGTCGACGGTGGCGGCCATCTCGAAGGCACCCTTGTAGCCGTGCCGGCGCATCGCCGCCATCCAGCGCGGGTTGACCACACGGGCGCGAAATACCCGGGTGGTCTCCTCCGACAAGGTGCGAGTGCGGATGGCGTCGGGTCTGGTGTTGTCGCCGATATAGGCGGCCGGTGCTTGGCCGGTCAGCGCCCGCACCGTGGCCACCATGCCGCCGTGGTACTGGAAGTAGTCGTCGGAGTCGGCGATGTCGTGTTCGCGGGTGTCGGTGTTCTTGGCGGCCACCGCGATGCGCCGGTACTGGCGGTTCATGTCGTCGATCGCCTCGCGACCGTCGAGGTCGCGCCCGTAGGCGAATCCACCCCAGGCGGTGTACACGTGCGCAAGGTCCGCGTCGTCGCGCCAGTTGCGGCTGTCGATCAGCTGCAGCAGCCCGGCACCATACGTTCCCGGCTTGGATCCGAAAATCCTTGTGGTGGAGCGACGCTGGTCGCCATGCTGGGCCAGGTCCGCCTGGGCGTGCGCGCGGACGTAGTTGTCGTCGTCGGGCTCGTCGAGGTCGGCGACCAACCGCACCGCGTCGTCGAGCATGGTCACGACGTGCGGGAAGGCGTCCCGGAAGAATCCGGATATCCGCACGGTGACGTCGATCCGCGGGCGACCCAGCTCGGCGAGCGGAATCGGCGTCAGGCCAACGACCCGCCGCGACGCGTCGTCCCACACCGGCCGAACACCGAGCAGCGCAAGGACTTCGGCGATGTCGTCGCCCGCCGTACGCATCGCCGAGGTGCCCCACACCGACAGCCCGACCGATTGCGGCCACCGGCCGTTGTCGCTCCGGTACCGGGTCAGCAACGAATCCGCCAGCGCCACACCGGCTTCCCAGGCCAGCCGGGACGGCACGGCTTTGGGGTCGACGGAGTAGAAGTTGCGCCCGGTGGGCAGCACGTTGACCAGGCCCCGCAGCGGTGACCCCGAAGGGCCGGCGGGAATGAACCGGCCGTCCAGCGCCCTTAATACCTGGTCGATTTCGGATGCCGTGCCGGCGAGCCGGGGAACCACTTCGGTGGCGGCGAATCGCAGAACCGCCGCGACCTCGGCATTGTCGGTGAGCCGCTGGGTCGCCTCGGGATCCCAGCCCGTGGCCTGCAGTGCCGTGACGAGCTGGCGCGCCGCGGCCTCGGCCCGGTCGACCGAGTTCCGTTCGTCGGTGCCGTCCTCGGCCAGGCCCAAGGCCTGTCGCAAGCCGGGGAGGGCGTGCTCGCCGGCGAACAGCTGGCGGGCCCGCAGAATGGCCAGCACGAGGTCGAGTTCGGCCTCCCCCGTTGGCTTTTGCCCGAGGATGTGCAGGCCGTCGCGGATCTGGACGTCCTTGATCTCGCACAGCCACCCGTCGACGTGCAGGATCATGTCATCGAACGCGTCCTCGGCGGGCCGTTCGGCCAGCCCCAGATCGTGGTCCATCTTGGCGGCGCGGATCAGTGTCCAAATCTGCTGCCGGATGGCGGGCAGTTTGCCGGGATCCAGCGCGGCGACCGTCGCGTGTTCGTCGAGCAACTGCTCCAAACGCGCGATGTCGCCGTAGGTTTCGGCACGCACCATCGGCGGGATGAGATGGTCGACGAGCACGGCATGTGCGCGCCGCTTGGCCTGCGTGCCCTCGCCCGGGTCGTTGACCAGAAACGGATAGATCATCGGCAGGTTGCCCAGCGCGGCGTCGGAACCGCAGGCGGCCGACATGCCCAGCGTCTTGCCCGGCAGCCATTCCAGGTTGCCGTGCTTGCCCAGGTGGACGATCGCGTCGGCCTGAAAACCATTCGAGAAGCCGGTGTCCAGCCAGCGGTAGGCGGCCAGGTAGTGGTGGCTGGGCGGCAAGTCCGGGTCGTGATAGATGGCAACCGGATTCTCCCCGAAACCGCGGGGCGGCTGGACCATCAACACCACGTTGCCCGCTTGCATTGCGGCGATAACGATTTCGCCGTCGGGGTCGTTGGTGCGGTCGACGAACAGGTCGCCGGGTGGTGGGCCCCAATGCGCTTGCACCGCTTCCGTGAGTTCGGCGGGCAGCGTCGCGAACCAGTCCCGGTAGTCCTTGGCGGAGACCCGGATCGGATTGTCGGCCAGTTGGCCGTCGGTGAGCCAGTCGGGGTCTTGCCCGCCCCGTTCGATCAGCGCGTGTATGAGGGCGTCGCCGTCGTCCGACTCGACCCCGGGCAGATCGCCTACGTGATAACCGCGCTCGCGCATCGCCCGCAGCAGCGCCACCGCGCTGGCCGGGGTGTCCAGCCCGACCGCATTGCCGATGCGCGCGTGCTTGGTCGGGTATGCCGAAAACACCAGGGCCACGCGCTTATCGGCCGGAGTGACGTGCCGCAGTCGCGCATGCCGGATCGCCAGCCCCGCGACCCGCGCACAGCGCTCCGGGTCGGCGACATACGAGATCAGCCCGTCGTCGTCAATCTCCTTGAACGAGAACGGAACCGTGATGATCCGGCCGTCGAACTCGGGCACGGCAACCTGGCTGGCGACGTCGAGCGGGCTGAGCCCGTCGTCGTTGTCGCGCCATTGATCGCGGGCGGTGGTCAGGCACAAACCCTGCAAGATCGGGATGTCCAGGGCCGCCAGGTGTTCGACGTTCCAGCTGTCATCGTCGCCACCGGCCGACACCGTCGCCGGTCTCAACCCCCCGGCCGCGAGCACGGTGACCACCATGGCGTCCGCGCCGCCAAGCCGTTGCAGCAGTTCGGTTTCGGCGGTGCGCAGCGAGGCGCAATAGACGGGCAGCGGTCGCCCGCCGGCGTCCTCGATAGCCCGGCACAGCGACTCGATGTAGGCGGTGTTGCCGGCCAACTGCTGGGCGCGGTAGTACAGCACCGCGATGGTCGGGCCGTCGCTGTCTCTGGCATGCGGCCGATCCAGCTCGCCCCAGGTGGGCGTCACGACCGGCGGCGCGAAGCCGAAGCCGGTCATCAGCACCGTGTCCGAGAGGAAGGCGTGCAACTGGCGCAGGTTGTCCACGCCGCCGTGGGCCAGGTAGACATGCGCCTGCACCGCGATGCCGGCCGCCAGCGTGGACAGGCCCGTCAACTCGGCGTCGGCGGCCTGTTCGCCGCTGACCAACACCGTCGGGACACCGCTGGCGATCACCATGTCGATGCCGCTTTGCCAGGCTCGGTAACCGCCGAGGATCCGAACCACCACGACCGCGGCGTCGGCCAGCAGGTCGCTCAGCTCGCAGTCGGACAGGCGCGACGGGTTGGCCCACCGATAGTTCTTCCCACTGGAACGGGCGCTGATCAGGTCCGTGTCGGATGTCGACAGCAGCAGGATGGTCGGCTCAGCCACCCGTCATTCGTACCGCAGCGTGCTACGACCCGAGCGGCGTGCCCCCCAACGTGTACTCAGCGCGAAAAACTGGCCGAGATCTCGCGCTGAATGCACGCTCGGCGCGACCATACGCGCACGCAGATCAGCCGTCGCTATGCTCCCGGCATGGACGCCGAACTCGAGCGGTGGAAAGCCGCTGGACAATACTTCGACTACTTGGGCTTCGAAGTGTTCTATCGCAACGAAGGCAGCGGGCCTCCGCTGCTGCTCATCCACGGCTACCCGTTCAACACCTGGGACTGGGCTCCGATCTGGCCCACCCTGACCGAGCGGTTCGCCGTGATCGCACCCGACATGCTCGGCATGGGTTTTTCCGACAAACCCAGCACGTACGAATACTCCGTGCCCGACCACGCCGACATGCACGAGGCGCTGCTGGCGCACCTGGGCGTGACTGCCTGCCACATCCTGGCACACGATATCGGTGACTCCGTCGGCCAGGAAATGCTCGCCCGGCACGAATTCGGGCAGCAGTCGTACGGATCGCTACGGATCGAGTCGGTGACATGGCTGAACGGCGGCATGTTCAACGAGACATACCGACCACGGCTGATGCAGAAGGTCTTGTCCCGAACTCCGCTGGGCGACTTGGCAAGTCACTCGCCGAATGTGCTGCTGTCGCAGCGTGTACTCGAGCGCACGATCAACGAGCTGTTCGGCCCGCACACCCAGCCGTCGCCGCGTATGCACGAGCTCTTCAACCAGATCCTGGACTACAACGACGGTAAGCGGGTGACGCACAAGGTGGGCCGGTTCGTCAACGACCGGTACCTGTATCGCAACAGGTGGGTGCGCGCCATGCGACAGACCAAGGTTCCGATGCGGTTTATCGACGGGCCGGCCGACCCGAATTCCGGCAGGCATATGGCCGACCGCTATCGGCAGCTGATCCCGAATCCCGACGTGGTGATGCTCGACGACGGGATCGGGCACTGGCCGCAGATCGAAGCGCCCGAAGCCGTACTGGCCGCGCTGCTCGAGCACATCGACCGCGTCACGAAGGGCGCCTAGCCTCTCGCTGGCCTGCGACTACCCTGCCGCAACTCGCTTGCTGCCGAAGATGCGTTCCTGCATGGCGGTGTCCCCAAACGAGTGGGCTTTGACGACCTTGCCGTTGGAGAACTCGAACACATCGGCTTCCGTAGAGGTGACTGCTCCGACAGTGACTTCGGTCAGGACCACGACGAAATCACCGTCGGCGAGGAAGCGCTTTGTTTCGACCTTCGTCGATTTCTCGGCCAGCCGCATGAACAGTTCGGTGAGTTCGTTTTTGCCGCGGTACGTCCCACCGATCATGCTGTCGCCGTTAATAGTCCACTCGGCGGAATCGTCGAACACATTCAACGCCGCTTCGAGGTCGCCTGCGCTGAAAGCGTCATAGCCCTTCTTCGTCGCCTCGATGTTTTGGTTTGACATTGAACTTCCTTTCTAACCTTGTTCCAATCTCATTGCTACATAGCGCGATTCGTGGTCGTGATCCCTGCCTTCATCAAATCTCCGCGGAACCCTTGTCAACTGGGCCACACTTTTAGCAAACGCTACCGTTACTCGACTCTTGCAAAAATATGAAATTTCATACGTTGCCTCGCCGCCCAGGCATACCGGACCGCTCCGATGGGCGGCCTCCCGGGCCGGTCGTCGCACACAGGCATGATTTCCGCAGGCCGGGGTAAGAATCAATTATCTGCGCCGAACCATGGGGCAGACGATGACGAGAGGATGGAGCAGAAAATGTATGAATCGCGGGCGACGGGTGGTGTGCGCCGGGCCCTCCTTGTAGCCGGCGCGGGGCTCGGTGTCGCGCTGCTGAGCGCCGGTGTGGCGAGTGCCGCCGGTCCGGTCCAGTTGAAGAGCCGGATGGGCAATTGGTGTCTCGACGGCCCGAACGGCAACAACACCCCGACGATGATCAACCCCTGCAATGGGTCGAAGTCCCAGCTGTGGGTTTTCAACGCTGCCGGTCAGATCGAGAGCGTCGCCTTTCCCGGTCAGTGCGCGAGCATCACCAGCCCGGCGGATACCACGCCGGTGATGCTCTCGAGCTGTCAGATCAATCCGAACAACGCGCGTTGGAATACCCAGCCCAACGGCCAGGTCACGAGCGCCCTCGGGCCCTGCCTCAACATCAACGGCGGGGTGGCAAACCCTGGGGTTCCGGTGATCGCCTACCACTGCATCCCCGATGTGACCGACGAACAATGGGATAGCGTTCCGTAACCCGTCGTACCGTGAAGCATGCCCCGAGCCCGCGACACCGACGCCTGCCCGGGTGCGCTTCAGGTCCACCTGGCCGCCGACGGTGCACTCGCGCGGGTCCGGCTGCCCGGGGGCATGCTCACCGCCGCCCAGTTGTCGGCGCTTTCCGCCGTCTCGACCGAGTTTGGCTCGGGAACGCTCGAGCTCACGGCGCGGGGCAACGTGCAATTGCGCGGGATCGCTGATGTCACGGCGGCTGCCGAAGCCATCGCCAACGCGGGGTTGTTGCCGTCGCCGACGCATGAGCGGGTCCGCAACATCGTCGCCTCGCCGCTGTCCGGCCGGGCAGGCGGACTCGCTGACGTGCGGGCGTGGGTGGGCGAATTGGACGCGGCGATTTGCGCCGAGCCACGGCTTGCGGAGCTGGGCGGCCGGTTCTGGTTCAGTCTCGACGACGGTCGCGCCGACGTGTCCGGGCTGGGTGCCGATGTCGGCGTGCACGTGCTGGACGACGGTCTGGCGCTGCTATTGACGGGGCGGGATACCGGCGTCCGGCTGGCTGCCCGCGACCTGGTCCGGTCACTGGTCACCGTTGCCGAGCGCTTTATCGAAACACGCGGAAAGGCTTGGCGTGTCAAGGAATTGGCTGATATCGCAGCGTTGTGGCCCGAGGCTGCGCTGGGCGCCGCCTTTCCGCCCGTCACAAAGCCGCCGATGGGGTGGATCAGCCAAGACGATGGACGGGTCGCGCTGGGTGCCGCGGTGCCGCTGGGCGTGCTGCCCGCACGAGTCGCGGAGTGCCTCGCCGCGATCGAGGCCCCGCTGGTGGTCACACCGTGGCGATCGGTGCTCGTGTGCGACCTCAGCGAGGAGGTGGCGGACGTCGCGCTCCGCGTGCTGGCGCCGTTGGGCTTGATCTTCGACGAGAACTCCCCGTGGCTGAACGTCAGCGCCTGCACCGGCAGCCCGGGGTGTGCGCACTCGGCCGCCGATGTACGCGCGGACGCCGCGCTGTCGCTGGACTCGGATCCCGGGGTGCATCGCCACTTCGTTGGCTGCGAACGGGCATGCGGCAGCCCGCCAACGGGTCAGGTGCTGGTCGCCGACGGACAGGGATATCGACCGCTGCGCACGCGGCCGTAGGGTGAGCGGGTGCTCGACTACATCCGCGACGCGGCCGAGATCTATCGCCAGTCGTTCGCGGCCATCCGAGCCGAAGCCGACCTGAGGCGATTCCCGGACGACGTAGCACGGGTCGTGGTGCGGTTGATTCACACCTGCGGTCAGGTCGACGTCGCCGACCACGTCGCCTATACCGACGACGTAGTGGCACGAGTCAGCGCCGCGTTGAACGGCGGTGCCCCGGTGTTGTGCGATTCGTCGATGGTGGCCGCGGGGATCACCACCGCGCGGTTGCCGGCCGACAACGAGGTGGTGACGCTGGTCGCCGATCCCCGCGCGGCCGAGCTGGCCGCGCGGCGGCACACCACCCGTTCGGCGGCCGGCGTGGAACTGTGGACTCCCCGGCTGGCCGGCGCGGTGCTGGCTATCGGTAACGCGCCCACCGCGCTGTTCCGGCTACTGGAGCTGATCGACGAGGGTGCTTCCCCGCCGGTTGCCGTGCTAGGTGGGCCGGTCGGATTCGTCGGGTCGGCGCAATCCAAGCAGGAGCTCATCGAGCGTCCGCGCGGGATGTCCTATCTGGTGGTGCGGGGCCGTCGGGGCGGCAGCGCCGTGGCCGCTGCCGCGGTGAACGCGATCGCGAGCGACGCCGAATGACTCAGCGGGGCACGCTGTGGGGAGTCGGGTTGGGGCCCGGCGACCCGGAGTTGGTGACGGTCAAGGCCGCGCGGGTGATCGGCAAAGCCGATGTGGTGGCCTATCACAGCGCCCGGCACGGCCGCAGCATCGCCCGCGGAATCGCCGAACCGTATCTGCGGCCCGGTCAGATCGAGGAGCACCTGATTTATCCGGTGACCACCGAGGCGACCGATCATCCCGGCGGCTACGCGGGTGCGATCGAAGATTTCTACGCCGACTCCACCCAGCGCATCGCCGCGCACCTCGACGCCGGTCGCGATGTGGCGCTGCTCGCGGAGGGCGACCCGCTCTTCTACAGCTCGTATATGCATCTGCACACCCGGCTGACGGAGCGGTTCAACGCAGTCATCGTGCCGGGTGTCACGTCGGTGAGCGCCGCCTCGGCGGCCATCGCGACACCGCTGGTGGCCGGCGACGAGGTGCTGTCGGTGCTGCCGGGCACCCTGCCGGTCGCCGAGCTGACCCGTAGGCTCGCCGACGCCGACGCCGCGGTGGTGCTCAAACTGGGCCGTTCGTATCAGGCTGTGCGGGAAGCGCTTTCGGCATCGGGGCAGCTTGACGACGCGTTCTACGTCGAGCGGGCCAGCACCCCCGGGCAGCGCATACTGCCCGCCGCGGAGGTCGACGAGGCCGGCGTCCCGTACTTTTCGCTGGCCATGCTGCCGGGCGGCCGCCGGGCACAACAGCAGGCCCCAACTAAGCGGCAGGCCGGCACAGTCGCGGTCGTGGGCCTGGGACCCGGCGACGTCGACTGGATGACGCCGCAGAGCCGACGTGAGCTGGCCGCCGCGACCGATCTGATCGGCTACGGCGGCTACCTGGATCGCGTCCCGGTCCGCGACGGCCAGCGGCGCCATCCCAGCGACAACACCGACGAACCCGCGCGGGCGCGGCTGGCGTGCGCGCTGGCCGAGCAAGGACAGACCGTCGCGGTGGTGTCGTCGGGCGACCCCGGGGTGTTCGCGATGGCCACCGCCGTCCTGGAAGAGGCCAAACAGTGGCCGGGAGTGCGGATCCGGGTGATTCCGGCGATGACGGCAGCACAGGCCGTC
>Ga0310917_10000701_pt1 | contig 15193 bp, 24 predicted proteins | sample GREbulkMGLF178_FD_203531 | JGI IMG/M metagenome (GOLD analysis project Ga0310917, IMG submission 203531) | Lab enrichment of tropical soil microbial communities from Luquillo Experimental Forest, Puerto Rico - GRE.bulkMG.LF178 | ecosystem: Environmental > Terrestrial > Soil > Tropical forest >... | reverse complement strand
ACGGTCGCGTGCTGCCCGGGTGCTGCCCCCCTCGTGGCCCAACATGATGCTTCGCTCGGACCAGAAAATCCTGTTCCAAAATCAGAGATTTGAGCGTACAGGCCCAAAACTCCGACTCTCGACCGTCAGATTATTGATCTGGTGGACGTCAGAGCGGAACATCAACATACGACAACGTTAGGCTACCGGCATCGCCAAGCGAATCCGTGTGTTGGTGCTGCCGGGATTACCGCCGAAAGGCGACGTTATTAATTGGGCTAACACTGGCGGCACGCGCGAAGCGCTCGATGCGCTGATCACCGAGGCTCAGGACTGGAAAGCGCCGACTACCAAGGAAGGCAAACAACAAGCCGCGACGCGCGAGGATGAGCTACTGGCGGCGCTCGACAGGGCGCAAGGTCTCGACCGCGCCCGCAAGCGCAAAGAGGCCGCCAAAATTCTCGGCGTGACCGGTCCCGAGATTGACGCTGAGCTTCGGGCGCGCCACGAGGCGGCGCCACTATACGGCCATTGGATCGTCGAGCCGTGGCCCGATCCCGTTGAGGGTGACAGCCTGCTTCGCGATCTCATCCGGCGCATTCACCGGCATGTCGTCTGTGTGCCCGAAGTATCTCTCACCAGCGCGCTTTGGGTCTTGTTCTCGTGGGTGCATGACGAAGCTGCCGTTCATAGCCCAATGTTGCTAGTCACCTCCGCCGAGGCGGAATGCGGGAAGACGACGCTCTTAAACCTTGTCTCGTACTGGATGCCGCGCGCGATTGCGTCGGTCGAGATCAGCAGGGCGGCGCTCTTCCGTGCCATCAAGCTGTGGTCGCCAAGCTTCGCGATCGACGAATTCGACGACGTACTGAAGGCGACAGGCGACAGCGAGAAGGCCGAGCTGCGCAGTGTCATCAATTCCGGCCACACTCGCGGTTCAGGGGTGCTGCGCTGTGTCGGCGATGAGAAAACGCCGGAACTGTTTCCGACGTTCGCACCGAAGGCGCTCGGAATGGTGGGGCGCAAGCTGCCGGTCACCACTCTGGGCCGCTGCATAGTCGTCGAGCTGCGCCGCCGGGCCAAGGACGAGAGGATCGATGAATTCGCCCACAAAGACGATAGCGAATTAGAAAGTCAACGCAGCCGTCTGCTCCGCTGGTCGATGGACAATGTTGACGCTTTGCGTGACGCCACTGTCGCCATGCCCGAAGGCTTTCACAACAGGCGGGCTAATAATTGGCGGCTGTTGTTTGCAATTGCGGATCTCTGCTCCGGTGTTGAGGATTTTGGTGATCAGGCTCGCTTCGCTGCCGTCAAGCTTGAGGGTGCATCTGACACCAGCAGCATCGGCGTCCGTCTGCTGGCCGACATCAAGCGCATCTTCGATGAAGACAAGTGCGAGGCGATCCTGTCGGCGACGTTGGTAGCTCGGCTCAAGGAGGATCCGGAAGCGCCGTGGGCAGAATGGAACCACGGCAAGGGCCTGACCCAGAACAGTCTCGCCGTCCTCCTTGGTGGCGGTGGCGGCCGAGGCCGTGGCAGCCGTGGCGGCTTCCGTAAACCATGCCTGTGTTATAATCGGCGCCGGTGTCCGCCTACCTCCCCAGTGCCTCGCAGATTTTGAGGCGGTTGTGAACGCGGTCCATAGGGCCGCTCCGGCTGCCGCCATCGCCTTTAATACGCGGCCCGAAGACAGCGCCGATGCCGCCGCGCGACGGTTGCTGGCCGGCTGACCGGCGCTCTGCCGCCAAGTTGCTCAGCAAGGATGAGGCCCGAAGGATTGCAGTGAATATCGCGTAGTTGCCGGTGAATATTGACCGGAACGCTAAATACAAATCGAATGCGCGGGATAAGGGAGAAACTCGCTAGTAAGGATAGCGCCTCAGATGCCTAGTCGACGGAGCGGGGGCTCGGTACTGCGGATTGGCCCCACACGACCCGCCAACCGCGCTCACGGTGGCCAAGCATTGTTGATACGTTGAAAACCCACAATTCGTAGCACCTCCGCGAAAGAAATTGTAATAGGCACACACGCGCGATGAGACGCGTCGGATCGCAGTGAACATTGCGAAGCTGCCGGGGCTATAGTTGCAAATTGCGGGCTGGGCATTATCGAACCGTGCTTGCCATCACCCGCGAAGGCCCCGCCTTCCAGGCGCGCCTGGAAATCTTAGTCTCGTTTAGCCCGTCCAATCCCATACTGATCGCCGACTCGGTTGATCTGTCCGTCCGCAAAATCTATTTCGATCACATCCTCTGATGAACCAATTAGGCCAACAGATGTATGTGTGCGAACGTTAAATATCTCTGTCCCGTCATCGCTGCTTTTGCTGGGCGCAACGTAAGCATAATCGCCCTTTAGATCGAACGTCACCCAGTGCGTTCCCCGTTGGCTTCTCAGGCTTAGCTGCTCGTTAAACCTCGGAGCCATCGGATCCAACATGCTCCAGACATAAATGTGTGAATCATTGCTACTTTCCCAGATTTCGCTCTCGTCCGGAGTCCAGCCGATTCCGTGCAGCAGCCCCGGCTCTCCAGTCGGATGATCTGGAATAGTCGCGGAGACGATTCGGCCCGTTTTGATGTCGGCTACTTGCATTCCCCAGAGGCCGGTCACGTTATTCACAACATGCCGGCTCACGCTGTCGACTGCATACGGCCCGAGGATTCCTGAATAAGGCCCAATGCGCGAGACCGCGTAACTGCTCGGATCGATCATATAAAGGTAGTTGCCGCTTCCGTCGCTAGCTTTGGTCTCTTGAAAAAGGGGTCCAGACAGCGGGAATTGTGTGTCGTGCGATCGACTAGAAAAATACACCTCGCGAACAACGTCGCCACTGTCTGCGTCTAAAACGTTGATGTAATCCGCCGAACCACCTTCCCACGTCGGGACATACAGCAGCTTTCCGTTTGGATGAATTGACAACCTATCGACGCCGGGATCGATTACTCTGTTCCACTGGACCGTATCGTCATGAACGCTGAGGCAATAGATCATTCCGACGCCCGAGCGAGTCCTGTAGGTGACGTAGAGCTTGCCTGTTATGGCACTAACCGCCACGCCTTTAACGTCGTCCACATCTGAGACCGTTGGAATTGTCTTAAGAAGACTGTGCCCGCGATCGATGTCGTAAACTGAAATGGATCCGCGATTGGCGGCAGATTGGTTGACAGCGTATAGAGTGCGCGATGTGGACAATGCAGTTGCGGCAATCAATGGGGGGCTTGCCGAGATCCCGACCGTCAGGCACACCACTACCGCGAAGAACGCAGCGGTGTAGAGAAGACGAGCGTATTGGGATTCCAACGCCATAGGCCACAGTATCCGATCACGCTGGCGCCCGTCACTCCTCCGATATCGCGCCGAACTGTGACGCAGACACATCCTGGCCGCGGTGCCACGGCGCAACAGCGAGAGGCGGGAGGGAGAGCTGCACCCGCTAGGGTCGCCACAGCACGACTATCTGCGACTGCAGGATGAGCTGATCGCCAAGCCGTGACTTCGTTAGGCTCAGAGGGTGCACCCGTCCGCTTTCATTCGTGCTGGCGGCTTCGGCCATGAGAGGGCCGTTTCCTTTTTAGTCCGGACCCAAGGGCTCCATCCCCTTTTTCGTTCGGCTCGACGAACTGTGACGCAGGGCACAGCACGCGCGCTGCGAATCGCAACAGATTGCGCCGCGATTCGTGGAGGGGGACATGGCGAATCTGGTGCTGCTGGTGGGCCTGCTGGTGCTGATCGCGATCCTGGCGGCGCGACTCGAAACCCCACAGCCGCGCGAGAGCACGCCGCAACACGTCTATCTCCGCCTGCACAATGACGATGGGCTTGTCGCTAAGCCTTGACCGATCATTGGAGGGCCATCCTCTCTCGCTCTGACCGTTTAGGAGCGGATGGGGAATAGCGATTGACATATATCGCCTCGGCAAGACCATGGTCACATGGTCGCCTTCACCGATTCGCAGCTTCGGGCCCTCTGGGCCGCCGCCGACCGCCTACCGTTTGAGAAGCGCGGCGTCTTCGTTGAGCGGGTTGTTGCGCGGCTGGAGCTGCACCGTGACTTCACCGATGCTGATCTCGACGACGCGATGCGTGCAGCATTGACAGGACTAGTCCAATCGGCGGCCTGATGGCGCACCTCCGCTCCGCCGCCTGGTCGATCGAGGGCAACGATGCCCGCAGTGCGCCGCCCTTAACCTGACGGATACGCATTTCTCGATAAAAGTCTTGGCAGGCCGGTCCCCACCGGCCGCACTGCCGCACGGAAGCCCCGGCCGCCGCCTCGCAAATAGGCCGGGGCTTCTACCAAAATCGTCGATCGAAGAGCGCGGCGCTTGTCGGCGATTTGCCACAGCGACCGGCGGCACCTATTTTAAAGCGGGGTGTAGGGTCTGTGAGGAGTACCGACTTGGCCCGCCCGAACTGGTTGCGAAAGCCACCGCGTCCCCTTTCAACGGCAATCAAGAGACGTTTTCCGCCGCCGTGGTCGATCGAAGATCTTGGCGCCGCATTCGTCGTGAAGGACAGCGCTAGGCGCAAGCTTGCTTATGTCTATTTCGAGGAGAAGCCTGGCTGGCGATCGGCAGCCAGCCAACTCGGGAAAGATGAGGCGCGGCAGATCGCCGCGAACTTTGCGAAGCTAGCGAGGCTGCTGCGGAAATAAGCTCCACTGCAATGCGCTTCGCGTCCCTGGTTATGAACGCCGCGCGGTGATCGCGTTGCGGTTGGCACAGTTGGAGGGAGATGCCGTGCTTGTGCCCATGCGTGAGATTGTAATCACTATTTTGGCGGGTGTCCTAATCACGATTGCGGCAGTCTCTTTGCTAGTTCATTTTGTGTCGTAACCGGCCGCTTAACGGGTGCCGTGCTTGCCGCACAGGGCTTGGGGTCAGAACCCGCATTGACCTACATCAACGGGATCAGTGCGCGTTTTCCTGTCACGAAGTTTCCGCCCGTCAACGTTTTGAACAATGCCCGCCCGCCGCTTCCCACCGCCTATTCAAGGAGGAAGAAATGAAAGCGTTTCTAATAATCTTCTGGATCCATCAGGTCATCTTCGGACTTTCGTCGCTCGGTGCGGTTCTTAACTTGCTCCTAGAAGGTGGTACGACCGGCCAATTGAATTTGGTTCCGCTATTACTGGCTTGGATCGCCGGGTCTCTAATCTGGGGGTTCGGTTTTGTCATGGCAGAACGGCTGCGTTCGTCTGCTAAAATCCAAGTCACAAATGGCGCGAGCCAAGCTTGAGGCCAATTTGCGTCGTGCGCGTAACGAGGCGAGACGGATCGCGGCCAATATCGCCGAGCTGCCGGTCGTGGAGGGGGGACATGGTGAAGCTGGTGCTGCTGGCGGGCCTGTTGGTGCTGATCGCGATCCTGACTGCAGTGCCAAGACGGATGCCAAGCATATGGCGAACTTCGGAATCAAAGGGACACTAGCCCGGCAATTGACCTTCAGTTCCGCCGCACTTAACTATCGTGTTGCCAGTGTTGCAATCCTGCTGCTGATTGCGATTCGGAGAGCATTGGAGTGCAATTGACCGTCAACGTCAGCGTAACCGAGCGCGCAGCGCGGCGAATCGGCGAGATCCTGCGTCAGGAGCCTACCGGCACGATGTTGCGCGTCAGTGTCGAAGGCGGCGGCTGCTCCGGCTTTCAGTATAAATTCGACACCGAACGCGAGCGCGCCGACGACGACATCGTGATCGAGCAAAGCGGCGCGACTATGCTGATCGATCCGGTCTCGCTCAACTACATGGCTGGATCCGAGATCGATTTCGTCGACGATCTGATCGGCTCGTCGTTCAAAGTCAATAATCCGAAGGCCACAGCGTCCTGCGGCTGCGGCACCAGCTTCGCGCTGTGAAGCGCAAGCTGCCGTGCGCGGACCCGGTAGGGTCGAGTCCGCAAACATGCTTATCTGCGCCTGCACCAAGAGGATGGGCTGATCGCTAAGCCGTGACTGTCTCGGTTAAGCCCGACCAAAGAGAGGTGCGGCGGATCGCAGTGAATATCGCCGAGCTGCGCCACAGATCGGCGGCTTGATCCGGCGGCAATGCCTGCACGCAACAAACAAACGGTCGCCACGCGACCATAGCATCGCGCTTTAACGACCGTCCGCGCCCACTGCCGGGATTGCTTTGCGCTGAGCCATCCGCAAACCCGTCTTACGTGCTGCTCGAACGCAGTGAGAGCAGCACTACAGCGGCTCCTAACGCGGAGAATGATTATGCAAACGGTCCATCAAGCAGTGATCTAAGCCTTGCTCTTATTCAGCGCCGGGAATGCGGTGTATCAGGCTTGCAGCGCGGTGTGCTGGTTAGCTCGACGGCTGTGGAGGACTCGCTAATGGCACGACGCTTCCGAGTCGAACTGGCGCAAACCGTTTCTTTTTGGCACCAAAGCAAAAAGCTCACCGAATCGTGACGCCGGTCACAGACGCGGGTGACCCGTTTCAATCAAAATTGGCTGCCTTGACGGACATCTCGTCAATATGAGCTAGTCGACATGATAAAATCCGATCTAGTACAGCGCATTGCCGCTCAGAACCCGCACCTTTTTCAGCGAGACGTTGACAAGATCGTCACCACAATACTGGACGAAATCGCCAAAGCTTTGAGTCGCGGTGATCGAGTCGAGCTGCGGGGTTTCGGTGCGTTTTCGGCCAAGACCCGCGGAGCGCACACGGGGCGCAACCCGCGTACTGGCGTCGTCGTCCAGGTCGCGGAGAAGGCCATTCCCTTTTTCAAAACTGGAAAAGAGATGCGCTCACGGCTTAATCGGCAGGGCAACTAGGCCAGCAGCAGCCCCGTGGATTCGTTTTCGACGTAAGCCCCTAGTTCTAGTAGCCCTCAGCACAAACGCAAATCCTGAGCCTTCTCTGAGTCAGGGAATCGGGGATGAACAAATCAAAGACGGACAAGTGCCCGCCGCGCCCCCGGGGAAACCTCATATTAATCTGGATAATCTAGATTACGGCACAAAGCCTGTGGCGCGATACGTCATGGCAGTGATCCGAACGCAAGAACTATCAATAGAAGAGCAGCGTAGGCGGTGTGTGCCGACTGAGGTCAGCAACGCTGTGCACTCCGCCTGGAATGCGCTTACGCGAACTGTCCTGGTTGAAAAGGAGCGAACGCTCGAAGACTTGGTGCGTGAAATGCTGAGGCCGATGCTGAGATCGTGGCTTGACGACAATCTGCCAACCTTGGTCGAGCGCCTAGTTCTCGTCGAGATCGAGCGGATCGCCGGTAGCAAGCCGCCAGAGCATGAGCGGCGCGACTCGGACATTTTATTCGGATGACGAATGACTCAGGATTTGTTGCGCTAATTTTTTTGCGATGTATCGCTAATGGGACTCTAGACAGAGAAAGAATTCTTAGCGCCCATCCATCCGCGAATAGGCGGGCTCGGGGGGTATGCACGGGACCCAGTTACCTAACTGGACCGGTTAGTAAGTTGTGAATACCGCGATGAAGCGCGGCGGTTCGCGGCAAACTTCGCCAAGCTGCCGGAGTTGGTCCGGAAAGACTAAAGCAGCCCGGCTATCGCTCAATCGGGCGCGAACAAGTAATCATTATAGTGCGAAGCCTTCGCAGCCGTGGTGATGGTAAACGGGTTGAGCATCGAGCCAGCCAGCGCGCCCTGGGTCATCGTTCTGATGCTAAGCCATGCGTCGACACCAATTAAAACCAACACACCGACAGCCGCGGCGAACAAAGCTGTCTTGCGCATGTGACTGCCCTCTGTACCCAGCAGATCCCAGGCTAGTTTTGATTCGCAGTATTGGGATGTAACCTGCGTCACAGTGCTTTTCGTGAACATCGCCAACCTGCCGGAGCTACTGAAAGGCTAGCGTCGGGCCGCTTTACGCAGTAACCTTCGCTGTGGGGCTAGCGGGGGTGGGCGCAATGCACAGCATCCACATCACGGCAAAGGCACTGCTGCTCAGCGTGGTGGCCGCTGCTGTCGGAATTCTCGTCGCGGCGATGCTGACCTTGGCCGCCAACAATGTACCGGTTGCCCTCACGCAAGCGGAGCGACCGTATCCGCCGGAGCCGCTTGCTCTTCCAGCAAACCTGATCACTAGCACACCGGAGCAATGCGCGGCGCTGCCAGAGCCACAACGACCGGAAAGCATGGAGTGTGTCAGGAAACGCGGTAAAGAGTACGCCGAGAGACTTGCGCAATGGCTGAAGGAGCGTCCCAACAGAGACTCGGACGCCCTAAAGCCGTAGTTTAATCTCCGTGAGCCAGCCCGACGAAAGCGATCAAGTTAATTTTCCGCCGCCTTCAGATAACGGCCTAGGGTTGCCCGATCTGCAGGAATGGATCAAATTCTACGGTGGCTATCACAACATCCCGCCCGGCCGCGTGGGCACGTTGGGACCGGCTTCACGAAGCCTATCGCGAGCGTCGGCGCAATAATTTGGGCAGCCTCATAATCAGAGCCTAGACGCACAGCCACTCGCTTGCGCTCTTGCCATTACGTCACACAGCAAAGCTGGAAGCTGCTGGCGGGCTGTTGGTGCGGATCGCGATCCTGACCTCATAAATATTTTGCGAGGACGGTTTAAAAGCACATAAAAAATTTGCGAGGGCATTGTGCATTCGGCTGGCCGAGCAGTTTTTGCCCCGCCACCCCGCGCCGCGGATTTCCGTTCGGCTACCTCTAAAGTGCGGTCGTGCTACGCTGCCTGAGAACCTAAGAGGATGGCAATGCGCGAAGCATGGATAATTGCGACATTCGTTGCGGCACTGGGGTTAGTAGCCGCGCCGCTATCGGCGCAGCAGCGCGCTCCAACCACGGTGGTCGCCTGTAGCGGCACCTTCGCCAAGGACTCAAGTCACCTTAAACTTGCGATGTTTTTTGATTCAAAGAACATTACCTTCACCGATGTCGAGGCCAGTGACGGTAGCAAAGTCCCGGCTTCGATATTGTTCCCTAATGATCCGAAGCGTCGACTCGAAGTTTGGTGGTCCAATGAAACGGCCCGTAAGGATATTTATCTGATTGTGATAAGCGGCCAGTCGACCTGGACCGCGCCGGGCGGCTTGCGGCTGGACCAGACTTTGGAGCAAGTGGAAAAGCTCAATCACAAGCCGTTCAAGATCAAAGGTTTCGATAAGGACCGCATCGCGACCGGGAGCAACTGGGACGGCGGAGCTCTAGCGGCGGTCGCCGGCGGCTGCAGACCGGGCGTCAGCCTACGCGCCGATGCGAAGGCTTCAGCTGAAACGATCGGTGCGCTTTCAGTCGACGAGGAATACAGTTCCTCGGATCCCGCAATTCGCGCGGCAAAGCCGACAGTCAGTGAGATTCTGATCGGCTATTGAAGCTTCAACTACCCGAGGGTGTCCATGCGGGGACCAAATATTTCGAACGCGCCCGGTGAACACAACCACCCTCGCAAATTTGTGAGTCAGTTCATGCCGTCATACCAGTGGGGCCGAAGGGCCCCAAGTCCCGGTATGATTTATTACGTGGTAATACGTCACCAACATACCGGACTCGCGCCGCCCTTATTTCAGCAACATCTCGATATGTGGAATATGTGGAATATCGTCTTCCCGATACTCGTCGCTGACTCGAACAAATCCGAAGCTCTCGTAGAATTTTTGTAAGTAAGCCTGTGCCGAGATGCGAATAGAAGCTCCCGAAAATTGCGCACGAATCCGTTCAATCCCCGCAGCTGTCAGTTCCCGCCCTAGTCCGGTACCGCGCAGTTCAGGACTAGTAACAACCCGCCCGAATGCCGCTTCCGCATATTTCAATCCGGGCCCGAACGCCCGGAGATAGGCATGAATCTTCCCATCCACAACGCCAAACAAGTGCCAAGCATCCCGATCTTTGTCGTCGCAATCGAGATAGATGCAATTTTGTTCAATAACAAAAACACGCTCGCGAAGTTGGATGATTTTATAAAGTTCGTCGGTCGAAAGGTTCGTAAATTTCTTCCAGGCCCACATCAGCTGATCTGTCTTCATTTTCATCGGCGCTCGGGATGCAATTTTGTCCTTCTTCAGGCCTTCGCAAAAATGCGAGTCTGTTTCACACATCATACGAGTCCCCGAAGATGGGACCCAAACTGATATTCGATATAATGTCATACCGCCCCCGGCGCGAACGCAAGAGGACTGATATGCTTCAGCGTGGAAAATACCTCGGATACGAGCTAGAGATCCGGCATAACGTCAACGGTCCGAAGAAGTACTGCGTGCCCGGTCGCGAGCCGGACACGGCGGACAGCCTTGAGAACGACGGCCTGATCAAGCAGAAGGGTAAGGACATCGTCGTGCTTAAACCTGACGATCTGCGCGTGATCGCGTGGCAGCTCGGGGCCAACGAGTACTGCCGCGGAAACAGGATGCCGCTACCCTTCCCTAATCTCGGGGACGTTAAGGTCACGGAAGGTCACTAAGGGGACCGGGACGTAGAAGCGGGCGACCCCTGAGTTGAAAATCATTCACATGTCATACGAAAGGCCCCAAGTGGTCCCAGCCAGGCCGGTTCAAAATGGCGTCCCAGGTGACCCGGTGCCGCTGTGTGCATCGGACCTTCTCCAATCGAGTGATAATACTCGAAGTCTTTCTCAGTGATTTCGACACCCATTGATCGGAGCGCCTCAACGGCTTCTTTGGCGCGGAGACGATGGTGCCGCTTCAGTATCGGGACAGCTGGCGGAGGCTGGTCGGGGTCGAGTGGTCCGATGGGACCCTTGTTGTGGTTTTTCGCAGGACCGGAGGTCATGTGACGCTTCTCCCTTGAACGCGGGGATTGGATCGAGGCGGATCAAACAAACGCCCGCTGTTCGCCGGGTTTGACGTACAGTCGAAAACGTTTTTGATTTCAATCGCGCGGTTTGGTTCGGTTTGACAACCTATGCCATTGATAAAATTGAGTTGGGGCACAAACCCCCAAAAGCGGACATTGTCGGGTGACTGTTGGATGTCTGCTTCATGCCAAAAGCGGAAATGGTTTAGCGCGGTCGTGACGTCCGCTAAGTGCCAAAAGCAGACTCATGTGCTGCAGCGAAGCACACCGGTGTCGTACGGCTGCACGGGAGACGTCAGTTCGTTAGATAGGACTTGGCCTCGGCCAGTTCGGGGCGCGCTGCACCGACGGGTTTGCTTAGCGCCATAAGCTTCCCGTAGGAGTCGTGAGCGGTCGCGGGATCACCCGTCTGTTTCGCGGCGCGGGCCTCGCCGAGAAGGCTGCGGAAGCGATTGGGATCGGTGCTCAACATCGCCCGGTACTCGACCAGTGCCGCCGCTGGTTGGTTGAGTTCGAGCAACAGATCGGCCAATAGCTCGCGAGCCGGCAGCACTGACGACGGGGTGGCTGGGTGCTTGTCCATGGTGGCGTCCAGATCGGCCGCGGCCCGCACCAATGCCACGGCCTTTTCGTCATCGCCTCGGACATGGGCGAGGATGCCGGCGGCCGCCAAACGCTGGACCTCAACTTGGTTGGCCCAATAGGTGTCATTGCCCTTCAGCTTGTCTTCGAGCGATTGTAGCCGGCCGATCTCCGCCTCGGCGCCGGCGATGTTTCCGGTCCGCGCGTCGCCCAACGCGCGGGCATAGGCGACCATCGCTTCTGCCCAGGGAAAGCGCTCAAGCGGGAAACCGATCGCTGGCTCGCTCAGCGCGGCGGCGGCCGGCCAGTCGCGGCGCTCGAGCGCATAACGCACCGGGATCGCAGCGACAGCGTAAGCGCCAGCCAGGTTCGGACCCTCACTCTGGCGAAAGCCGGTAAGTTCGTCGACCACCTCTTTGGCCGGGCCATCCTGCGCGATCTGCAGATAGGCGTATTCGAGATAGTCCATCGTGTGGAGGGTTTCCTGATCATAGCTCCCCGGTCCGCCGCTCTTATGCACATAATTAAGGGCGGCGGCGTGAGCGGCACGGTTCGAGTCGATCGATTGCTGCCACATTCCAAGTCGGGTGAAGATGTGCGACGGCATGTGCAGCGCGTGCGGCACGTCGGGCGCGACCTTGGAATAGCAGATCGCGGCGTCCAACCCCGCAGCAGCGAATTGTGGCGAGTCGTCGCTGTGGATCAGGTAATGCACGACGCCGGGGTAGTTCGGTTCGTCCTTCCAGATTTTGTTGAGGATCTCGGCCGCCCTTCTTTGGTTTCCAAAGGTCTTGTCGGTCTTGAGCGCGCTGGCGTTCAGCGCCAGGGCATAGAACACCGCGGCCTCGCGGTCGTCCGGATAGCGCTCATAGACCTGCTCCATCGCCTTTTCGTAAGCGACCGCACGACTCTGATGGTCGAGCTTGTCATTGTCGCGGTAGAAGGCGGCGATCGCCGCGATGTAATCCGCCTCGCGCGGAGTCTGGGTCGGGGCCACCATCGCTTTGGCGACTGCCTCGGAGCCGGCTTTGAGCGCGGCCGGCGACGGCGGGTACCACAGCGGGTACCAATGACTCATCGCGATGCCCCAATAGGCCATCGCACAGCCGGGTTCGGACGCGGCGATCGCGGTGAACTCCTTCAACGCCTCGGGGTACCAGAACGAATGCAGGGTCCAGGCCGCGTGCTCGAACGCTTCTTGTGACGCCGGCTCGCAGGAGATCGCGAAATCGACTTCCTCGATGACCTTGGGCGCGGTGTCCGCCCCCAACCCCTGGATCGGCAACGCCAGCAGCGCGGCAGCAACGAAACCTGTTGAGATTCGATGATATGCCATGGTGATACCCTCCGGCCGCGGCTGCGTGGGCCTTCTCCACCATAATAGACTCGAACGGCCAATATGTGTGAACTAGGTCACACTGAACGCATCAAATATCCAACATATCATGTCAGCAGCATATCGCCGTCACAAGGAAATCATTCTGACCGGCGCAGACCGCATCTCACCAGCATTTGCTTGTCGATAGCGTTCATGCGTTCTGGCCGCGACAAGGTCAGGATTGCGACGGCTCCCATTCGCTCCAGGTGGATTGTCTGGTATGCATCGCTCATACAGATCCTCATGATCTCGTGCGTCACGAACGGCGGCCGCCTTCGTTTCAGCTAACCGATTTCCGAAGCAACGCGCGCAAAGAACTTAGTCGCTTCAGTTTGGACAAAATCCTCAGTGATTTTGTCCAAGGCAAAGCTGCCCACTGGTGCAGCGGATGCTCTCGTTGCGACGTTGACCAATACAGTGTTGTTTTGCTTTTCTGGTTGGTAGGTCATGAAAGGTTTTTCACCTCCGCTCGCGCCGGCCGTCACCCCCCGATAGACCGTGAAATGCACGCCTGGGTCTTTATCTCCACCGCGCAGTTCGCACTGCCACCCTGCCTTCCTCAATAGTACCGCGACCTCTTCGAGGGCGGGGAGCACAACAGCAGTTCGTATTCGAGCCCAGTCGGTTTCGAACCTTTCGCGTTCACGCAATCGCTCTTGTTTCGCCTGCTGCCGCTTTTCAAATTCGGCGACAGCACTTTCTAGTGCCTCTTGGAGGTCCTTCCTCATAGCCTCGTCTCGTTAATTCCAGGCTTCTCAGGGTCTAGCGATCAGGCGCTGCCGTCACTTTCAACGTGGCAGATTATCCGTCGACAACAATGACTTCACTCGCACATCGCCCATTTTGCGTCGGTTACGCCAAGGTGTGCACGATCACCGGCCCGGCCATCGCTGTAGCTGGCCCTGCCAGCAGGGGCGTCAGACTGTGCTCGATCCACGCGAGCACGCGCCTGTTTGACTCCTCGGCTCCCGCGTAATCGTTGAAGATGCTGATCGCTGTTACGGTGTCGTCGGGCGCGTAGACTACATAGTAAGCCCTGAAGCCTTCGACATCACTGATGATCGGAATGGCGCCCTCCTTGATCCTGCTTGCCAGCTCTTGGGACATGCCGGTTTTTGCCTTGGCTTGACGGATAGAAGCGTACACGGAAGCCTCCTTACTCGCCGTTTCTTCGCAGTAAAAGGCAAAGTATCTACACGATTGTCGTTATGGATTATCAGTCGGCTAGCCTATAAATCGCGCTGAAATGAAGACGAGTGGGTATGCCCACAAAACGACCAAGCCGCTCGCTAAGAATGCGCAGACGATAGGCTGATAACGAGACACTGCATGACCATGATCGAGCAGGTGGCCCGAGCGATCTGCAAGGCGCATGGCGCATTTGACCCTGACGCGCTGACAAACAATGTTGTTGCTTGGAAATATTACATACCGAAAGCGCGCGCGGCCATTGCAGGATGTGTGAGCCGACAGACGAGATCAGACGCGCCGGTGATGAGATGCTCAGCCAACATGAAGCCTACCAAGCCGTGATCGATGCGGCGCTAAACGAGAACGCGGAGTAAGCTCGACGAGCTTCTCCGTAACGGTTGATGACTCTGTTGTCTCCCGGTGTCACTCCCCGTCATCACCCGTCAAAATTTGCCGAACTGCAAATGACGGCGACGTCGGCAGGTGTCGGCCCCAAACCCCGGTGCGCAACAATAAATTGTGATTGTCACGCCTTGGCATGGAGGATTTTGACAGGTCGCCTCGCATTGGCCCTTGTAGGGAAGTCTTCAAGGATTCAATATTCCAAAGAGACCCAATCGCAAAAGCCAGATGGGAGGAACTCCATGCACTACAAGCCCAAAAGCATTGGCGCGCTGCAGATAGCTCTTGGTGGCTTGCCAGATCGTATGAGGATCGAGATGGAGGCAGGCGTTGCCGTGTCCGCAAAGACCGTCGGCGAACTTCGAAAGGCAACATCGTGGCCAGAAAATTTGGTAATAACGACGCCGCAGGAACATTATCCCGAAGGCGTTGTAAAAGTGAGCAAGGCGAGCATCGTCACTCATTATCCACCGAGACGGTAGGTTATGAATGCGCGACCGCGCGGTGAACCGCTTCGGGAACGTGGAATGCCGTCATCCCATAGGCCCCAGCAACGGTGCGGTAGAGTCCGCGAAATGCGTCCGTCATGTCGTGGCGCGACAATTGACGGTAGCTCGCGCAAAGTTCTTCAGGAGGCTTCGGCATCCTCAAGTTGTGAAAACCGTACCGGCAGAATCTGTTTGGTCGTTACCCCACCGTGGCGGCGTCTGTGCATCAGGACTTGGTCGCTAAGAGTAGTTAGGCACCACTTTGAAGCGCAGTCTCGGTTGATGCCACAGGGCGAAGAAAGGGATAAGCTTGCGCAGACTGATGGGCTTATCCACTACGGGAGGTCCGAAATGTGTGACTATAGCCTTCACAACGTAGCGTCACGGGCTGCAAAACTTGGC
>Ga0310917_10000693_pt1 | contig 15262 bp, 13 predicted proteins | sample GREbulkMGLF178_FD_203531 | JGI IMG/M metagenome (GOLD analysis project Ga0310917, IMG submission 203531) | Lab enrichment of tropical soil microbial communities from Luquillo Experimental Forest, Puerto Rico - GRE.bulkMG.LF178 | ecosystem: Environmental > Terrestrial > Soil > Tropical forest >... | reverse complement strand
TGACCGACGCCGAATCGCGTTTGGCTGACATGACCCCTACGCCAACGACATTGGCCTGGACGACCACCTCACGCTTCTTGGCCTCCGGGATGATCTGCGCGTTGGCGCTCTTCTGGAACTCCTGGCGATAGTCGGGCGTCAGCAACGGGTACGCGGCGGCGAGGCTGCGTTCGACGGTTTGGTAGTCGTAGGCGAACACCTCGGGTATCTCCTTGGCGGCCAGCTGGGGCAACACCGCCCGCGCCGCCGCCTCGCCGCGGGTCTGCACCCGGTGCCAGTAGGCCGAGCCGCCCGCCGCGGACAACCCGACGAAGACCGCCACGCCCAGGTAGCCCGCGACGGCGATCAGCCACCTGGGAAAACCGGGCAACCGCATCAGTTGCCCCCGTCGGGATATTTCAGGTCGTAGCCGGTCATCCGCCCCTGGTCGTCCTCGTGCACGACGACGCGCAGGCGGTAGGGCATGGACGGCTTGTTGGTTCCGTCGATGTCGGCGACGGTCACCCGCACCGATACCAGCACCGACGCGTTGTCGGTGACCGCGTCGACACCCTCCAGGGCGGCACCGTTGACGACGGCCTCCGATGTCGCGTTGGTCGAGCGGAACAAGCCCTTGAGGTTCTCGATGTTGTTGTTGGCGCCCAGCATTCCGCGCAGCGGGCCGCTGGTGCCGTTGTAGAACCGGTTAACGCTCTCGTCGATGTTGTCCTGCTTGTAGCTGAACATGTTGACGACCGTCTGCGTGGCGGTGTCGACGAAGCGCTGATCGCGCGCATGTTGGGCCTCGGCGTGCCGTTGTTGGGCGAGCATGAACGCCAGCCACCCGGCCAATCCGCCGATCGCCAACAGCGCGGCGGCCAACGAGATCCACCCGACCAGCGCGCGGCGGGGCTGCCGCCGTGGCGGCGGCTTGACGGGCGTCAGTTTCTTGACGCCCTTGGTGGCGGGCTTCGCCGGCCGCTTAGGCGCGGCCGGAACGTCGACCCGAACCGTCGTCGCCTCGGCCGGCTCGCTCTTGGCGGGGCCCGCCGCGCGGGATGCGCGCCGACGAATCCGTTGTGTCGTCGCTTGTTCAGTCACTACATCGGCCTTGGATCAAGCATGAGGTCCACCCAATTCTCCGCGCTGGATGCGCCGGTGCCGGGCGCGAAGATACCAGTGCCGCCCGCCGGGTCCACGAAGGCTCCGGTGCGTTGGTCATAGGTCGTGTAGGCCGGGCCGCTGGCCTGCGGCTGCGGGACGGGCGGCGGCCCCCACGGCTTCTCCGGTCCCGGGCCCGCCGGCGGAGGATTGACACCCTCCGGCGGTGGTGGCGGGGGCAGCCACTTCGGATACGGCAGTATCGGCGGCGCCGGCGGGACCCCCGGCGGCATCCACGACGGGTTGCCCGGCGGCGGCCCGCTGTCGTTGGGGGGCGGCGGAGCGTACGCCGGCTGGTGGTCCGGCAGCGGCCCGGGCCCCGGCACCACGCCGGGAGGGGGCGGCCCGACGATCGGCGTACCCGGATCCGGTTCGGCGCCCGGCGGTATGTACGGAAACTTGTTGGGCGGCAAGACGTTTAGCCCATTCGTCACGGGCGTGTCGTAGGGCACCGGCGGCCCTCGCCAAGGATTGCGGCCAATCGGCACGTAGCCCTTCGGGTCGCGACAAAGCTGGATCGTCGGCGCCCGTTTGCCGGGGAACTCCTGGCACGGATAGTTACGGGCGCCGCGCACGGTGCTGGGATCGTTCTGGGCGACCTTGCAATACGTGTCTCTCGGGAGCTCGCGCAGCGTCTCGTCGGCCGGTGTGCGCATCAACGGCGGGGGCAGGAAGCCGACGGCGCACGGCGGCGGGTCGTTGAGGTCGATCTTGAAGTCCAGCTTGACGCCTTCGTCCTGCGGGGTGCCGCCGGCGGCCGTGGTGATCGCGGCGAACAGCGCCGGTAAGACCACCAGCAGCTGTTCGATCGACTTGTGGTAGATGACGCCTACCCGGCCCAGGTTTGCCAGGCTGGCGGCGAGCGCCGGGAACGAGGGGCGGATACCGGAGAAAGCGGTGCTCGCCTCGTCGATCGCGCCCGGGGCGGTGGCCAACGTCGAGCGAAGCTCCGGGTCGGCCTGACGCACCTCGGAGGTGAACCGCGCCAGCCCGTCGGACAGCGACTTGATGTCGGCGCCGGCGCGAATCTGGGCTTGCAGTAACGGGCCGGCCTGATCGATCAACTGCGAGACTTGCGGATAGTCGGCGTTGGCCTCGTCCACGAGCAACCGGGCGGACTCGATCAGCCGGGCCAGCTCGGGGCCGGAACCGTTGGCCGCGATGAACGTCTCGTGCAGCAGCTCGCGCAGCTTGGTGTTGCCGAGGCTGTTGACCAGTGCCTCGGCCCGCTTCAACAGCTCGGCGATGTCCTGGCCGATCCGGGTGTTCTGGCGCTCGATCCGAGACCCGTTGTGCAGCTTGGTCGTTGCCAGACTGTCCGGCGGCACCAGGTCGATGTATTGCTCACCGACGGCGGACACACTCTTCACGGTGGCGGTGACGTTCGACGGAATGGGAGTGCCGCTGTTGAGCCGCATTTCGGCGGTCACCCCGTTGGGGTTCAGGCCCACCGACTCGACCCGGCCGACGGCGACGCCCCGGTAGGTGACGTTGGCGTTCTTGTACAGCCCGCCTCCGGCGACGAAGTCGGCGCTCACGCCGTAGGTCCCGATGCCGAACGTGGCGGGCAGCCGCAGGTAGAAGATCGCCATCACAGTCAGGGTGACGGCGGTGATCACCGCGAAGATGGCGAGCTGGATCTTGGTCAGTCTGTCGATCATCTGCGCCCCCTACTGCCCCGACGCCGCGCCGGGCGGAATCTTGAACGGATCGGCCGCCTGCCCGGACAGGTTGGCCAATTCGCCGGTCAAGAAATCGGGCGGGTTGAGGATCTCGCTCATGTGAGCCATGTTCGGGTCGAAATACGCCGTGGTGAAGAACGTCTCACCGAGGCGGCGCAACGTGAAGTCGAAGGTGGTGAACAGGTTGAGGTAGTCGCCGCGCACGGCCTGCTTGATGCCGAAGTTCGGGAAGGGGAACGTCGGCAGCAGCTGCAGCGAGGTGACGAAATTCCTGCGGTTGTCGTTGAGGGCCTTGACAACCGAATACAGGCCCTTGAGGTCTTCGGCGAAGTCGACTTTCGTCTGCGCGAGTATATGGGAGGTGACCGTCGCGAGCATTTTCAGCGCTGCGAACGCGTCGACGATGTGGCCCCGGTTCTTGTTGAGCACTCGAAGCGCTTCGGGCAGCGTGTCCAGTGCCCGGCCCAGATTGTCCTTGTCGCGCGCCAGGATCGCGGAGAATCGGTTCAGTCCGTCGACCGCGTCGATGATGTCGTTGACCTGTCGGTTGAGCCCCGCCGTCAATTCCGCCAGTCTGGGGACCAGGTCGACGAACTGGTCTTGCCGACCTGCGACGGCCTGGTAGGTCTCGTCGGTAATCTCTTCCAGTGCACCGAAATTGCCCTTGTTGACCACGACGCCGAGGGCCGAAAGCACCTCTTCGGTCGTGGGATAGCGGCCCGTGTTGGACTGCGGGATTCTCGACCCGTCGGTCAGCCTGCCCGTCGCCGGCTTGTCCTTGGGGCGAGCCAGGTCGATGTGCATCGAACCCAGCAGCGACGTCTGGGCGACCGTCGCGGTCGCGTTGGCCGGCAACTCCACGTTCTTGTTCAACGCCAACTGCACTGCGGCATAGAAGGATCCGTCGGATCGCTGTTCGGCGTGAACGCCGGACACACTGCCGACGGTGACGTCGTCGACCATCACCGGCGAGTTTTGCGGCAGCGTCGCAACGTCGGGCATTTCGACGGTGACCGTGTACGCGCCGCTGCCATGACCTTCGGTGCCGGGCATCGCCAGGGAGTTCAGCCCGTTGAACTGACAACCGGCCAGCAACGCGCTGCCCACCGCCAATACGCCGCCGCGCAACCAGATTCGGTTCATCCGCCGCCCCCCTCCTGAGCCGGCGGCGTGCTGGGCGCCGCGGTCGGCGGCGGTCCCGGCAGGGGACCGAACGCCGAGGGCGGTGCCGGCGGCGGACCGGGGAGCGGGCCGGTCTGCGGCGGCGCCGGTACGAGCAGCGCCTGCAGATCCGCCGGGTTTCGCGCGACGGGCGGCGGTTGAACACCCTTGGCCGGTATCCAGGTCAGCTGCGGAATCGGAGTGGCCGCCTTCGCCTGGGTCTCCGGGGTGTCGTAGATGACCTGACCCTTGTACGCGGTGATCATGTTGAGCGGGTGGAACATGACCGGCGGGTAGTTCACGGCCAGCCGGCGCAGCACCGGGCCCAGTCGTTCACGACAGAGTTCGGCGCGTTTGAAGTAATCGGGCGCTCTCGGTCCGCCGGCGGTCTCGAAGGAGCCACCGCAGATGAACTGCACGGGGTTGGCGAATTGGGGTATCGCCAGCAGGCCGCTCAGCGAGCCCTGCGCCGGGTCGTAGATGTTGTAGAAGTTGGCGATACCGGGGCCCGCCACGTGCAGCACCTGCTCGATGTTGTCGCTCTGGTCACTCAGCGTCTGCGCAAAGTCGTTGAGTTTGTTGACCGTATCGATCAGCGTCGAGTTGTTCTCATGCAGGAACCCGCGGATGTCCGAGAGCGCCTGGTTGAGCGTGCCCAGGGTGTTGTCCAGATGGCGCGAGCTGTCGGCCAGCACCTGGGAAACCGACGCGACGTTTCCGGCGAACTGCACGATCTGTTCGTTACTCGCCGACAGGGCGTTGACCAGTACCTGCAGATTCTTGACCGTGCCGAAGATGTCGCTGCGCGAATCCCCCAGCTGCCCGGCGACTTGCGAAAGCTCGCGCAACGCATTGTGAAACGATTGGCCCTTGCCGTCGAGCGTGTCCGCGGCCTGGTTGATCGCCGCGACCAACGGCCCCTGCATCGATCCCGTCGTCGGACCAAGCTGGACGGCCAGTTGAGTCAGCGCCTGCTTCACCTCGTCCCATTCCACCGGGACCGCGGTACGGGCCAGGTCGATGCTGCCGCCGTCGGGCAGCACCGCTCCCCCGGTGTATGCCGGGGTGAGCTGAATGAACCGCGCCGACACCAGGTTCGGCGAGATGATGACGGCACGCGCGTCCTTCGGGACCTTCGCGTCCTTGGACACCGACATGGTGATCTTGACGTCGGAGGGCCGCGGTTCGATCGTGCCGATCGAGCCGACCTGCACTCCGAGGATCCGGACCTGATCGCCGGGGTAGAGCCCGACGGCAGAGGTGAAGTAGCCGACAACGGTTCGGTTATTGGCTTGCGACGAAAGCACATACACGCCCCCCACCAGCATCGCGACCAGCGCGATGACTGTGGCGTAGAGCAGCCCCCTGCTGCCGACAGTCCTCTTGATCATGACAACCCCGGCATCATGGCGACTTCGGCCTGATGATCCAACGTTCCTGGATCAGCCCGCGCAGATAGTCGGAGAGGCTGGCCGGCAGCTTGCCAGGCTGGTAGAAGAAGTCGAACATCGCCGCGAGCAGGGGCGCAGGTATCAGGCCGTAGAGGTTGCCGGTGAATCCCGGTCCCGAACCGACCACCTCGCCCAGTTCGGTCGCGTAGGTGGGCAGTCGTTTCAGGGCCTCGGTGATGTAATCGCGGCGCTCGTTGAGGTTGTCCAGCACCAGGTTGAGCTTGCTCAGGGCCGGGCCGAACTCCTTGCGGTTGTCGGCGACGAAGCCGGAAATCTGTTCCGAGAGGCCGCTGATGCCCGAGATCAGCTCGCCGATCGCCGCACGCCGCTCGTCCAGTGCGGCGAACAACTCGTTGCCGTCGTCGACCAGCTTGTTGACCTGATCGGCGCGCTGGGACAGCACCGCTGTCACCGACTTCGCGTGCGCCAGCAGGCTTTGCAGGGCCTCGTCACGGCGGTTCAGGGTGCGCGACAGCGATGTCACACCGTCCAGCGCACCCCGCAGCTCCGGGGTGGCGTCGTGCAGCGTATCGGTGAGCACGTTCAAGGCCTGCTCGAACTGCGGCTTGTTCAGGTTGTTCGCGTTTTGCCCCAGCTCCTCGAGCGCGCCTGCCAGCGTGTACGGGGTGGTCGTCCGGCCCAGCGGAATCGTCCTCGCCTTGCCGGCGCCGGCCGGGGTCACCGAAATGGAACGCTCGCCGAGGATGGTGTCGGTGCGGATCGCGGCCAAGGACTGGTCACCGACGGTGACGTGCCGGTCCACGCTGAAGGTCACCTTGGCGCTGTCTCCGGCCAGACCGACGGAAGCCACCTTGCCGACCTTGAAGCCCGACACGTAAACGGGGTTGCCGGGCGTGATACCGCCGGCGTCGGCGAAGTAAGCGTCGTACGTTTTTCCCTGCGGCCAAAATGGCAGGCCCGCGTACCCGAACGCGATGAGCACCACACAGACCACCAGCACCACGCCGAAGATGCCGGTGCGCAACGGGTCCCGTTTGCGCTTCGAACTATTTGACAAAAGCGCACCTCCCCTTGCTGGGATCCACCTGGCCGCCGATCGGCAGCAGGATGTCGCTGCCGGCCGGTCCGTTTATCTTGATCGTCACGGAGCAGAAGTAGAGGTTGAAGAACGCCCCGTAGGCGCCGAGCGCGGACAGTCGCAGGTAGTCCTCGCCCAGTTGCTCGACGTCGTTGTTCACCTCGGCCTTGCGGTTGTCCAGCTCGGTGGCGAGCGGCCGGGTGTTTTCCAGGATGCCCTGCAGCGGCCGGCGTGAATTCTTCAGCAGATCGGTCAAATCCGTCGTCGTCGACGCCAGCGGCGGGATGGCCCCCGCTATCGAGTCCTTGTTCTTGGCCAGCCCGGTGATCAATTGCTGCAGCTGGTCGACGCTCGCCGAGAATTGCGCGCTCTTTTGATCGATGGTTCCCAGCACCGTGTTGAGGTTGGTGATCACGTCACCGATGAGCTGGTCGCGCTGGCCCAGCGCCGACGAGAAGGCGCTGGTGTCGGCCAGCACGTTCGACAACGCTCCACCCTGGCCCTGCAACAACTGAATGACGGCGCTGCTGATCGTGTTGACCTTGTCGGCGTCCAAGCCCTTGAGCACCGGCCGCAGTCCGCCCAACAACGCATCGAGATCCAGCGCGGGCTGGGTGTGTTGGGAGTCGATCGTGCCGCCCGGCGGCAGCTTGCTCAGCTCCCCCGGACCCGATGTGATCTCCAAAAAGCGGTCGCCGACCAGGTTTTCGTACCGGATCACTGCGCGCGTGGACGAGTACAGTGTGTAGCCCCGGTCGATCCCGAAATTCACGTCAATGGTGTTGTCCGGGTTGAGCTTTAACCCGTTCACCGAACCGACCGGCACTCCTGCGATGCGGACCTTCTGGCCCGCCTTCAACCGCGTCACATTGGTGAAGGTTGCGTGGTAGGTGCTTTCGGCACCGAACCGGAAGTCACCGAAAACCACCACCAGGCCGGCGGCCACCAGCAACATGGCCACCGCGAAGACGCTGACCTTTATCACCATCGACCGGTGCGACGGAATCCCCGTGCTCGCCATCAGAAGTCATCCCGTTCCGCGAAGGCGCCGTGGAACAAGAACTGCAGCGTGGAGGGCGCATCGAACTGCAGTTCGGTGAACGGTTCGTACGGGATGTAGGCGTTATCGGTGACCAGGAACGGAGCGCGGTAGAACGATCCACCGGTCTGCTTGGTCGGGATGTCGGGCAATCCGCGACAGTTCGGGCCGCCGGAGGCGTTGACGATCGGCAGGGACTCCGGATACGTGTACGACGGCGCGCCCAACACGAAGCTCGACGACGTGAATAGTCCCGCTTTGTTGACACCGAACGCCGGGGCGAACTCCTTGATACCGCGCTCGATTCCCGCGAACAGGCAGCCGAATTCCGGCGAATAGTCGTGGGCCACCTTGATCGGGGCCCGCAGCCTGTTGATGGCGTCGATGAAGTTCTGCTCGGCCGGCTCCAACGTGTCGTAGGCGTTGTTGGCCAGCCCGATCGTCGCCAACAGCGTGTCGTTGAGGTTTTTCTGCTGACTTACGACCGTCCTGTTGATCGTCGGCAGATTGTCGAAAACGGTGGTGAGGTCGGGGGCGGCGTCGGCGTAGATGTTGGTGACGACCCCGGCCTTGCGGAAGTCCTCCTGAAGGGCGGGCAGCTTCGGGTTCGCCTGTCGCGCCAGCGTATTCAGTCCCGACAAGAGCGAGCCCAGGTCGTCGCCGTGGCCACGCAGGCCTTCGGCCAGCGCGCTCAGCGTCCCGTTCAACTCGACCGGGTCGACCTTGTGCAGCAGGTCGATCAGCGACTGGAACAAAGTGTTGACCTCCAGCGACACCGCCGAGGCCTCCACGTGCGCATCCGGACGCAGCGACGTCGGCGAAGGCGTCTGGGGCGGAATGAATTCCACCGACTTGGCACCGAAGATGGTGTTGCCCGCGATGTGCACCGCCGCGTTGGCGGGGATGAAGTGCATGTCGTCGCTGTTGACGGCCAGGGTCAGCCGCGCCTGGTCGCCGCTGTAGCCGATGTCGGTGACCTTGCCGATCTGGATGCCCCGGTATTTGACCTTGGCGCCCTTGTCCATCACCAGGCCGGCGCGTGGCGCCGAGACGACGACGGTGTCGGTAGAGGCGAAGGCCGCCGAGTAGGAGAGGTAGGTCAGGACGGCGAAGGCCACGACCACGCCGGCCAGCAGCGCCGCTGCCAGCCGGACCGATGTGGTTCGGGATCGGATGCCTGCCATGGTTTTTCGGGGTTCCTTTACCCGGAGAGGTTGAAGTTACCGGACGCGCCGTAAACGGCCAGCGAGATGAACAACGTAATGACGACCACGACGATCAGCGAGGTCCGCACGGCCTGGCCGACCGCGATGCCGACGCCGACGGGCCCGCCGTGTGCGTTGTAGCCGTAGTAGGTATGCACCAGCATCACCGCGATGGACATCACTATGGCCTGCAGGAACGACCACAGCAGGTCGGATGGGATGAGGAAGGTATTGAAGTAGTGGTCGTAGAGGCCCTTGGACTGCCCGTTGATGTACACCGTGGTGAAGCGGGCCGCGAAGAACGCGGCGATCACCGACAGCGAATACAGCGGAATGATCGCGATCAGCCCGGCGATCAGCCGGGTTGACACCAGGTACGACACCGGGTGCACCGCCATGCATTCCACCGCGTCGATTTCCTCGGACACCCGCATCGCGCCAAGTTGGGCCGTGGCGCCCGCACCGATGGTGGCCGCCAGTGCGATACCGGCGATCACGGGCGCGACGACGCGCACGTTCAGGAACGCCGACAGGAAGCCCGTCAGCGCCTCGATGCCGATGTTGCCCAGCGACGAATAGCCCTGCACCGCGATGACACCGCCGGAGGCCAGGGTCAAAAAGGCCGCGACCCCGACCGTGCCGCCGATCATGACGAGTGCGCCTGCGCCCATGGTCATCTCGGCAATGAGGCGGATCGTCTCCTTCCGGTATCGAGTCAGCGCGTTGGGGACGTAACGCACCGTTTCGCCGTAGAACAACGCCTGCTCACCGAACTCGTCAACCGGCGCCGCCATCCTCGACGCGATGTTGCGAATCCGGTAAATGACGTCGCAGGTCATCGCGTGCTCACCCGCCTCATCACCTAGCCGAGATCCGCACGCCGATGGCCGTCATCACCACGTTGATGACGAAGAGGCAGATGAACGCATAGACGACGGTCTCGTTGACCGCGTTACCGACGCCCTTGGGCCCACCCTTGACGGTCAGGCCGCGGTAACACCCGACCAGCCCGGCCATCACGCCGAACAGCAGCGCTTTGACTTCGGCGAGAACCAACTCGCGCAGTCCGGTGAGCACGGTCAACCCGTTGATGAACGCGCCCGGGTTGACGCCCTGAAGGAAGACCGAGAACACGTAACCACCGGACAGACCGATGGCGCACACCAACCCGTTGAGCAGCAGCGCGACCACCGTGGACGCCAAAACCCTTGGCACGACCAGCCGATGGATGGGGTTGATGCCGAGCACCCGCATCGCATCGATTTCTTCCCGGATGGTGCGTGCACCCAGGTCGGCGCAGATCGCGGTGGCGCCCGCACCGGCGACGACGAGCACGGTCACCACCGGGCCCAGCTGGGTGATGGTGCCGAATGCCGTTCCGGCGCCGGACAAGTCGGCCGCGCCGATTTCGCGCAACAGGATGTTGAGGGTGAACGCCACCAGGACCGTGAACGGGATGGACACCAGCAACGTCGGGACCAGCGACACGCGAGCGATCATCCAGGTCTGGTCCAGAAACTCGCGAAATTGGAAGGGCCGCCGGAAAGCCTCGCGGGCCGTATCGATCATCATTTCGAAGAACCCGCCCACAGCGCGGGCGGGAACCGCAAGTTGTTGGATCAACTTGGCGCCCCCCTTGCGGCTTGCGGCGAAGCCTGTATGTCGCCTTTGGCGTTGTCCTCGGTCGTATGGGCTCGGTGTCAGCCGCAAAATATTAACTCATCAGAACTTCATGGTGTCAACGAACGGCATTTCTCTGTCAGAAACGTTAATTCGTCCAGTTCAGGACCATTTCTGCCGTTATTAATCTGACACATGTTCTACTGGCCGATTCCCCCCCGCAAAGTAGCTTTAGACGGTTATTACTCCATCAGGCCGACCGCGGAAAAGTTCCGCTCCGGATCACGTCCAGCAAAGTATTCCTGCAACGCGCTGCCGAGTTGTGCGGGCTCCCACGCCGGCCCGTCGGCGCTGAATTTGTGCTCCGCCGTCGGTGCCGAGACCAGCGTCACCCGGGGGCCGTAGACAATGAACACCTGACCGTTGACCTCCCCGGCAGCCGGCGATGACAAGAACGTGACCAGGCTCACCACGTGCTCGGGTGAGAGCGGGTCGATCTCCCCCGCTTCTACCTGCGGTTCCGCACCGAAGACGTCGGCCGTCATCGCGGTGCGGGCCCGCGGGCAGATCGCGTTGGCGCACACCCCGTAGCGGCCCAGCGCCCGCGCGGCCGACATGGTGAGGGCGATGATGCCCGCCTTGGCCGCGCCGTAGTTGGCCTGCCCCACCGGGCCCACCAGTCCCGCCTCCGACGAGGTGTTGACGAGGCGGCCGAAGACCCTTCCCCCCGAATCCTTGGCCCTGTTGCGCCAATAGGTGGCCGCGTTGCGGGTCAACAGGAAATGGCCGCGCAGGTGCACGGCGATGACCAGGTCCCATTCCTCGTCCGACATGTTGAACAGCATCCGGTCGCGGGTGATCCCGGCGTTGTTCACGACGATGTCCAGGCCGCCCAGCCCGTCGGCGGTGCTCACCAGTTCGTCGGCGGTCGTGCGTTCGCTGATGTCACCGGCAACGGCGACCGCCTTAGCACCGGTGGCAGCTCCCGCGGCGGTGATCTGGTCGATGACGCCGGAGGCATCGAGTGCGGCGGCGACGTCGTTCACAACGACGGTGGCGCCGAGCCGAGCTAAGCCGAGTGCTTCGGCCCGACCCAGTCCCGCGGCCGCGCCGGTCACCACCGCGACCTTTCCGGACAGATCGGTCGCGTTTGTGCTGCTAGTCAATTTATGAATACCTCTAGTCTTGGCGCAGCAGCGCGGCGCGTGGACACTCGGCGATCGCCTGTTCGGCCAGCTGCTCCCGGTCGGGCGGAATCGGATCGGTCTTCACGACCGCGTAGTCCTCGTCGTCCAGGTCGAAAATGTCTGGCGCGATTCCCAGGCACACCGCGTTACCTTCGCACCGGTCACGATCCACGATCACCCGCACGGCACCCTCCTTGACAACTGGCGTTCGACCCGAGCACTCGCCCCATCGGTATGTAGCCTCCACCATAGGGCCCCGGTGCGTCAGGGGAAACGGTCGCTGGATTCCCAGACTAGAACGTGTTACAACCGGGAAGACGAACGGGTAGCCGTTGGTCGAGTAACGGCTTGTGACGTCAACCAAAGGACGACTGGAATGCGCATCAGTTACACCCCTGAACAGGAGGAGCTGCGTCGCGAGCTGCGGTCGTACTTCACCACGCTCATGACGCCGGAGCGCCGCGAGGCGTTGAGCTCGATCCAGGGCGAAATCGGCGTCGGCAATGTGTACCGGGAGACCGTCGCGCAGATGGGCAAGGACGGGTGGCTCACCCTGAACTGGCCCAAGGAGTACGGCGGCCAGGACCGCTCCCCGATGGACTCGCTGATCTTCACCGACGAGGCGGCCATCGCCGGTGCACCGGTGCCGTTCCTGACGATCAACAGCGTGGCGCCGACGATCATGGCCTACGGCACCGACGAACAGAAGAAGTTCTTCCTGCCGAAGATCGCGGCCGGCGACCTGCACTTCTCGATCGGCTACTCCGAGCCCGGCGCCGGCACCGACCTGGCCAACCTGCGCACCAGCGCGGTCCGCGACGGCAACGACTACGTGGTCAACGGCCAGAAGATGTGGACCAGCCTGATCCAGTACGCCGACTACGTCTGGCTGGCGGTGCGTACCAACCCCGAGGCCAAGAAGCACCGCGGCATCTCGGTGCTGATCGTGCCGACGACCGCGGAGGGCTTTTCCTGGACGCCGGTGCACACCATGGCCGGACCCGACACCAGCGCCACGTACTACTCCGACGTGCGGGTGCCGGTAAGCAATCGGGTCGGCGAAGAGGACGGCGGCTGGAAGCTGGTGACCAACCAGCTCAACCACGAGCGGGTCGCGCTGGTGTCGCCGGCCCCGATCTTCATGTGCCTGCGCGAGGTGCGGGAGTGGGCGCAGAACACCAAGGACGCCGGCGGAGCGCGGCTGATCGACTCGGAGTGGGTGCAGATCAACCTGGCCCGGGTGCACGCCAAGGCCGAGGTTCTCAAGCTGATCAACTGGGAGCTGGCTTCGTCGAGCAGTGACTCGTTGGGGCCGGCCGACGCGTCCGCGGCCAAGGTGTTCGGCACCGAGCTGGCCACCGAGGCCTACCGGCTGCTGATGGAGGTGCTGGGCACCGCGGCGACGCTGCGCCAGGACTCGCCGGGCGCGCTGGTGCGCGGCCGGGTCGAGCGGATGCACCGGGCGTGCCTGATCTTGACCTTCGGGGGCGGCACCAACGAGGTGCAACGCGACATCATCGGGATGGTCGCGCTGGGACTGCCCCGAGCCAACCGCTGACCTTCTCTAATAGGGACGAGGATTCATGGATTTCACTTCGACCGAAGCCGCAAACGACCTCGGGGGTCTGGTCGACACGATAGTCGACGCGGTGTGCACCCCGGAGCACCAACGCACGCTGGACGGGCTCGACCAGCGATTCGACCGGGAGCTGTGGGGCAAGCTCATCGAGTCCGACATCCTGACCAGCGCCTCGCCCGCGTCACTGGGAGGCGACGGTTTCGGAGTCCTCGAGCAGGTGGCCGTGCTGGTCGCGCTGGGCCACCAACTGGCCGCGGTGCCGTACCTGGAGTCGGTGATGCTGGCCGCCGGGGCGCTGGCCCGGTTCGGCTCGGAGGAACTACAGCAAAGCTGGGGTATGCCGGCGGTCAGCGGCGAGAAGATCCTCACCGTCGCGCTCGACGGCGAAATGGGCGAGGGCCCGGTGCGGGCTGTGAGTGCCGGCGGCGGCTACCGCCTGACCGGCACTCGAACCCAGGTCGGCTTCGGCCCGGTGGCCGACGCGTTCCTGGTTCCGGCCGAAACCGATTCCGGCACGGCCGTTTTCCTGGTCGCCGCCGATGACCCGGGCGTCACGGTGACGGCGATCCAGACGACCGGCCTGGGCAGCGTCGGGCACCTGACGCTGGACGGCGTTGCGGTGGATGGGGCGCGACAGGTCGGCGACGGCTTTGACGGCATCGTCGTGACTTGGCTCGACACACTTGCCACCCTGGGCCGCAGCGCGTTTCAGCTCGGAGTGCTCGAGCGGGGCCTGCAGCTGACCGCCGAGTATGCCCGCACCCGTGAGCAGTTCGACCGCCCGATCGGCAGCTTCCAGGCGGTGGCGCAGCGGCTCGCCGACGGCTACATCGACGTCAAGGCGTTGCGGCTCACACTCACCCAGGCGGCCTGGCGGGTTTCGGAAGATATTCCGGCTGAAATCGACGTGGCCAGTGCGGCGTTCTGGGCCGCGGACGCCGGGCACCGGGTGGCGCACACCGTCGTGCATGTCCACGGCGGCGTCGGCGTCGACACCGATCACCCGGCGCACCGGTACTTCCTGGCCGCCAAGGAAGTCGAATTCGCGCTGCGCGGTGCCACCGGGCAGCTGCGCCGGATCGGCCGTGAACTGGCGGAAACCCCCGCTTAGTTACGCTCGGCTGACCGGCCGAGTGTGCGGCCAGCCGCACCCTCGGGTTCGAATGTGAGCCCAGCCGCACACTCGAGGCAATGGAGGGTGAAATTGAGCGGTACGACCGTCGCCGAACTGCTGGCCCCGCTGGCCGAGATCGACGACCGGGGTGTCTATTTCGACGACTCCTTCACCAGCTGGCGTGAGCACATCCGCCAAGCTGCCGCCATTGCGGCGACGCTGCGCGAACGCCTCGACCCTACAAGGCCGCCGCACGTCGGCGTGCTGCTGGAGAACACCCCGTTCTTCTCCGCGATGCTGGTGGCGGCGGGAATGTCAGGGATCGTTCCGGTGGGCCTCAACCCGGTGCGCCGCGGCGAAGCGCTGGCCCAAGACATCGCCCACGCCGACTGCCAACTGGTGCTGGCTGACTCGAATTCTGCTGCGCCACTTGACGGTATCGAACATCTGAACGTCGATTCCGCCGAGTGGGCGGACGCGGTGACCGCACACCGGGATGCCGAGCCGCGTTTTCGGTCGGTATCGCCCGCGGACCTGTTCATGCTGATCTTCACGTCGGGTACCAGCGGTGAGCCGAAGGCGGTGAAGTGCAGTCACGGCAAGGTCGCGATCGCCGGCGTGACGATGACGCAGCGCTTCGACCTCGGCCGCGACGACGTCTGCTACGTGTCGATGCCCATGTTCCATTCCAACGCGGTGCTGGTCGGCTGGGCGGTGGCCACGGCGTGCCGGGGTTCATTGGCATTGCGGCGCAAATTTTCTGCGTCGGGGTTTCTGCTGGACGTCCGCCGCTACCGGGCCACCTATGCCAACTATGTTGGCAAGCCGTTGTCGTACGTGCTCGCCACTGCCGAGCAACCCGACGACGCGGACAACCCGCTGCGTGCGGTGTACGGCAATGAGGGCGTGCCCGCCGACATCGAGAGGTTCGGCCGCAGGTTCGGGTGCGTCGTCCAGGATGGGTTCGGTTCGACCGAAGGCGGGGTGGCGATCACGCGGACCCCCGATACCCCAGCGGGTGCGTTGGGGCCGCTGCCGGAGGGTA
>Ga0310917_10000687_pt1 | contig 15320 bp, 17 predicted proteins | sample GREbulkMGLF178_FD_203531 | JGI IMG/M metagenome (GOLD analysis project Ga0310917, IMG submission 203531) | Lab enrichment of tropical soil microbial communities from Luquillo Experimental Forest, Puerto Rico - GRE.bulkMG.LF178 | ecosystem: Environmental > Terrestrial > Soil > Tropical forest >... | reverse complement strand
AAAACGATAGTTTTGTGCAGTTCGCTTTGCAGGCGCAGTATTTCGTTCTGCAGTTGGTGACGAACCACCGGGTCGACGGCGGAGAACGGTTCGTCCATCAACAAGATGGGTGGGTCGGCGGCCAGTGCCCGTGCCACGCCGATGCGTTGTTGTTCACCTCCGGAAAGCTGCGCGGGGTACCGGGTGGCGAGCCCGGAGTCCAGCCCCACGCGTTCGAGCACTTCGTAGGCGGCTTTGCGGGCGGCGCGGCGAGACTGCCCTTTCAGCACCGGAACAGTTGCGACGTTGTCGATCACCCGTTGATGGGGCATCAGTCCCGCATGCTGGATGACGTAGCCGATTCCCAGGCGCAGCTGCACCGGGTTGACGCTGGCGACGTCTGCCCCGTTGACCGTTATCGTGCCGGAGGTCGGCTCGATCATCCGGTTGATCATCCGCAGCGCGGTAGTCTTTCCGCTTCCCGAGGAACCGACGAACACCGTCAATTTGCCGTTAGGGACCACCAGGTTCAGCCGGTCGATAGCGGTGGTCCCGTCGGGGAACACCTTGCTGACATCGTCGAAGACGATCACCGCGTCTGCCCGATGGGATGGTTGAAGCCGTTGTCCCGCACCCAGTTTCGCGCCGCCTGGTCGGGATCGATGCCGGAGTTGCCCGACACCGCGGCGTTGAGCCCGGCCAGGCCGGAAGTGGTCAGCTTCGCCGACACCGCGTCCAGCACATCCTTGAGCCGGTCGGACTTCTTTTGCGAATTCACCAGCGGCACAATGTTACCGGCCAGGAAGTTGTGCTCTGGGTCCTCGAGTACAACCAAGTGATTTTGCTGGATGGCCGGTGACGTGGTGAAGATATTGGCGGCCGTCACCCTGCCCTCGACCAACGCGCGCACGGTCACCGCACCGCCGCCATCGTTGATGGCGACGAAGTTGCCCGGACTGATGTTGAGTCCGTACTTCTGGCGCAAGCCGGGCAGGCCCGACGGGCGGTTCTCGAACGCCGAGGGCGCTCCGAATCTCACGTCGGGCGAGTGTGCCGCCAAGTCGGCGATCGTTTTGAGATTCCACGCGCCGGCGGTTCCGCCGGTGACGGTGACGGTGTCGGTGTCGGATGCGGGCGACGGCGTCAGAATCGACAGGTCACCCGGCAGTTTCTTGTAGAGCTCCAGCTCGACGGCGTCGAGCATGGTCGCGGTGGAGTCGGGCGCAAAGTACAACAGGAGGTTGCCGATGTACTCGGGCACCAAGTCGATGGAATGATCTTTCAGCGCAGGGACATACGTCTCCCGGCTGCCGATGCCCATCCGCCGGCCAATTTCGAAGCCGTTGGCCTGCAACGCCTCCGCATATATTTCGGCGATGATCTCCGATTCCGGAAAGTCACCGGAACCGACCACGATCGATTTCGGACTGCGGGTCTCCGCGCCGAGCGGGTCGGAATTGCTGCAGGCCGCGACGAGACACATCGTTGCCAGCCACACTGCCGCGTGGACGGTCGCGCGTTTCACACGCGGCGGCATCCTCATACAGCTGACACTAACGGCAGAAACGGTTTCATTCTGCGTGGGATGGGGCGAAGATGAACCTATGAGCAGCCAGACCCCTGCCTCCCCAGACCAGTCGCCTTCTGAGCCGGACGAACCGCTGGCAAAGGGCACAAAATCCGCAGAACCGGCCGTCGGGTTCACCCGAGCCGGCGCGCTGTGGACGGCTTTGATCGCCGGCTTCCTGATCCTCATCCTGTTGCTGATCTTCATATCCCAGAACACGGCGGAGGTGCCGTTTACGTTCTTGGGCTTGCACTGGACCCTGCCGCTAGGCGTGGCAATCCTGTTGGCGGCAGTGGGTGGCGGGCTGCTCACCGTGGCGGTCGGCACCGCGCGGATCATTCAGCTGCGCCGAGCGGCGAAGAAGCACCACGCGGCGGCCATGCGCTAGCTCGGCGTTGTTGAGCGTGCGTTCTGGGCGGAGAAATCGCCGAATCCACGCCGCCAGCGCACACCCGAAGCCCTCAGTGCACGGTCAACTCGGCAGGTTGGCCAGCTGCGCCAGTCCGCGGGAGATCAGGGGCGCCACGACCTCGGGCACGTCTTCGGAGTCTTTTCCGCTGGCCAGGTCCGACATCCGCCTGCGGAAATCGATGCCGGCGGCGATGATGGCGAGCTTGAAGTACGCCAACGCCATGTAGAACTCCCAATGTGCCAGCGGCAACCCCGAGGCCAGCGAGTAGCGGTCGGCCAGCTCATCGGCCGTCGGCAACAGCGGCGAGGTCCACGCGGCTTGCGCGTTAACGATCAGGTCCAGCGCCGGGTCGCGGTACACGCACATCAGGGCCGCATCGCTGAGCGGGTCCCCCAACGTCGAGAGCTCCCAGTCCACGACGGCGCGAACCAGCGTCGGATCGTTGGAGTCCAAGATCGTGTTGTCGATCCGGTAGTCGCCGTGCACGATCGAGGTCCGGCTCTGCTGCGGAATAGCTTGGCGCAGACCCGAATGCAGTCGCTCGACATCGGCGTCGCGGTGGTCGTCAGGCAGCCGCACCAGCTCCCATTGTGAACCCCAACGACGCACCTGGCGCTCCAGGTAACCGCTCGGCTTGCCAAAATCGGCCAGCCCCACGGCGTTTGGATCGACGCTGTGCAGATCGACGAGCACCCGGATCAAGGAGTCGACACAGCCGTCGATGACGGTGTGACTGAACGCTTCGAGTTGGGCGCGCCGGCGCACCACCTGGCCGGCAACGAATTCGACGATCTGGAAGGGCGCGCCCAGCACCGAATCGTCGTCGCACAGCGCGATCGTGCGTGCCACCGGAACCGGGGTGTCCTGCAGCGCGTCAACCACCCTGTACTCGCGGGCCATGTCGTGCGCCGACGGCGTAAGCCCGTGCAGCGGCGGCCGCCGCACCAGCCAGTCAGACGTGTCGTCATACACCCTGAACGTCAGATTCGAGCGGCCGCCGGAGATGAACTCGGCACGTAACTCACCGGCGCGTCCGATACCGAGTGAACGCAGGTACCGGTCCAGCGAGGCCAGGTCCAGGCCTTCGAGTCGGTCAGCGGAAGTCACCGGACTTGTTTACCACCGCTGATTTCGGGGCATGAAACACCCCGCTTCGACTCTGCGCCTGTGGCGTCGACTCTGCGCTGGCAGTGCGGTATCGGCCGATTGGGCAGCCCAGGACGCAGACTCGACGGCGAAGGGCTCACCACCGCTGGTTTCGGGGCAACAGATCCCACACGTGCTCGGTGCCGTTGACGCTCGCCACCGTCGCCTGACCGGACCGCGAGAACAAGAGTCGGGTTATCGACGCGTAGTCGACGGGAAAAGACAACAGCCGGGCCGTGCCCAGGATCTCGTGCAGCAGCACGTTGATCACCCCACCGTGGCTGAACACCGCAACTGTGTCCTCCGGGGCGGCCGCGGCGACCAGGTCGTCGATGGCGGCGTGGACGCGTGCTGAAAACGCGTCCTCGTCGACCGCGCCGGGCAGATGCCCCTGGGCCAAGCGCTCCCATTCCTCAGGCATTTCCGCACGGATCTGCTCGACGGGGATGTACAGCGGAAGGTCGCGGTCGTATTCCGCGAATCGATCGTCGATCTCGACGGTCAGCTCGCGGGCCGCCGCGACCGGTTCGGCGGTCTGCACGGCGCGGCGCTGCGGGCTGCTGATCACGCGGGAGATGGGAAACCTGGCAAGCGCCTTCGGCAGCCGTTCGACCTGCGCCAACCCCTCCTCCGACAAGTCCGGGTCGGAGCCCTCGCCGTGTTCGCTGCGCAGCGGTAGTGCATGCCGGACCAGCAACACTTGCATGTTTCGTCCCGTCGACGGATGGTGGGCAGCGCCAGTTTCTCATCGCGCCCCGCGACGCTTATCTCGAGGAGGACAGATGACGCGGCCGCACATGGATTGGGACGCCGCCTACCGGCAAGAATCACCACCTCCGTGGAGCATCGGCCGCCCGCAGCCCGAGCTGGCGGTTCTCATCGATCAGGGCAAGGTCCGTAGCGACGTGCTGGACGCCGGCTGTGGCCATGCTGCGCTGTCGCTGGCCCTCGCCGCGCGGGGCTATACGGTTGTCGGCCTGGACGCCAGCGCAACCGCGGTCGAGGCCGCGACCGCGGCGGCCGCCGAACAGGGGTTGACGACGGCTACTTTCGCGCAGGCCGACGTCACGACCTTTCGCGGCTACCCACCTGGTTCCGAAGGCCGCTTCGCCACCATCCTGGACAGCGGGCTGTTCCACGCTCTGCCGCCCGAGAGACGCCAGGACTATCTGCAGTCGATCTTTCGGGCCGCCGCGCCGGGGGCGGCGCTCTACATCCTGGCGTTTGTCGCCGGGGCATTAGGCGACGACGACAACGCAGCCGGCCCGCGCGGGTTTACCGAAACCGAATTGCACGACGCCGTCTCGACCCTCTGGCGGGTCGACGACGTCCGCTTGGCAAAGGTCTACGGCAACGCCGGCGCACTCGCGTCTTCCGCTGCCCCGTTACCGAACGTCGAAAATGACGACGAAGGCCACTTCATGGTGCCGGGGTTCCTGCTCAGCGCGCACAAGCCCGAACAATAAGGTGGTCAACGTGCTCCAAGGCAAAGGCCGGCGATCAAGCGGGGCGCCAATGAGCATCCTGGTAATAGTCGCGTGCGTCGTCTGCGCTCTCGCCGCGCTGGGGCTCGTCTACTTCGCGTCCATGGATATATACCTGACCGGCTTTCCCGACTCGCACTTCACCGACTATGACAAAGCGGCCGACGCGCCGAAACGGATCCTCGTGGGGGTGGAGTGGGGTTTCGTCCTGCTATTTCTGGTCCTCGCCTTTTTGCCGATCAGCACCCGGGCGCGCGCCGCCGGATCGCTCGTCGCGCTGGTTGCGCTGGTGCTCATCGCGACAGTCCAGTGGATCGGCATTCCTTGGTATTTCATAACCCATCTCGGTCTCGATAACGGAGTCGGCGGCTAGCCGGGGTTCCGGCGGGCGGCGGAGAATGCTATTCTCTGTACAGAGAGCGGGGTGTGCGGACGATGACGACTGCTAACGAAACCCAACTGGACGCCGGCGTTCTTGCCGGCTGGCTGGATGCGAACGGCGCACCCGGCGACGGCGAACAACCGGTGCTGGAGCAGCTGAAAGGCGGTTCACAGAACACCCTGTATCTCGTTGAACGGGGCGGCCAGCGCATGGTGCTCCGGATGCCGGGCACGCGCGCCGACGCGGCCCGCATCGACGGGTTGCTGCGGGAGATCCGGCTAGTACGGGCGCTGTCCGGCACCGACGTCCCACACGCGGGGCTGATCGCCGCCGACGACACCGGCACCGTGTTGGGCATGCCGTTCTACGTGATGCAGGCGATCGACGGGTGGAGTCCGATGGACGGCGGGTGGCAAGCGCCATTCGACACCGACCTGGGGGCGCGCCGCGGCCTGGCGTTCCAACTGGTCGAGGGCGCCGCCAAGCTGGGTCGGGTGGATTGGCGCGCGCAAGGACTCGAGGGCTTCGGCCGCCCCGACGGATTCCACGAACGACAGGTCGATCGATGGCTGAAGTTTCTCGACGCCTACAAGGTGCGCGAGCTTCCCGGCCTGGACGAGGCCGCCGACTGGCTGCGCCACAACCGGCCCGCCCGGTACCGGCCGGGCATCATGCACGGCGATTACCAGTTCGCCAACGTGATGTTCGCGCACGGGGCGCCGGCGCGATTGGCCGCGATCGTGGACTGGGAGATGACGACGGTCGGTGATCCGCTGCTCGATCTCGCCTGGGCGCTGCTCGGCTACGACGGCGAGAATCCCAGCACCGACGGGTTCTATCTCGACATGCGCGGCATGCCGACCCGCAGCGAGTTGCTCGAGCACTACGAGGCGGTCAGCGGGCTTTCCACCGAGAACATCGACTACTACCTGGTGCTGGCCAACTGGAAGCTCGGCATCGTGCTGGAGAAGACCTACGCCGCCGGGGTGAGGACCGGGAAGGTTGATCCCGAGATCACCGAAACCTTCGGGTCGATGATCCCGCGGCTGATCGCCACCGCGGCCGAGCTCGCCCGCTCGCTACCCATAAAAGGACGCTGAAATGGCTTATGCGGACCAGCTTTTCGATCTCACCAATCGGGTTGTGCTGATCACCGGCGGCAGCCGCGGACTGGGGCGCGAAATGGCGTTTGGCGTTGCGCGCTGCGGCGCGGACGTGGTGATCGCCAGCCGCAACATGGACAACTGCGTGAGCACCGCGAAGGAGATCGAAGCCGAGACCGGCCGCTCGGCCATGCCCTATCAGGTGCACGTGGGGCGCTGGGATCAGCTAGACGGGTTGGTCGATGCGACCTACGCTCGCTTCGGCAGGGTCGACGCCTTGATCAACAACGCGGGCATGTCACCGCTGTACGACAAGCTGACCGACGTCACCGAGAAGCTGTTCGACGCGGTGATCAACCTGAATCTGAAGGGCCCCTTCCGGTTATCGGCACTGGTCGGCGAACGGATGGTCGCGGCCGGCCGCGGGTCCATCATCAACGTGAGTTCGACCGGATCGTTGCGTCCGAACGGTGGCATCGTTCCCTACGCCGCGGCCAAGGCCGGGCTCAACGCCATGACCGAAGGACTGGCGCAGGCGTTCGGACCGACCGTGCGGGTCAACACGCTGATGGCCGGACCGTACCTGACCGACATCAGCAAAGCCTGGGGTCTCGAAGACGACAAGACCAACAGGTTCAGCCACCTTCTCCTGGAACGCGCTGGAGACCCCCGCGAAATCGTCGGTGCCGCGCTGTTCCTGGCGTCTGACGCCTCGAGCTTCACCACCGGTTCGATCTTGCGTGCCGACGGTGGAATTCCCTGAGAGATAGGAGCATTCGAATGCCTTGGGACTTCTCCACCGAACCGGAGTTCGAGAAGAAGCTGGACTGGATCCGCGAGTTCGTGCGCGAGGAGGTGGAACCCCTCGAGGTGCTGTTTCCCGGGTGCGAGTTCCTGCCGCTGAACGACGAACGGCGCCGGATTGTCGATCCGCTCAAGCAGCAGGTTCGCGACAATGGCTTGTGGGCACCGCATCTCGGGCCGGAATTGGGCGGGCAGGGGTTCGGCGCGGTCAAGCTGACGCTGATCAACGAGATCCTCGGTCGCAGCCCATGGGCGCCGATCGTCTTCGGAACGCAGGCGCCCGACACGGGCAACGCGGAGATCATCGCCCGCTTCGGAACCCAGGATCAGAAGGACCGCTATCTGGCCGGACTGCTTTCCGGGGAGATCTTCTCGTGCTTCTCGATGACGGAGCCGCAAGGCGGCGCCGACCCGCGCGTCTTCACCACCCGGGCCGTCCGCGACGGTGACGACTGGGTCATCACCGGGCGAAAGTACTTCTCCTCCAACGCGTCCGTCGCCTCCTTCTTCATCGTCGTGACGATTACCGACCCCGATGTCCCCGTGCATGTCGGCGCCTCGACCTTCCTCGTTCCGGCCGGAACGCCGGGCCTGACCCTGGAAGCCACCCATCACCTCGTCGGCGCGGACGCCCACGAACCGGGGCATTCCCTGGTGAGCTACGACGGGGTCCGGGTGCCGTCGGATGCGTTGCTGGGCGAACCCGGTCAGGGCTTCCTGATCTTGCAGACCCGGTTGGCCGGCGGGCGACTGCATCACGCGATGCGTTCGATCGGGATGGCGCAGCGCGCCGTCGAGATGATGTCGCGGCGCGCGAAAAGCCGCTTCACGCAGGGAAGCCCGCTGGCCGACAAGCAGCTGGTGCAGGAATTCGTCGCCGACTCGTACACCGAGTTGATCCCATTCCGGCTGACCGTGCTGCACGCCGCCTGGCTGATCGACAACGGCGACGAGCGCGCCGCCCGCGCCGAGATCGCCGCCTGCAAGATCCTGGCGTCGCAAGTACTCAAATCGATTGCGCTGCGGGCGATCCAGGTGCACGGTGCGCTCGGGCTCACGGACCAGCTCCCACTGGTCAACGCGCTACTCGGCGGCATCGCGCTCGGGCTGGCCGACGGGCCGACCGAGGCGCACAAGGTCAACCTGGCACGGATGCTGCTCAAGGGCTACGAGGCCGAGGACGCGGAGTGGCCCAGCGAATTGCTGGACGTCCGGCGCGAGGCCGCCCGCGCCAAGTACGGTGGGCTCCTTGACCAATAGCAGGGTCACCGCAGCGGTCGAGCGGGCGCTCGACGACCGCCAGCGGGGGGCCACCGAGGAGGTCGAACGCATCCTGGCCGCCGCGGTGCGGGTGATGGAACGCGTCGCGCCCGAGCCGCCCCGGGTCAGCGACATCGTCACCGAGGCCGGCTCGTCGAACAAGGCGTTCTACCGGTATTTTGCCGGCAAGGACGACCTCATCCTGGCGGTCATGGAGCGCGGCGTCGCCATCGTCGTGTCCTACCTTGCCCACCAGATGGCCAAGGAATCCAAGCCGGAGGACAAGGTCGCCCGCTGGATCGAGGGCACGCTGGCACAGGTCGCCGACCCGCACCTGATCAGCATGAGCCGCGCGGCGGCCGGACAAATGTCGGCCGCCACCAATTGGCCGGCGGCCGATCGCGAAATGATGCGGCCACTGCGGGATCTTCTCGTCGAACCCATTGCGGCGCTTGGCAGTAACGATGTCGACCGCGACGTGGAGGCGGTGTTCTCCTGCACCGCATCGACAATGCGGCGATATGTGGGTTCCGGCGACCGGCCCCGTCCCGACGACATCGCGCACCTGGTGCGGTTCTGCCTGCGCGGGTTGGGGATCGGTTGATGCGCGCCGTTGTCTGTCACGCGTACGGCACTCCAGAAGATCTGGTTGTCGAGGACGTCGACGACCCTGTCCCTGGCCCCGGCCAGTTGCTGGTACGGGTGCATGCCGCAGCGGTAAATTTTCCCGACGTGCTGTTCATTGCCGGCAAATACCAGGTCAAGATTCCGCCGCCGTTCATACCGGGCAATGAGATCGCGGGCGAAGTGATCGCCGTCGGTGAGGGCGCGCCATTCAGCCCAGGACAGCGCGTCTCTGGAACCACCTTCGGGGCGTTCGCCGAGCAGGCGTTGCTCGACGCGAGTCAGGCGGCGCTGGTGCCCGACGACGCCGACTTCGCGTCGGCCGCGGCCTTCGGTGTCACCTACCGCACCGCATATCACGCGTTGCGCTCGACCGCCGCTGTGACAGCAGGGGATTGGGTCGTGGTGCTAGGCGCCGCGGGAGGAGTTGGGCTGGCCGCAGTCGATCTCGCGGTGGCGATGAAGGCCCGGGTGCTAGCCGCGGCATCCAGTCCGGAGAAACTCGAGCTATGTCGCCAACGCGGTGCCGAGGCCATCGTGGACTACGACCGGGAGGACCTAAAATCGCGGATCCGCGAACTGACCGGCGAAGCCGCACGAGTGGTCCTGGACCCGGTCGGGGGATCGTATTCGGAACCGGCGCTGCGCGGTCTGGCGCGCGGCGGCACCTTCGTCACCCTGGGCTATGCGGCGGGCACGATCCCGGCCATTCCACTCAATCTCGTTCTGCTCAAAGATATCTGTGTGCGCGGCATGGAGATCCGCACCTTCATGAGCGACCACCCCGATGAGTTCGTCCGCGACACCGAAGAGTTGGCGCAGATGTTCGCCGCCGGCACGATCCGGCCCTACATCGGTGCGCGATTCCCGCTGTCCGAAACCGCGGCGGCCCTGCGGCATGTGGCCGAGCGCAAGGTGCTGGGCAAGGTGGTCATCGACGTCTGACGGCGCCGTCCGACCGCTCCGCTTCCGCCTCAGAATCCCCACGTGTCGCAGGAAGTTCGGGCCATGCCAGTTCCGAGAAGCGATATCGCATCCGCTAGCGCATTTCGAAATCGCGCGACCCGACGTTGATGGTGCGGATGTGGCCGGCGTGCATACCGCGGATCATGGCGTGACGATGTTGAAATTCGGGTCGGGTTGGTCGAGCACACCCAGAAGAGCCTGCAGAGCGCCCTGGTCGCCGGATATCTCGAGCCCGGGTGAGGTGAAGTCGCCCATCGCCACCATAAGCAGCCGAACCTTGCTGTCCAGCTTGACCGTAACGCTCGCCGTCGCGGAATCGGCCGCCGCCTTGCGGTAGACGAGCACCCCGTTGCGCAGCGTGAGCCGGTAGTTGGCCGCCAGATCGGCGAAGGTGATGTCGATGGCGACGTCGAGGTCCCAGCTGCGCGGTCCGTTGACCCGGATGGCGAGGCTGTCGAAGATCTGCTCCGGTGTCAGCTGTGAGAGCATCGACATTGATGTCGCACTAACCGCGGTGCCGAAGTTGCCTTCACGCAATTCGGTTGCCGCGCTCATGAAGAAGTTGCGCCACGTCGCGTTTTCGGCACCGTAGGCCAGCTGCTCCAGCGTGTCCGAGTACAGGGCGCGGGCGGCGGTGTGCTCGCTGTCGGTGAAGATCGCGTGATCGAGCAGGGTTGCGGCCCAACGGAAGTCACCGGAATCGAAGGCCGCGGAAGCGAGCTCGACAACACGGTCGATGCCGCCCATCGCATCGACGTAGCGGGGCGCGAGGGCCTCTGGCGGGTGCGGCCACAGCCGGGCGGGATTGCCGTCGAACCAGCCCATGTAACGCTGGTAGACGGCCTTCACATTGTGGCTGACCGACCCGTAATACCCGTGGGTGTGCCACGCCCGATCCAGCGCGGGCGGCATCTGGAACATCTCGGCGATTTCCACGCCGGTGTAGCCCTGGTTGAGCAGGCGCAGGGTTTGGTCGTGCAGGTATGCGTACATATCACGTTGCAGCGAAAGGAATTCGACGATGCTCTCCCGGCCCCAAGTCGGCCAATGGTGGGACGCGAACACCACGTCAGCGCGGTCGGCGAAGGTGTCGATGGCCTCGGTGAGGTAGCCCGACCACGCGTGCGGGTCGCGCACCAGGGCGCCGCGCAGGGTGAGCAGGTTGTGCAGGTTATGGGTCGCGTTCTCGGCCATGCACAACGCGCGGAAACGTGGGAAATAGAAGTGCATTTCGGCGGGCGCCTCGGTGCCGGGCGCCATCTGGAACTCGATCTCCACGCCGTCGATCACGTGCTTTTCGCCCGTCGTGCGGATGTCGATGGTCGGGACGATGACGGCGACCTCGCCGGTGGATGGGGCCTGGCCGAGCCCGCAGCCCACCTGATCCTGGGGTCCGCGCGGAAGCAGCGTGCCGTACATGTAGGTCGCCCGGCGCGTCATGGCCGGGCCGGCGTAGACGTTCTCCTGGACCGCGTGCTCGACGAAGCCCTCCGGCGCCAGCACCGCCACCGCGCCGGAATCCACAACCGCCTGTGAGGTGACACCCAGCACGCCGCCGAAATGATCGACGTGGCTGTGCGTGTAGATCACCGCGACGACGGGACGGTCAGCGCCGCGGTGGGCGCGATACAAGGCCAGCGCCGCGGCGGCCACCTCGGTGGAAACCAAGGGATCGATGACGATGATCCCGGTGTCGCCCTCGACGAAGGTGACGTTGGAGACGTCGAAGCCACGCACCTGATAGATCCCCGGCACCACCTCGTACAGACCCTGTTTGGCGGCCAGGGTGGATTGGCGCCACAGGCTGGGGTGAACCGATGTCGGGGCGGGTCCGCCGAGAAACGCATAGGCGTCGTTGTCCCACACCACGCGGCCGTCGGCCGCCTTGATGATGCACGGGGACAGGGCCGCGATGAATCCGCGATCGGCGTTATCGAAGTCCGTCGTGTCTTGGAACGGCAGAGCATGGCCGCGATGGGCCGACTCGATGACGGCGGTAGGGGCTTTGTGGTCCACGGCAACACATTGCCATTTATGGCGAGCCGGTGGGTTAACCAAAACGAAACAATTTCGCCCCGCCTCTTCTCCACGGCCCGGCGAAACCGCATACTGCCTTGACGGCCCTCAATGCCGAGGGACGCAATGATCGGGCAGAAGGAGAACAGGTGAAGCGGGGATTGACTGTCGCGGTAGCTGGGGCGGCGATTGTTGTAGCAGGCATTTCGGGGTGTTCGAGCAATAAGCCGAGTTCGAGCGGTAGTACCGCCGTGAGCGTGAGCGGCACGTCGATTGCCGTCGGAACCGGCGGCGGGGCAGCGCCGACGGTGACCATCGACGGAAAGAACCAGAACGTAACCGGCTCGGTCGTGTGCGCGACGGTGAACAACAGCACCAACATTACGATCGGGGCCGGGGCGACCGCCATCGCCGCCGTCCTCACCACTGACAATCCTCCCAAGGTGACGCACGTCGCGCTCGGCAACGTCAACGGCGTAATGCTGGGGTACACGGCGGGTTCCGGCCAGGGCGACGCCTCGGCGACCAAGGACGGCAACAGCTACAAGATCACCGGCACCGCGACGGGCGTAGACACGGCCAACCCGATGCAGCCGGTGAAGAAGCCGTTCGAAATCGATGTGACTTGCTCTTAATTGGGTGATGCGGGCGGTTGCCACCCGTTGAGTGGCAACCGCACCGTGAACTCGGTATGGCCGGGTGAGCTGTTCACCGTGATCGTCCCGTTGTGCGCCCTGACGACCGCGGAGACGATCGCCAAACCCAGCCCTGTACTGCCGCCTTTGCGGGAACGCGAGGAATCGCCGCGGGCGAACCGCTCGAAAACCTCGGTCTGCAGCGCCGCCGGGATACCCGGACCGTTGTCGATGACCTGCAGCACGGTGTGCGCCGGCTCGGTGCTCAACCGCGTCGTCACGACGGTGCCGGCGCCGGTGTGGACGCGGGCGTTGGCGAGCAGATTGGTCAGCACCTGGTGCAGCCGTGCCGCATCACCGGTGACGACCACCGGCTCCTCGGGCAGGTCAAGCTCCCACTGGTGATCCGGCCCGGCAACGTGCGCGTCACTGACCGCGTCGACCGCCAACCGCGAAAGATCCACGGGCTCACGTTCCAGCGGTCGGCCGGAGTCCAGGCGCGCCAGCAGCAGCAGGTCCTCGACGAGGCGCGTCACCCGCTCGGTCTCGGATGCCACCCGGCTCATCGCGTGCGCCACCGCCTCGCGGTCGTCGTCCATGCGCTGGGTGAGTTCGGTATAGCCGCGGATCGCGGCGAGCGGCGTGCGCAGTTCGTGACTGGCATCGGCGACGAACTGGCGAACCCGGGTTTCACTGGCCTGCCGCGCGGACAGGGCGTCCGCGATGTGGTCGAGCATGCGGTTCAGAGCCGATCCGAGCTGGCCCACCTCGGTCTGCGGGTTCGCGTCGGATTCGGGCACGCGCACCGGCAGTTCGACTTCTCCGCGGGCCAACGGCAGGTCCGCGACCTCGCTCGCGGTTTGTGCGACGCGACGCAGCGGCGCCAGCGCCCGCCTGATGATGACGACGCCTGCGGTGGTCGCGGCGGCCAGCGCGATCACCGTGACGATCCCGAGGATGACCAGCATCCGGATCATCGTGGTGTCGACGTTGGACATCGACAGGCCGGTAACGATGACGTCACCCCCGCTCCGGCTCGGCGCGGCGACGACGCGATATCGACCGAGGCCGTCGAGGCTCAGGGTCACCGGCGAGCGACTGCCGGTGATGTTTTCCAACTGTGTTCGAGCGGTTGGCGTCAACGCCGCCCGGGCACCGTCGCTGGTCAGGTAACCGGCGTCGACCGTCTTCCCATGGTTGATCACCGCCGCCACCATGCCGGCCGGTTGGCCAGGGGCGTCGAGGAACCGCGGACCGGGGCCCGGCCTCGGATAGAACGAGTGCCCGTGGTGCGATTCGGGATACATCAGCGCCGAGCGATACGAGGTCCCGGCGAGCTGCCCGTCGAGCTGTCTGACCAGGTGGTGGTTCAGCGCGAGTTCGGTTGCCGCCGTGATCCCGATACACACCAGGGCGAGCACGATGACCTGCCCGACGAGCAGCCGTAGCCGAAGTGACCAGACTCGCCGTTTCCTAGCGGGCTGGCTTGAGGACATAACCTGCGCCGCGCAACGTGTGGATCATGGGTTCGCGGCCATTATCAATCTTCTTGCGCAGGTAGGAAATGTAGAGCTCGACGATGTTGGACCGGCCACCGAAATCGTAGCTCCATACCCGGTCGAGGATCTGGGCCTTGCTCAGCACCCGCTTGGAGTTGCGCATCATGAACCGCAGCAGCTCGAACTCGGTGGAAGTCAATGAAACCGGTTCGCCGGCACGCGTTACCTCGTGACTGTCTTCGTCCAGCACCAAGTCACCGACCACCAGCTGTGCTCCGCTGTCCACCGTCGTCACTCCGGTGCGCCGCAGAAGCGCCCGCAACCGCAGCACTACCTCTTCGATGCTGAACGGTTTGGTGACATAGTCGTCGCCGCCCGCGGTCAACCCCGCTATGCGGTCTTCCACCGCATCCTTAGCCGTCAGCAGCAGCACCGGCAGCTGAGGGCTCTCTTCGCGCAGTTTGTGCAGCACATCGAGCCCACTCATGTCGGGAAGCATCACGTCGAGAACAACCACGTCCGGCCGTTGGGCGCGGGCCGCGGCGATCGCCGACGATCCGTCGGCGGCGGTGGAGATGCTCCAGCCCTCGTACCGCAGTGCCATTGACACCATTTCGGCCAGGACCGCCTCGTCGTCCACCACGAGCACGTTGATCGGATTGCCGTCTGCACGGCACATGACAACCCGCTCTACGGCGGCTCGGGACTGCGTCACAGATTCCAGTATCCGCAACCTGCTGAGCCGCCGCTATGCCGTTCCTATGCGTGTCCTGTGAAAGGGGTCGCGTCGTGGGCAGTCGCCGCGGTTAATACCAGTAGCGCCTGCCGGCGACCGGGCGACCGGCAGTGCCCATGAAATGGAACACCAGGCCGACGACCAACAGGATTATGCCGATCACCATCAGTAAGTGGGAGAAGAAAAATCCGAGGATGGCGAGGATAACTCCAAGGGCGATCATGTTTCTTCCTTTTACATCGAGGGGACGAGGTCAATTGGTTTCATTGAGCTAGGTTGCGGCAAACGCGGAGGGTGGCAATCCTTTACTCGCGGATTGACGCCGCCGTAGTTCAATGGTCCGGCAATCACCGTCACGGCAATGGTTCCCATTGAGGCACAACTTGTTTCCTGACCTTGGAAGTAGCCGCGCTGCCACGTGGCGACTACCCCGATGATCAGCCACACCAGCACAATGGTCCCGATAATTCCGCTTCCACGCATGGTGACCTCCACTGTGTTCGAGAAGGTTTTCCGTTGGGCTAGCGATACCCGTTGTACGCATGTCTAAACCTCGCCGGTCTTTATGTGCCGCTTTTTGGCTGCGATGACTGCGAAGCCGGGCTCGCTAGGAATGGTCGGCGAGCCACGCTGCGGCCCGTTTCTTCGACGCCCGCGACAGCCACGCGTCCTGGATCAGCTCGCCCAATTCCGTGGTCGTGATCTCG
>Ga0310917_10000685_pt1 | contig 15326 bp, 12 predicted proteins | sample GREbulkMGLF178_FD_203531 | JGI IMG/M metagenome (GOLD analysis project Ga0310917, IMG submission 203531) | Lab enrichment of tropical soil microbial communities from Luquillo Experimental Forest, Puerto Rico - GRE.bulkMG.LF178 | ecosystem: Environmental > Terrestrial > Soil > Tropical forest >... | reverse complement strand
ATCCCGAGCTCGTGGCAATCCGTGGTAAACCGGCGCGCGATATCGATGCGCATTCCCTTTTTGATGTTGTTGAGGATCTGCTGGTTGCCGGTCTCGTAGCCCACCAGCAGCAGGCGTAGCCCGTTGTCGCGCATGACCTCGAGTGTCTCGCGCGGCACATTGGCCTTGGCATTGCACGACCAGGTCACACCGAGCTTGCCCAATTCGCGCGCGATCGCTTCGGCGCGCGGGCGGTCGTCGGTAAAGGTGTCGTCGTCGAAAAAGAATTCCTTGACCTGCGGGAAGTAACTCTTCGCAAGTCGAATTTCCTCGATGACATGACCGACACTGCGGACGCGATAACGGTGCCCGCCGACAGTCTGCGGCCATAGGCAGAAGGTGCATTTCGAACGGCACCCGCGACCGGTGTAGAGCGAAAGGTAGGGGTGCTTTAGGTAGCCGATGAAATAATCCTCGACTCGCAGATCGCGCTTGTAGACCTCGGCAACAAAGGGCAGCTGGTCCATGTCTTCGAGAACAGCCCGGTCCCGGTTGTGCGTGATCCGGCCATCCGGGCCGCGGAAGCTCAGCCCATCGATCGCATTAAGCGGGTGGCCCTCCGCGACCTCCTTGATTGTGAAATCGAACTCCTCGCGGGCGACGAAGTCGATGGCCGACGAGGCCCTCAGACTGTCCTCGGGCTCGACCGCAACCTTGGCGCCGACCATCCCGATCTTCAGTCGCGGGTACTCGTCCCTCAGCGCCTCGGCGACCCGAATGTCGGAGGCAAAGGATGGCGTCGAGGTGTGCAGCACAGCGAGTTCGTACCCACCCGCGAGCGGCAGCACGTCTGCGAGCCTGAGCTTCGCCGGAGGAGCGTCGATCAGTCGGCTGTCCGGCACGAGCGCGGCCGGCTGGGCAAGCCAAGTCGGGTACCAGAACGAGCGGATCTCGCGCTTGGCCTGATAACGGGAGCCTGCGCCACCATCAAAACCGTCGAACGAAGGCGGATGCAAAAACAGAGTCTTCATCATGAGGCTTGGTCTCCGCCGACTGACATGCGCCCGCTCGGCTCAACTTGGAAGAGCTGGTCCCGCCAGAAGACCCTTCGTCCAAAAAAACTGGCGACGAACACGGCAAAGGACAGGGCGTCACGGACCGGAAACAGCCAGATCTTGGCGATCGTCAACCCGAGCGCTCCCGCTATCACCCATACCGTTGCCCATCTGAGAAGCACCGAAATCACAAGAAAGATGCACGCGGTCAAGGCAAATCCGGTCGCCACGACGCCAAGCGCCGCAATCGCCACAGCATGGGTCAGAACGGATCCCGCAAAGCCTGAAGGGGTGATGGTCCGCACGGTGCGCGCCCAGCGCAGCTCGTGGCGCCATAGCTCTGCGAAGGACGGCTCCGACACGCGAGTTTTGACGAGGTAGCGAGACAGCGCCACGGTGAGCCCCAGCGCCCTAACCGCTTGGCCGATTCGCTGGTCGTCGGCGAGCTCGTCTCGCAGCGGCACGAACCCACCGATTCGCTCAAGGGTCTGTCGCCGCAACGCGATTGTCGCGCCGAAACAGCCGCGCTCGATACCCAACGCCGCAGCCACCAGCGCGCTTGGCAGAAAGCCGAAGTTGATGTGCAGCGCGCCCAGCTCGGACCACATACCCCCCGTCGAGACGCCCTGATAGAGACAGGTGACGAGCCCGATGGAGGGATCACGGAGCGGTGCCGTGACCGCTTCAAGGTAGCGCCGATCCACCCGCATGTCGCTGTCGGAGATCACCAGGACGTCGTAGCGAGCCGTGGGAAACATGTTCTCGAGATTGGCCACCTTTAGATTGCTGCCTCTGACGGGAGTTCCAAGAACGAGCGTGATATCAGCCCCCGGCAGGTCGCGAATCAGGTCCTCGGCGACGGGCACCGCGCCGTCCTCTGCATCGTTCGCGCCGAGCACGATTTGCCGGGTCGGGTAGTCCTGCTCGACAAAAGAGTGCAGGTTTTCATAAAGTCCGGGCTCTGCGCCGTGGAGCGGCTTCAATAGCGAAACAGGGGGCTGCTCGGGTGCAACGGGCAGGGGCCGACGGGCGAAGCTTACAGCGGCAATCGCCGTGCCAACGAGATATGCCCAAGCCGGTACGAGAATCAAACCGATGATGAAAACTGGGCTCATGAAAGCCGTCAGATCCCTTTTTCCAAAAAGATCGGCAACTTGCGTTATGGTCGACGCGGTCCAGCAGCTCCTTATACGATAACGCGTGTAGTCAGGAATGGATTGTGGCATTGATGCGTTGGCCCGACATAGTCAACGCTGTTGGAGGATCGGTATTCCGCCCTGCGGTACCATGAGACGAGGCCGGATGATGCGGGTCGTGCTAGCCCAACCACGGGGATTCTGCGCAGGGGTCGAGCGCGCGATCGATATCGTCGAGCGAGCCCTTGAGAAATATGGGCCGCCGATCTATGTCCGCCACGAAATCGTCCACAATCGGCACGTCGTCGAGCGGCTGCGCGCCAAAGGTGCGCATTTCGTCGATGAGGTAGACGAGATCCCCCCCGGCGCCGTCACCATCTTCAGCGCCCATGGGGTTGCGAGTGCGATCGAGGAGCGGGCGGGCGGGCGCGGGCTTCCGGTGATTGACGCAACCTGCCCGCTGGTCTCAAAGGTGCACATAGAGGGGCAGCGTTACGCCAATCAGGGTCGCGAGATTATCTTGATCGGCCATGCCGGCCATCCGGAAATCCAGGGCACGATGGGACGGATCGATGGTCGGGTGCATCTAATCTCGACCCCCGAAGAGGTTGCGGCGCTTGTGGTCGCCGATCCCGAAAAGCTCGCCTTTATCACCCAGACAACCCTCAGCGTCGATGATACCCGCGCGGTCATCGAAGCCCTTAAGGACCGGTTCCCCTCGATTGTCGGCCCGGATACCAAAGACATCTGCTATGCGACACAAAACCGTCAGAGGGCGGCTCGCGAACTTGCGCGAATTGTCGACGTTGTTTTGGTTGTCGGCGCGCCGAACAGCTCGAATTCTAATCGGTTGCGGGAGATTGCCGCCGAAAGCGGCGTGGCGAGCTACTTGATCGAGGATGCGCGGGCGCTCGATCCGCTCTGGCTCGATGGCGTTTCGGCAGTGGGCATCACCGCCGGTGCTTCCGCTCCCGCAGTGCTAGTCGAGGATTTGATTGCCCGGTTACGTGAGTTGGCCGAGATCGAACTGGCGGAGTTGCCAGGCGTTACCGAAAACGTCCGCTTCAGGATGCCTCCGCAGCTTTCCGATGTCGCCGGCTAAGACTGCGTCGCTGTGATAATTCTTTGAGGAGAGTAGTTCGTGGCCGTCCCGTTGCGCCAAGTGATCCGGGTAGGCGCTTATGTTGTCGGCCGGCATCTGAAGGGTGTACGGCGATATCCGCTCGTCCTGATGCTGGAGCCGCTGTTCCGTTGTAACCTCGCTTGCGCCGGCTGTGGCAAGATCGATTATCCTGACGCGATCCTCAATCAGCGCTTAAGGGTTGACGAGTGCCTCGATGCAGTCGAGGAATGCGGTGCGCCAGTCGTGGTGCTCGCCGGGGGCGAGCCGCTACTCCACCGCGAGATGGACAAAATCGCAGCGGGCCTTATCGCCCGTAAGAAATTCGTTTATCTCTGCACCAACGCCTTACTCCTCGAGAAAAAAATCGAGCTGTTCAGGCCCAGCTCATACTTCGCCTGGACGGTCCATCTCGACGGCGACCGCGATGATCATGATCGCTCGGTGTGCCAAGAGGGGGTCTACGACCGTGCTGTCGCTGCGATCAAACTAGCTAAGGCGCGCGGGTTTCGCGTCAACATCAACGCGACCCTGTTCGACACCGCCGAACCGGAGCGGGTGGCCCGATTCTTTGACCAGGTCACGGAAATCGGCATCGACGGGATCACCGTATCGCCGGGATACGCTTACGAGCGGGCTCCCGATCAGGAGCACTTCTTAAACCGCCTGCGGACCAAAGAGCTATTCCGCGGCATCTTCAAGCGCGGGGCCCATCGTTGGTCGTTCAACCAATCGATCCTGTTCCTCGACTTCCTCGCCGGAAATCAGTCCTACCATTGCACCCCGTGGGGTAACCCGACGCGGAACTATTTCGGCTGGCAGCGACCTTGTTACTTACTCGGCGAAGGCTATGCCAAGACGTTCAAGGAGCTTATGGAGGAGACCGACTGGGACGCTTACGGCACCGGGAATTATGAGAAATGCGCCAACTGCATGGTGCATAGTGGCTACGAGGCGACCGCGGTGATGGACTCTATCCGCAATCCTCTAAAGCTCGCAAAGCTCACACTACGCGGCATCCGTACCGAGGGCGACATGGCGCCCGAGATTTCGCTTCGTCGGCAACGTCCCGCGAGATACGTCTTCTCGGCTCACGTCGAACAGGCGATGGCGCGCCTAGGCGCCAGCGACCAGCGAGTGCAGAGCTCGAGCGGGGCCAACTAGCGCCGACAGCGCGATCGCGGTCTCCCGCGCGAGCCCGATCATTCCCGGGACCTGGAAGGGCTGCCGCAGCACGGCGGAGAGGATCTTCAACAAATCGGGTTTTCCGCTCGCGGTGATCGGAACCAGCGACGCCAGAGGGAGATCCCGTCGCGCAGTGTCGGCGATTGACCGCAGGACGATGAACGGGATACCGAGTTCGGTCGCGGTGCGCGCCACGATCTCGCTTTCGATGTCAACGGCGAGAGCTCGGCTGGTAGACCAGACACGCTCTTTCTCGGTTTGTGTGGCGAGGATCGAGCTGGCGCCAAAGACCAACCCTTCGATCGCTCCAATCGATTGCGCAAACTTGCTTAACTGGCAGCGAAGCGATGGCTCAATCGCCCAATGCTGCCCTTCCGAAACGACCTCGCCGGAAACGACTACTGTTCCGGTCTTCAGTTCCGGTGCCAGTCCTCCGGCAATGCCGAAGCTGACGAGGCAATCGGCCTGCGCGGCTGCCGTCGCGACGAGTGTCGCAGTATGGTCCCGATCCCCGGCTCCAGCCACAACCGAAAATCCCGCGGTTCGAGCAATCTTTGCCTCAACTGCAAGACCGGAAATGCACACCACTCTGGCCGTTGAGCCGGTTCCGAAGCGCGCCTCAGCCACCGTTACCGAGTCGGTCAATCAGATGCCGAAGGGCACTTGGTGAGAGTTTCCTGCCGTCAAGCGACGATAGCGGGACAGGGCCCAGAGTGGGAAGATAGCGCGGTACCCATGGTATCGCAGATAAAACACGCGCGGAAAGCCGACAGCCGTATACCAGGGCTCGTCCCAGCTTCCATCACTGTCTTGGGAGTTGATCAAATAAGTGACGCCGCGTGCGACGGCAGGATGCTCGACCTGACCCGCTGCCATCAGAGCGAGCAAGGCCCAGGCCGTTTGCGACGCCGTACTGTATGGCGCGTCGCCGTGGGGCGCGCCGGGAAAATATGATTCGCCACTTTCGCCCCAACCGCCGTCTGGGTGCTGGCGGTTCAATAGCCAGTCGACTGCTCGTCCTACCACGGACGTAGCCGATCCGATGCCGGCTGCATTAAGGCCGGCGAGCACCGACCAGGTTCCATAGATGTAGTTGGTGCCCCACCGGCCAAACCAGCTGCCGTCGGGCTCCTGCTCACGCCGGAGATATTCCATCGCCGCGCTACGCGCCGGGTGATCGGCCGGATAGCCGATTTGGGCGAGGAACCCGAGGCATCGGGCGCTGACATCCGCAGTCGGGGGGTCGAGCAATGCGCCATGATCAGCGAACGGGATATGGTTCAGGTAGTAATTGGTGTTATCGGCGTCGAACGAAGCCCAACCACCATTTCGGCTCTGCATTCCGACGACCCATTCCGCCGCGCGGTCGATGGCCCGGCGATAGTGGGCGGAATCGAAGCGATCGAGGGCGAGCGCGACCAGAGCGGTGTCGTCTAGATCGGGATAATAGGCGTTCTCATATTGAAACGCCCAGCCGCCCGGCCGCACTTTGGGACGGGTCACCGCCCAGTCGCCGGCAAGCTCAAGCACCTGCTTGGCCTCGAGCCAGTCGAGCGCCCGTCGTATCGCCGGGTCAAGGCGCACGTCACCGACCTCCATGAGCGCGTGGCCGGCCAGCGCCGTGTCCCAGACCGGAGAGAGACAGGGCTGGCAGTAGCTCCGCTCGCCGTCAAGCACGAGAAGCTTTTGGGTCGCGGCCAAGGCGGTCTGATAACCGGGGTGATCGGGCGCATATCCAAGACAATCGAACATCATGATGGCGTTCGCGATCGCCGGGAAAATCCCCCCGAGACCATCCTCGCCGTTCAGACGTTCGGTAACAAAGGCGACAGCCTTCTCGATTGCTCGTTGCCTCGCATCCGCGGGGAAATACGGCTCGGCCCTTCGCAACAATCGGTCGAGCATTCCGAAGGCCAGCGAGAGCGGTGATAACGTCGTGCCGGAAATCCCGTCGCGCACTAGCTCCGGCGGTTCGACGAACAATTCGCGGATCGTTACAGCTTTCGGATTGCGAGCGCGCGGTCTCAGTGCCAGCAGCACGAGCAGCGGCACCAATACGGTGCGCGACCAATAGGAAACCTTGGCAACGTGAAACGGCGACCAGCCGGGTAATAGCATGATTTCGACCGGCATGACCGGAACCGCTCGCCAAGGTAACTCGCCGAACAGTGCCAATGTGACCCGGGTGAATACGTTACACCGGCGGGCTCCACCCCGCTCAAGTATAGCCGCACGGGCGCGCATCATATGCGACTCGTCGACCGGATCGCCGACCGCCTTTAGTGCGAAATAGGCTTTGACCGAGCAGCTGACATCGAGATCGCCGCCGTGGAATAATGGCCAACCGCCGTCCGCGCCCTGTGCCGCCCGAATGTACCGAGCGATGCGAGCCTCGAGCTCCGGCTCGATGCGCCCGAGATAATGCCGCAGCAATACGTATTCAGAGGGGATCGTCGCGTCGGCCTCGAGCTCGAAGACCCAATGACCGTCCCGGTGCTGTCGCCCGAGTAATGCTTCGCTGGCCCGCATCACGGCCTCGTCGAGCCCCGGCACACCGACCCTGCCGCTTGCTGCCGCGAATTCGCTGACCGTCTGTCCATCATTCATGGAAGGGCGCACTGTCGTTCATTTACTGTCTTCGATTTGCGCCATATCGGCCAGTGACGATCGCTTCGAGCCGGCGCGGCAGCCACCTCGTTCACCAGCCGTGCCACCAAAAAGCCGGAGGCGATAGCCCCTTCGATCGCAGCAGGCAATCCTGTATCGACATAATCACCGGCTAGTAAGAGATTCTTCCACCGTGTCGTCGCTGCCGGGCGGCGAAGCAGCTGCACGGGACTCGCGAGAAAGGTCGCCCGCCGCTCTTTGACGACTCGCGCGGGAGGGACGGGATGCGCCGGGAGCTGATACGCTAACGCGGCATCGCGCCATAATAGGTCGCGCAGCTCTCCCAAGGGTTGGTCGACGAACCTGTCCGCAGCGCTGATCGTCACGGATAACCCTTCGCGCTTGCGAAAGATCCATTCGGCGGCACCACCAATCATTCCGATGAAATACGGTGAGTCCGCCGGCACGGCACTACGAAAGTGCGCATTGACGATCGGGGAATAGGCATCCGGCACAGTGAGCGCCGGAACCAACCGTGCCGCCATCGCTGCAGGCACAGCGAGGATCACGCTGTCGTCGCGGCCAAGACCAACTGGGCCACTATCGAAGACAAATTCCGTGACGTAGTCCGAGGCAAAATGCAAGGCCCGGAGCCGTGCGCTGAAACAGATTTCGGCGCCTTGCGCGCGCAGGTAGGCAAGCGCCGGGTCGACAAAGGTTTCCGAAAGCCCATCGCGCGGCACCAGTGGGCGGCATGCCGCACCACCCCGCCCGAGAGTTTCCTCTAGGGTCCGCCAGTACAGCCTCGCCGATGCCCGGTCGGCACTCGTGTTCAACGCAGCGACCGCGAGCGGCCCCCATAAGAAGCGGAACACACGCCCTCTTTGATTGAGCATCTCGACTACTGTCGCGCTTAGGTCGGCTCGCCGCAACGCGAGGATGGTGAGGTAATCGGCTGCTCGTGTCCCCGGCACTCGTCTCTTTGCGCTTGCGATCCACCACGGCACGGCGCCGCGGTTTGGCCGCAAGTTCCAGCGCCGGCCGGTCTCGCCATCTATGAACGGAAAGACCGCATCCGGCGGACCTTCAAGCGTATCGAGCGCGCCTATCCGTTGGAGATAGCCGAGTGCGTGATGGTTGCCCGCGAGCAGGAGATGGTTGCCGTTGTCGATCCGGCAGCCGAGTTCCGCATCCAGGTAAGAACGACAGCGGCCGCCCGCATGATGGCTGGCCTCGTAAACCTGTACCCGGCGGCCCGCAGCAGCCAGCTCGACCGCTGCGGCAAGTCCAGCGAGGCCGGCGCCGACCACATGCACCGTACCCAACCCCATTATCATACGAGACCGTGCCGCAATACCAGCCAGAGTTTAAGCGTCCTTGACACGCTCACTCGTGTCGCGGGATCGCACCAGTTCGAGCGCAGCAAGGCCGAAAGTGTTGCGCGGTAGATCGCGGCCATGACTGCAGCTGGCCGCATCGCCCGGCGCGAGCAGCACCCCATAGCACTCATGCTTAACTGGAAGTGCTCCTCGGCGATTGCGGCGACCTCGCGGCAGACTGCCGACAGCGCTGGATGGCGTAAAACCGCCTTCGGGTACGTTCCGCGTATCCCGTGCCGATCGAGAACTTCGCGCGGCAGATAGAGTCGCCCCCGGCCGGCGTCCTCATCGAGATCGCGCAAAATGTTGGTCAACTGCAGAGCCCTGCCAAGCGACTCAGCGACCGCATGGGCAGCATCGCTCGGATCGCCAAAGATGTGAACCGAGAGATGGCCAACTGCGCTTGCAACCCTTGCGCAGTAGAGGTCCAGCAACACGAGATCAGGAGCCCGAATAGCCTCTCGTGCGTCCATCTCCATGCCGTCGATAACAGCCACGAAATCATCCCGGCGCAGGTGGTAGCGTGACACCGGTTCGCTCAGTGCGCGTGCAACCAGATATCGCGGATGGCCGGCATAAACGGCGTCAATCTCCTCGCGCCAAGCGTTGAGAGCCGCAATCTTGTGCTCTACCGGCCGTTCGCCATCAGCAATATCGTCTACCTCCCTGCAAAAGGCGTAGATGGCGTACATCGCGTTACGGCGATGCCGCGGTAGGAGACGCATCGCCCAGTAGAACGAGGTTCCGGCCGTCTCGACCCGGTGTCGGATGGTTTGACGCAGCGCCGCGTCGCGCGGCTTCTCCGCGACGGCACCGAATGTAATATCGTTCATCTTCGGAAACCTTGCAGGACTCCAACTACAAACGCAGCCATGAAATCCGATTTTTGCAGCCTCACGCGATCCGCAAGAGGATCGTACCGACGGAGTCGGCGCGCCAGACGCGTTGCGAGCTCGACGATGGCGGCGCACTCCCAACGCAATCCAGGTGAGACGACTCGCGGCGCCAAGCCGTGCGCGGTCGCGACGAGCGCGTCGGTACGGTCGAGCATGTTGTGTAACACCCGGCGTAATCTGGGGCACGCCGCTTTGGCTCCCAGCGTTTCGACGCCGATCCCTTCCGCTTCAAGATCCGTCATCGGCACATAGACTCGGTCGAGCGCGCGGTAGTCATCGGCGCAATCCTGCAGATGGTTGAGCACCTGCAGCGCCGAGCACAGCGCGTCGGAGGCAGGCCATGTCTCGCGACTCTCGCGGTGGAGGTCGAGCAGTTGCCGCCCGACCGGCGACGCCGAATAGCGGCAATACGCCATCAGATCATTCCAGTCGTGATAGCGCAGCTTTGTCGCGTCGAGGCGAAACGCGTGCAGCACGTCGTGGCAGTGCTGGGCGGTCGTCCGGGTCTGTGCCAAGCTCTCACGCATCGCTGTCGCGGATGGCGAATCGCCCCCTGGTGCGCCGTCGAGGATTGCCGCCATGCGATCGAGGCGACAAACCTTGTCGGCGGGGCTCAGCGCGGGGTTGTCGGCGATGTCGTCAGCGTTTCGGGCGAACCGGTAAAAGGCGTGTACATGCTGCCGAAGGTCGCGCCGGATCAAGAACGAGCCGACCGGAAAATTCTCCGCGTTGCGCCCTTTGCCCGAGGGCGTCTCGATGCTATGGGCGGGATCGGCCGGCTCATGCAGCTCGGCCAGCTCAGCCGTCATCCGAGATACCCATTGGCCTTGAACCAGCCTACGGCGTCTGCGATAGCACCGGGCGCCGGACGCGGCCTATAGCCGAGCTTGCGCGAGGCCTTCGCCGAAGTGAAATACATCTTCTTTCTCGACATCCGAACCCCGTCAAGCGTGATAAAAGGCTCCCTACGAGTAAGCCGCGCGACAAACTCTGCTGCGATCGCGACGGGATAAGCCACGGTATAAGGGACCCTGATTCGAGGGGCTCGTCGACCTGCAGCCCGCGCCACCTCGTCGAGGATCGTCGCAAGAGACAGGTTTTCGCCGCCAAGGATATAACGCTCTCCGACGCATCCCATCTCCGCCGCCGCGACGTGACCGGCGGCGACGTCGTCGACATGCACGATGTTGAGACCAGTATCGACGTAGCCTGGCATCTTCCCGCGCGCGGCTTCGAGGATGAGGCGGCCCGTCGGCGTCGGTTTACGATCCCACGGCCCGACCGGCGTTGATGGATTGACGATGACTGCGGGCAATCCGCGCCTAGCAGCCAAGTCGCGGACGACTTCCTCGGCCTGGAATTTCGAACGCTTGTAGGGGCCGACCATGTCCTCGACGTTGCTCGGAGTTTCCTCGTCGGCTGTTCCCTCGGGAACCAGACCGAGCGTGGCGACGCTGCTCGTGTACACCACCCGTTCGATGCCGGCATCGAGGGCGGCCCTCATCAGAACACGGGTCCCCTCCACATTCGCGCGGAACATCGGCGTAGGATCGGGGACCCAAAGGCGATAATCGGCGGCAACATGGAACACGTAACGACAACCGGCAACGGCACGTGCCAGCGAAGGCGCGTCTTCGAGACAGCCCTCGGCAACCTCTACCGAAAGACCAGCGACGTTGCGCCGATCGGTGTTTGGGCGGGCCAGGACGCGAACATCATGGCCTTTTCCCAATAGAGCGCGTACCACGGCTGAACCGATGAATCCGGTTGCTCCGGTGACAAGGCACAAGCCCGGTGACAGCGCCATTGCCGATCACTCTTCACCCACTCTTCGGGTGGTAGCGTGAAATTCGGCTGATGTCTCGCGGAAATCGCCGTTTCCGCCCTAGCCCCGTTTCGCCTTGGCTCAGCGGGCTGAGGGCGACGTCGCCGTCCCGGCCAATGCTGCCGCTCGGGCGCGCGCCGCTTGCGCCTTATCAGAATCGCCGAGCACATCGTAGGCATGGGCGAGGCGAGCCCATCCCTCCTTGTCGTTCGGCTGCTGCTCGAGCCGCGCAGCGAGGCGTTCAACCATCCCGCGAATCATCGCCTGGCGCTCTTCCAGCGACATCGATCGGGCGGCTGCGATGTCTTGTGCGCTCGGGCCGGCAGGAGCCTTCGTGCTCGCTTGCGGCTCGTCCGGTGCGATTTCGGCGAGCCGTGCGGCAACGGCCTTACGCCACGGCGCGTCGGCCGGGGCATCGGCGAGCAACGCTTGCAACGCGGTTTTGGCCGCAGCGCTGTCGCCCCGTTGTACCGCTGCCTCGGCGCCGTAAAAACGAGCGCGCGGGTCATTGCCGGATTTGGCAAACTCCACCTCCGCTGCCGGCGTCATGGTGCCTCCCGCCGCAAACACGAGGACCTCGCCTAGCTCGGCATGCAGCTGGGAATCATCGGGCGTGAAGGCGATCGCGCGGCCGTAAGCGTCGCGCGCCTCATCAAAGCGCTGCAGAGAGGCCAAAGTCCGCCCGAGCAGGACCCAACCTTCGGGATGGTCGGGCTCACGCTCGAGGCGCGACTTCAGCTGATCGGCTGCGGCGGCGAGTTCGGTAGCTTTGTGTGGGCTTGTTCCGCGCGCAATCCCCTCGGCCGCCGGCTGATTGATAGCCGCGGGCGTGCCGACAGCGAAATAAATAGCGAGGGCCGTAGCTGGCAACAGGCCGGCAACCCCTACCGCGGCACCGACGCGCCACGAAGCCTCAGCCGGGTTGGCCGCAGCATGATCGACTTCTTCGCGGCCCCGATCCGCTGCTGCGAGCAGGCGCCGGGTGATCTCGGTTCGTGCGGCGGCGGCCTCCTCCGGAACCAGCCTTCCCTGAGCGAGCTCCGTATCGGTATCGGCGAGCTGCCGCCGGAACATCGTGACGGCAGCCTCGCCTTCATCCGAGCCGCGGCCGGCGCGCCGTATAAGAGACCGCAAGAGGACTACCAACGTCATCAGAATGAGCAGCCCGGCAACGATCCAAAACCAGATCATCGAGGCTCGCCCAGCAGCAACGCGGCGCGTGCGCTTTCGTCCTGAGTCAAGTCCGGCGCCGTCGGATCGGGGCGCCGGCGCCGCGCACGGAGCAGCAGCAAACCGCCGCCACCCAACACCAGCGCGGGCGGCGTCAGCCAAAGCAGCCAAGTCAATGGTGCAAAGGGCGGCTCGAGCAGCACGAAAACCCCGTACCTAGCCGTGAGGTAGTCCAGGACCTGCTGATCGGTGTCGCCGGCGACCAGGCGCTGCCGCAGCAGCACTCGCAGATCGTGGGCGAGATCGGCGTTCGATTCATCGATCGACTGGTTCTGGCAGACAAGACAGCGCAATTCCTTGCTGAGCGCGCGGGCGCGCGCCTCGAGCGTTGAGTCGGCGAGTCGCTCCGAAGGCTCGACCGCGCGAGCAGGGGGGCCCGCCAGCGTGACGAGAAGCATAGCCGCAAAGAGGAGCCGCAGGCCCATTACGAATCGACCGCCCGCACGGCAGCCGCGACCGGCGCTCGAGCCGCAGGTAGGCGCACACGCAGCCGCCGATCGCTGAGTGAGACGAGACCGCCGAGCGCGGCAAGCACTGCGCCGAACCAGATCCATGGAACAAGCGGGTTGTAGTATGCCCGCAATACCCAGCCACCCTGGCCGTCGGGATCGCCGAGCGCCAGATAGAGGTCGCCAAAACCGTTGGTTGCTATCGCGGTATTCGTCGTTCGGCTGCGCGCTACCGGATACCAGCGGCGCTCGGGATAGAGGGTCATCGGAGAGGCGTCGGGCCGCTCGGCGATGATCTGTGCGCGCTCGACATGATAGTTGGCGACATCGCTTTCGGTTACCCCGACAAAGCGCAAGGTGCGGCCGGCGATCTCCAACGAGTCCCCGGCACGCATCGTCTCGATCCGCTCGCTACGCCACGTCGTGGAGACGACGATGCCGGCAATCAGCACGCCGACGCCAAAATGGGCTGTGGCGTAGCCCCATGTACCGCGCGGCAGATGACGCAGTCGGCGCCAGGTCGCGCGTAGCGGCAGTCTGGCAAGACTGGCGCGATCGGCGAGGTCGGTCAGTACGCCGAGCATCGCCCAGGTCGCGAGCGCCACTCCCGCCAGCCCGGCGGGAGGTGCGGTGCGGTCGAACAGGAAGACGACAGCTGGGGCAAGAAACGCACCGATCAGCGCCGGAGATAGGCGGCGCAGCACCGCACCGAGATTACCGCGCCGCCAAGCCAGCACTGGGCCGATCACCATTGCGATGATGCCAGGGATCAAGATCGGCACGAAGGTCGCGTCAAAGAATTGCGGCCCCACGCTCAATTTGACGCCGCTCCACACCTCGGCGAAGAGCGGATAAAAGGTGCCGAGGAAAACTGTCGCCATCCCTGCCGAGAGCAACAGATTGTTGAGCACCAGGGCACCTTCGCGGCTGACGGGCGCAAATGGGTTACCTATTTCGAGACCGGGCACTCGAACCGCGTAGAGCAGCAAACCGCCGCCGATCACCAGCGCGATCAGAACCAGGATAAAGACCCCCCGGGTCGGGTCGACCGCGAAGGAATGCACCGAGGTCAGGACACCTGAGCGCACGAGGAAGGTGCCGATCAGGCTCATTCCGAAGGTCAGTATCGCCAGCAGAACGGTCCAGCGCTGCAAGGTCTCGCGCTTTTCGACGACGGCTGCCGAGTGGAGGAGGGCAGTCCCCAGGAGCCACGGCATGAACGAGGCGTTTTCTACCGGGTCCCAGTACCACCAGCCGCCCCAACCGAGCACGTAGTAGGCCCACCAGCTGCCCATCGCGATGCCAATTGTCAGCCCGCACCAGGCACTGAGCGCCCACGGGCGGACCCAGCGCGCCCATTGGGCGCCGACCCGCCCTTCGACCAGGGCGGCGATGGCAAAAGAGTAGGTGATCGAGAACCCGACATAGCCGAAATAGAGGAACGGCGGGTGAAAGGCGAGCCCCGGATCCTGCAAGAGCGGGTTGAGGTCGCGCCCATCGGCCGGGGTCGGAAAGAGCCGGTCGAACGGGTTCGAGGTCGCAATGATGAAGAGCAGCGTGCCAAAGCCGAGAAGGCCCTGCACCGCGAGGGTGCGCGCCCGCAGGCTCGTCGGCAGCCCCCGGCCGAAGGCGCCCACCAGGCCGCCGAACAGGCTCAGCATAAAGACCCACAGCATCATCGAGCCTTCATGGCTGCCCCAGACGCCGGTCACCTTGTAGATCATCGGCTTTGCGGTGTGCGAATTCTCGAAGACATTGCGCACCGAGAAGTCCGAGATGATGTGGGCGTGCATGAACACGGCGAAGGCGAGCGCCACCAGGCCGAACTGCAAGAGTGCGGCGGGGCGCGCCAGATCCATCAGGGCCCTGCTGCGCACCAATGCGCCAAGCAATGGCACAATTCCCTGCACAAGGGCCACGAGCATGGCGAGGATAAGGGCAAAATGGCCGATTTCGACCAGCATCTCAATACACTCGGGTACCCACCAAAATTCTCGTGAACCGGGAATTCAAGCTGGAAATTGTCGAATTCGACACACCGCAGCCGCTACCGCTCTCGATAATCAGAAATCGAATCAATGATTTATACCAACCTACCCCAGCCGGCAAAAACCCCGAAACTGAGAAATATCCAGGAACCGGGGCGGATCCGGCTCGCTGGCAACCATTCTCGCACGGGCGTCGCGTCCATGCGAAACATCATCCCGGCGAGATGTGGTGCTACGATGGCGAATGCGAGCCGCATCGCTAGCTGGTCGAGCCGCCCCCAAGGACGCCGATCCTCGCGCATGTTCCCAGCCGGTTGTTCAGAATTGTCGCGACGTCGACGATTTGCAAGAATCCTGATAGCATTGAGTCCAGCGCCTGTCAGGCGGCGCGGCGCAAGGTCAGCCGGGTCCAAACGTCGGCCAAGGCCGCCACCAGCGCTTCGATGTCGGCATCGCTGTGCAAAGGCGACGGGGTCA
>Ga0310917_10000673_pt1 | contig 15466 bp, 11 predicted proteins | sample GREbulkMGLF178_FD_203531 | JGI IMG/M metagenome (GOLD analysis project Ga0310917, IMG submission 203531) | Lab enrichment of tropical soil microbial communities from Luquillo Experimental Forest, Puerto Rico - GRE.bulkMG.LF178 | ecosystem: Environmental > Terrestrial > Soil > Tropical forest >... | reverse complement strand
CGCAAGCGTTGCCGCGGGTGACGCGACGAGTGGTCCGAGCGCCGCAGCCGCACTAGCGGCCCCCGGACTCAGCAGCTGCGCAATACTGATCAGGTCGGGGATCTTCAGCTTCGAGGCCATCGCGAGAGTGGCCGTGCGGTAGAGAAGACTGAGATTCGGAAGGGTCAGCGGACTAAACCCGATCGACGCACCGTTCGCCGCTGCGGCGGCGGTCGTTCCCTTCTGCCCCCGCACGACCGTCCACATGGTGTTGCCGACGCCACTCACCGCCGTGACCAGCAGGACTTCCGTACCGACCGACACGAAGAAGCTCGGTGCCGGGAAACCCGCGTAGCTCGCCACCGTGATCGACGTCTGCGCGGCGGTGAGCGCCGCATTCAGCGTGGTCGTGACGGGCGTGGTGAGTGAGATCAGCGTCGTGACATCCGCAGCCGATACGCCGAGTGCGGCCTGGATCGCCGGGAGGTGATCGCTCAGGCTCTGATCCGATGGGTTGCCGCCGGCGGGCAGCACGGCCAGATCAGGATCCGGCGCGACCGAGGTAACGGTGGGATTGAGGAACACCTGCGCATACAGGGACTCCACAGTGCTGCCGTCCGGATCGCGGTGTGTTGCCACATCCATGTTTTGGTACAAGGCGAGCTGTGGCGCGACTGCGAGACGGGTGGCGTCCTGCAGCTTGCGGAAGCTGAGCAGCGCCCCCATCGCGGCCGAGTCGAGCGTGCCGTTGCCGACCGCAGCCGAACGGAGCAGGAGATCAAGCTCCCACATCTTGTAGCCGGTCGCGTTCCAAAGGCGCAGGAACCGATGGGCACGGTCGAGAAACCCGGCATCGAGCGTCGCGAGTTTCTGCTTCGACGTCGAGCACGTATCGTCGATACCCTGGATGACGACGTTCGAACTCCCCTGGACCCACCACACCTGCAGCAACTCGAGGAGTGACTCGTAGCTGATCGAGGCCGCCTGCAGGAAAGCCGGGACCGGAGCGAGATCCGTCACTGGGTTAGTGGTGTTCCATGCCACAGGTAGCGGCACGAAGTTCGGCGTGCTCAGCAGGTCGAGGCCATGCGGCGGGATGGTGAATCGCTCGGCTGCCACCGCAGCCTGCTGGGGTACCGAGCCCCCGGCGAGCGGTAAGAGAGCCTGTCGCAGTTGCCAGAGCGGCACCTTCCACTGCTGCAGGTACGTGCGCAGCTCGTCGAGGCCCGAACTGTAGGGCAGCGTGAAGGGGTAATTGGCGACGAAGAGCGCGTTGAATGCGCCTTGATTGAAATACTCGGGCGCGGCCAGCAGGTCGGCCGGGGTCTTGTTCGCGGAAGTTTGCTTCCACTTCGGGTTCCGCGATCCGGGTATCCGCGCGCCGGTCGCGGGCGTTACGCCCGGCGAGGTCGCCCAGTAGACGTTGTAGCTCGTCGCCCCCGCGACGGAGCTCCAGCTGAGAGTCACCTGCGTGTCGCCCGGCGAGGCGGCGAGTCCGGTAGGCGCTGCGGGAACCGCCACCGCCGCTGCCGGACTCGCCGACGCCTGCGCCGAAGCCGGACTCTCGCCGAGCGCGTTGACCGCGGTCACCACGTAGTAGTACGTCGTGCCATTCACGAGTGCGCCGTGAACGAACGGACTCGTTACGCCGGCGATCTGGGTACCGGTCGCGGGGGTTACCCCCGGGGCCGTTGCCCAATACAGGTTGTAGCTCGTTGCACCGGCGACCGCGTTCCAGCTGATGGTGACTTGTCCGTCGCCGGGCGCTCTCGCCTACTGAGTCCACCGCGGTCACGATGTAGTAGTAGGTCGTTCCGTCAATCAGCGCCTTCTGGGTATAGGTGGTCGACACCCCATCGATCGGTGGGCTGATCTTGTCGGCGAGCAGCTCGTTCACCAGATCGATGTACGGAAGCTCGACGTCAGTGTTCGGGCAGTTGAGCATCAGGTGGCGGATATCCGGACGCCGCGCGTCGAGGACATCGAGCGCCGTGCCGCCGCCCTGGCGGTGATTGCGCAGCCAGAGCAGCAGGTCACAGAGGTAGGCCGCGGGGCTGAGGACCGAGGTGCAATCGTCGGTTTCGCAGTAGTCCTGCGACCCAAAGAGCGTCGCAAGGGACTGATCGCGCTGAACGGCCTGCTGGGTCAGACCCGTGAGGCCTGAAATTTGGCCCAATCCCTTGGGCAGGACGCCGACGGAATCCGCGTTCAGGCGCATGTAGAGCGCCACCAGGCTCGCATAGCGCTGCGCCGCTACCTGGTACGCCTGGTTCGCTTCGGGTTTGGTCAGCCCGCTCGCGACCGCCTGCGTGAAGAACTGCTGCTGACCGAGGGATGCGATCTGGGTCGCCGACTTGATGCCGGCGGTGAGCAGCTTCTGCGCCACATCCACGTTCGGCGCCACACGTAGCATCCGCTGGAAGCTGCGCGCGTGAGCGACGACGGTCGGACGGTCCTGTGCGCTGATGCCCGTGAAGGCCTTATCTCCCTGAGCCTTCAGGTACGCGGGCAAATTATCCTTGAGCAGCTCGAGGCCGGGATTGTTCTGGAAGAACTGCACCACCGGCTGCTGCTGCGCCGGCGGTACGAACTTCCCTGCGCTCACGCGGCTCGCGAGCGCCGCAGTCGGGTATGCGCGGGTCACGCGCGTGTAGATGACCGCCGCGAACACTTCGGCAGGTGTCGCCTTGCCCGCGGCGTCGATACCGGGTGGCGTCCCAGCCTTCGCCACCAGCTGCTGCCAATCCGACAGTGTGAGGCGCGCGAGATCGGGCAGAGTCTTGTAGGTTCGGGCTGTGAACCCACCGACCAGCGTCTGAACCAAGGGCACGTAGTTCTTGACGAACGCGCCGACCGACAGCGCCCGCTCGATCCCCGAGGCCTCGGCGGCAGTGAAACCGTGTGTCCCATCTCCGAGCGTGCGCCAGAAATTGCGCATCGACTGCGAGCTCGCCGCCAGTGCCTGGGCGAAAGCAACCTGCTTTGGTTGCGGCAGGGTCACAACGTCCAGCAACTGACCGAGCGTCGTATTCCCGACCAGGTAAGGTTGATTGAGGAGATCGGTGCCGCGAAGGCTCTGCAGCTGCGCCACGATGGCGGGGATCTGTGCCGTGAATTGCTGCCCGACGTAATCGAGCGCAATCGCCGATGTCAGCGCGCCTTTCTGCACGTCGGGAGCTAAGGCAAAGATCAGCGAGCCGATCTTCTGTATCAGCGCGGCGATCAGCGTGAAGTTCTGGCTGGCATCGAGCAGCGGGCTCGGCAGTGCCGACGGTATCCGCTGGCGCAGAAAGGCGTAGAAGGCGGGAGCCGCGATCTTGAAGGCCGTTTCCAGGCGCGCCGACACCGCGACTCGCATGATGGTCTCGGTGTCCTTACCCAACTCACGCGCGAGAAACGTGATGTCCTGGTGCGTCGCGTCCTCGACCAACTGGCTGAGGGTCAGCCCCTCGAGAAGCGGCTCGATCCCGCGCACCAGCGTCGCCCACTCCGATGTGTCGAGGGCTTCAGCCCGAAGATCGATCTGCAGATCCGGCTGGGCCTGCGTGAGCGGCGAGAGCAGTGGCGTACCGAGGGACTCCGATACCGCCTCGATCACGAGGAGAACGGGCTGCGGCGCCCGCTTCGGCAGCTGATACCTTATGTGATAGCGGCCCTCCTCCGAAGTCTCGCCCGCGGCGAGTTCCTTGCGTTTGCGGATGTGCTGCACCCAGACGACCACACGCGCTCCGCGCACGGGGTGCCCTTTGCGCCCGGTGACGGTGCCGTGGACCTCGTAGGTCTCGCCGTTGACGGAAGATTCGGGTTTAGCTGAGCGCCGGCGCTGTTTTTTTCTCGGGCGTTCCATGGCTACACCTCTGTGCCCACCCTAGAAGGATTGCGTTCGCAGGAAACGTTCTTACCTTTCCCGCGGTTCTCGTTCCCGATTGGAAGCAAAAACGAGAAGACCTACTCAATCTGTCGTGAGACTCGAACAGGCCTCACTCCGCCTTCACGTCCCCTCTCAAGAAGATATTGCCTCTTGCGCCGCGGTGGAATCGGAAATCTCGTGCAACGAGCGTGAGCGCAATCTCTGCAAGCTCGGCGGCGGCGAGGTCTCGATCTGTGCAGTAGCGATCGAGAGATTTCAGCTCCATGCGCGCGCGCTCGCGGCTGTAACGATCGTCCGAGATGCGCATGCCGGAAGTTCGGTGAAAATTGACCAAAACGCAATCGGCAAAATTGGGCAAAAATCCCCATGCCATGTGGCTTCTTTTATGAGGGTGAACGCCTTCACCTAGACTCAGTGACTGCAAGTCAACCCAGCTCTGTGCCACGCTGCGGCTATGATTGTTGAGTTCCCAGATCTACAGCGCGTGACCCGCCTCAAGAGCAAGGCGGGCGTGCGGCGCTACCTGGACGAGCACCGAACATGACGGGAGCGACGAGCTCGGGCCCAAGGTGGGTCCGACGCGGCTGGAGCCGCGCCGAGTTCAGCCGAACCATCTCTTGCGCAATAGCACCATGCTGAGCAGCAGTCCCGAGCCGAGTAGCAGTGCGGACGAAGGCTCCGGGACGGTCGTCGAGCCACTGAGAAAACCCGGAACTGAGGAGACAAACTGGGCACCGGCCGGCAGAGAGAGGAACAACGGGTCCGATAGATTCGACTCAGCGCTGGCAGACAATACACCCCCACCGAGGGTGGCGTTGGCCGAAACCCCAAAATTTGCACTCAGCGTGATCAGCTCGCCGTTATAAACGGTAGTTGAAACCATGAGATTGCCCCCGGTGCACGTTTGGAATGGAGGCACTGCGCCATTGCCCACGGCGAGGCAAGCTGAGGTTGGGCCGGAAGGAGTTGCAATCTGGATTTCACCGGTCGCGTCCGCGCGGGCGGCAGGAGAACCTGGGACAAATGCCTGGAATAGTGTCAAACCCTCGGTGCCAAACCCTAATCGCGCAGAAGTCATACCGGGCGGCAAGAGGATCTCGCCATTGACATCGAAGTTTACCCCCGCGCCGGCACCCACCCCTTCTTCGTGCGGTTTAGTATCAGCCTTGCTCCCGAGGGACACGATCCCTGTGACCAGATTAACCGCGGCACTGGCGCTGCCCGCGCCAAATTTGCATTTGCCCGGCAGAGTGGACGCAAATGCGAGTGAAGTCTTGCGGTTGGTCGTCGTCTCCTTAGTGACCTCACATGAGCCAGTCCCACTCGTCGCCCCTACACGTTCTCCCGCGCTCAAGAGAAACGAAGAACTGGAAAAACTGTCCGCATGCGCACTCGGAACACTCAATCCGGAAAGGACAAACAAGAGCACAGATCCGCGCATGACCCTATGGCTTGCGCGCGATTCGGCCCTCCCCAGAGTTGCGATCACACGAAAGCTCTTCATCACGCACCCCCCCACGCTCCAAATTTGCTATCGCGTCTCCTGTAAATCCCAATGTCAGGCCTCGAGTAGCCTACGCCGCGCCCTGTATCGCCGCACGCCCGTCTGCTGTGGCTCGGGCGTGGCTGCAGTTCGTTCGTGTCGCCCATCTGCAAGGAAGGCTTCACGATGTCAGACGCGATCGGATACTTGAGAGTCAGCACTCAGGAACAGGGCCGCAGCGGTTTGGGACTAGAGGCACAGCGCTCCGAGATCGAGGGCTTTGGGGAACGTGAGGGGTTCTCGATCAAGTCCTGGCATCAGGACATCCAGACTGGCGCGGGAGCCGATGCGCTGCTGCTGCGACCTGGGCTTGCGACAACCGTCAAGGAGGCGAAGTCGGCGCGCTGCCCGTTGATCGTCTCGAGGCTCGACCGCCTGTCACGCAACGTGCACTTCACCACCGGGCTCATGGAGCATCGCGTGCACTTAATCGTCGCGGCACTCGGAAGAGATTGCGACGACTTCACGCTACACATCTATGCGTCGCTCGCGGAGCAAGAGCGGAGGATGATCTCGGAGCGCACGAGGGCCGGACTTGCACGCTCCAAGTGTAAGCTTGGCCTGCCTGCTGTCGCCGCCATGAAAACCCAACCCGCAGTCCCATGGCCGGTGGGCTCAGGGACGCGCCAGGATTCTGGGGTACTTTTGGGGGTATCTCGAGCGCTAGCTGTGCAGTTCTGCGTGAGAACTCATGCTGTTACAGCTCATTTCACAGGGCTACCGGGCCCATACCAACTCCTTCTCAGGCGTTTCTCACGCAGCGAAGGGTTTCTGCGGAACTTGTGGCCCGGACCCTCCCCTCTGGGTCAGAAGTTGAGAGCAGACTTGGCGGCCTTCATGACGGCGTCCTTGCAAGCAGGTGTGACCTTGTCGATATTGCTCTGCAGGCACGCCAGTGCCGTACTCTCGCTCAACCCTGGACAGAGTTTGGGAGTCTCTCCCTTGCAAGCCTCCGTGACCGATTTGAGCGCCGCTTCCCAGCTAGGCGGCTGTGACGCAGGGGCCGAAGTTTGAGGAGCCGGAGTTTGAGCTTGTGCAGACACCGCGGCGACAAGTCCGGCGATCAGTAGCAGGTTCGTTCGTTTCATGAGTTCCTCCGCAGCTGGCATGCTGAGACACCCAGCCTGAATATTATTCTCGGTCGAGCTTAGCGAATCGGTTCGCCCCGGGCACTGCCCATAGGGGAAGGTGGCAGGCTGGCACGATAGCGAGTCACCGCCGGGTTCGTGCACGGCGCGTTGCGATCTGCTCATATCCAGACACTCAGGATTTTTCCCGGTGTCGCAGTGTCGCGCACGGGTCGGGGCGAGGCGCAGCATCCGTGATCACCACCGCATCGAAGGCCGACGCCGGCGGGGCGGGGTCACCACGCTCGAGAAATCCTACGGCGAACACGCGCGCGAGCATGGTCGGGTCGAACCACATCGGTACGCCCATGTCCCGCCGCGCGTGCCCATCGCCGGCGAGCAGCACCACGCCCTGCGCACCATGCTCGCGCAGAACTCCCGCCATAACTGCGTCGCGGGCAAGCTGCGCTCGTGCCATGGCAGGCAGCAGCTCCCTGGGCAGGGCATGGCAGTGCCCGACATCGATTTCGTTCTCTTGAACTGACTGCAGCGCTGGCCGCTGGCGATCGAGCCCCAGCCGGTGCTCCATGGAATCGTCGAACACAGCGGAATAGCCGAGCTCGACGAGCTTCTGGGCATCGGCGCGGGAAAGGTTGGCCGCGAGCAACGGCACACCATACTGCAGCGCCAAGGCGACGTACGGACGGTAGTACTCCCAGTTCCACCCGTTGATCGACTTGCCGTGCTCCGTGGCTGCCTTCGCAATGAGGTAGTCCGCGTCCAGCGGGCGCTCCATGCGGGCCTGCTCGATATCGACCTGGTGCTCGCGATCGAACTGCTCCATCGCGATGGCCGGACGCCAGCCTGCTTCGAACGCACGTCTCAGCACCTCGAGCCGCAGGCGGTGCTGGACGGGATTGTCGTGCACTTCTCCGAGCAACACGATGGCATCGCCGCGGAGCCGATCCTCCCAGGAAAAGGGCCCCGAGTTGGTATCCGCAGCACCGCAAAGCGCTGCGAGCGCTGTCGCAAGCGCCAATAACAGGACTCCGCCAGCGATGGAACGCCTGATCATGGGCGCAGGTTACTTCAGGTGCCGGAATGACGCGAAAGCTCGAGCCCCCACTGTCCGGGCGCACCCGATTCGCGTAAGCGGTCATCCATTGCTACGACCCAGACTTCCGCAAAGCGGCCATCCGCAACGATGCGTGAGGCGTCGATACGAAAACGCCGCCCGAAAAGGCGGCGCTCTCGTTGCCCTGCCAACTGCGGTTCGCTAGTTCGTGCAGTTGGTGTGTGCTGCTCCACCCGCGGCTGCCAGCGCGCCACGACTCACTGACGTCGGTGAATTACACACGATGTCCGGCTGCCCGTTGCCGGACACGGTTGATGGCGGTCCGGCGAATATCCCGCTCGACAAGTCACCCAGGAAGACGCCATTTCCCGCGTTACCCGTCACGCTTGGTGCGACCTGGGAGCCGTCAGGAAGGAAGGCCGGTTGAACACGCACTTCCGACGACACGTCGCCGTTAATTCCGCTCCCGGCATTCGCCTGAATGACGCATCCGCACACGCCAACTGAGCCTGCAAAACCTGTACACCAGCTCCGTTGTTTTCGATAGTCGTCGGAGTCCTTGCGAAGCCCGGGAAGGATACGGGATCTACAACCCCCATTCTCACCCGACCACCAAACCTGACAACCACCCCTACAGGGTTTCCCTGAATCAATACACCCACGGTGACAACGTCGCCGAAAGTGAAAATTCCATCCGATGTTCCATTTTGCAGTACGCCCCCGACTATCACTGCTGATGCAGTGGAATAAACGCCGACGCAGTCCGCATCACCTTGAATCGTGTTTCCGATGAGCGTGCGGTGCGAGCCCTGCTGGCAGTTGACAGCGTCGTTATTGGCACCGCTCAGGCCATCGATGGTCATCCCTGTGATCGTGACACGCGAGTTCTGTATATTGAGCACGTCGGCAGTGCCGCCCGAGGCATCGGTTATTGATGCGCCCTTGCTGCCAGCGATGGTCAGCAGATCCATGTTCTGAATCAGAACATTTTCGCGACAGGCTCCGGACACGTTGATGGTGCTCGGCCCGGCATATTTTGCGACCTTCACGGCGGCTCCAATGCTCGTCAAGGGCCCTTTCCCGCCGCATTCGACGTACAGGGTCGCCGCCCTGACAGTGCTGGCCGCCATCAGAAGAACCAGTGGTAGACAAAGACTCAGTCCAAAGCTAAAACGCGACATGACATGCCCCCATGAATCGGCCTTCGCTTTGTTCGTGTTTGAATTGACAATGCAACTTACGCCTCGTATCAATCCGCCAGCGGTCCGAGCCGCCCGCAGCTGCCGCAAAGCCGCACGCCATCGACGTCGGTGTCCTGCACGTGATCTGACAGGTCGCCTCGTTCCCGGCTACGCCCGTGTCGGTTTGTTCTTTATGCGCCGACCGTGAACCGCTTGAGCGCACGGCCGAGCGGTCAATGTTCAGTGGATGTCGTTCGCCCGAGGCAAACCAAGGCTGCAGCCGCAAATGGCTTTGCGATTCACATTGACATCCCCCGATGCAACGCCTGTTAGGTAATGTAGCGACGTTGCAATTTGTAATAGATTACACCGAGCTTGCGGGACACGCCATACCGTTGCCGACGCGCGGCGGTGAAGGCGTGGCCGAAGTTGGGGGGCGGACAATACGGTTCGGACTCTTACCGGCTCTAATCGTCGCTGGTGTTAGCCTGAATCAATGGGATGGACGCCCCTACCCTCAACGGCACCAAACGTGCCAAAGTTGTCATCCGGCTTGACCGCTTACATTAACGCTGAGCGGCCACTAGCGGCGTCGTCTCACTGGGGAAATTCTATTCCCCGCACTCGGGGCGCCGTCGTGCGGGAGGAACTGAGCGATAGTCGACGCGGTCATCAATACCTTACCGTTGCGAGGCCAGTTGACCCTGGTCCAAGAGTCGGGCACGAATCTGCGAGCAGAATTCCACGAAGTCTGGGTGATAGCCACGCTCTCTTACCAGCCTCCAGACCGATTCGTCCTTCAGCATCGGCTCGACAAGTTGCAGCAGCGCCGGATATCCATATTTAGCTTGCACTAGGCCCGCCTTCGCGCCTAGGAATTCCGCCTGAAAGGCGTTCAGGCACACAAACGTGAGATAAGCCTTGCGCAACTCGGCGGTGCTACGAGCGTAAACGTCCAACCCGTTCATGTGTCCCATCATCAACAGATTATCGTCCGTCTGCAGCGCGAGTAGGTTGACCTGATTGATGAGATCCTGCAGATCACGCACGTATTGCGCTGCGGCCAGGCGCCTTCCCGACACCCAGATGAACAACGGTATGGCCATCGTCGCAATTACCATGAGCACTGCACAGTAGCCCTGAAGAACGAGGGATTGGTTGGGGGTCATATCGCCTCCTCCTATGTGCACCTTTCTTCGCGCGCGCCGGCTTCTGGACAATCTAACTTATAACGACCTTCGTGAGCAGAACCTTCCTCTTCAACAGCTCAGATCTCGGCCGCGCCTTACAGCTCGCCCAGACCGGACGTTCGGGACCAGATCGAAAGCGACGTCGAGCAATGTCTTGCTTCCCGTCATCGCCTTCACCGTACCCCGACGGGGGCAATCTCACGGTTGCGCCTCGCCTCAAGACGAGCTAACTCATAGGCGCCACCAGGAGGTTGCTCACGAATTACGATCGAATCGAAAATAGGATCGTCCCGTAGGCTGGCACAGATCACAAGGAGGTCACCATGGCAGCAGCATCGCACTCCAGGCTTTTGGTTCGTCGATTGGGTGTGCTCATCGGCATCGTGGGACTCGCTCTGTTGACTTCCGAAAGCAAATCAATTGCATCGAATGATCAGGGCATCTTCATTACCGTTCCGTCGCAACCAATCAATGTGGGCGACGCCATGGCCGCCGCCCTGGTCTATCACGATTCCGGCGCGTATGAGAAAGGGCTCGAAGCTGTCGCTGCTCAGGCACAAGACTGGCTTAGGACCCGGGCACCTGAAGTGAAGCGGCCTGCCCTCGTCCTCGATGTCGACGAGACTGCTCTCTCCAACTGGGAGGTTCTGAAACGCGACAACTTTGGTCGTATCATTCAGGGGCCGTGCGATCTGGCGATTGACGCGCCATGCGGCTGGGCCGCATGGGACCAGCTCGGACGCGACCCGGCGATCGCGCCGACGCTGCAGGTCTTCCGTCTGGCACGAGCTCTGAAAGTTACCGTGTTCTTTATCACGGGTCGGCCCGAAGACCAGCGCGCCGCCACCGAGCAAAATCTCGCGGCCGTCGGGTATCGCGACTACGCCAAGCTTTACATGGTGCCGAACGGTGCGCACTTCGCATCCGCGGTCGATTTCAAGACCCCGATCCGCGCGGAGATCGAGCGGAGAGGCTACACGATCATCGAGAACTTGGGCGACCAGCCTTCAGACCTGCTCGGCGGCTACGCCGAGAAGGACTTCCTCCTCCCCGATCCGTTCTACCGCGTGCCATAACCGTCTCGTTGACTTGGCGGTTTTTGCACCAATAACAGTGGGGTCGCAGAGTGTCGCGCTGTGCAGGGAAGAGCACACCCGTTGCTCCGAACTGACCTGAATCGCGAGGACCTGAGATACCAACAGAGGCCGCTGTGCCGCATCTGCGACAGTTCCTTGGATGTCCGCTACAGCCGCCCTGAAATGACCGCTATAGAGCAGGTTCAGCGTCGCTGAAGGGTCGAAGGACTAAACCGCTCGCGCGGTAGGGTGGCTCCGCTCCGTGGCCTGCTGATGGATGAGGTCTGAGGCTCCGTTCCGTACGGTGCGAACTGAGGCAATCCGCCTCGTGTTGCAACCGGAGCATAGCCATGAACTCCTCAGCCGAGAACGTCTCCCCGCTGCGTCTGCGCATGATCGAAGACATGCGGATGCGCAAGCTCGCACCGAAGACTCAGGCCGCCTACATCCGCAGCGTGCGCAAGTTCGCCAAGTATCTCGGACGCTCTCCCGATGCTGCCACGGTCGAGGATCTGCGCAACTATCAGCTGCACCTGGTCGATCACGGCATCTCGGCGATCTCGCTCAACGCCGCGATCACGGGGCTGAAGTTCTTCTTCGATATCACCCTGGCCCAACCCGAGATCATGGCAAAGATGCAGCCCGTGCGTGTCCCGCGCACCCTGCCGGTGGTCGTGAGCCGCGAGGAGGCGGCGCGCCTGATTGCGGCGGTGCGCAACCTCAAGCACCAGATCGCACTCTCGATCGCCTACGGGGCCGGCCTTCGCGCCAGCGAAGTGGTGGGCTTGAAGATCAGCGACGTCGACAGTCAGCGCATGACGCTGCGCATCCAGCAGGGCAAGGGCCGCAAGGACCGCTACGCCATGCTCAGCCCCCTGATGCTGGAGCGGCTGCGCACCTGGTACCGCGTGGCCCGGGCCCAGGGCAAGATGCTCGATGGCGGGTGGCTCTTTCCGGGCCTGAACCCCGTAGAGCCACTGAGCACCCGCCAGCTCAACCGCGCCGTGCACGCCGCCGCTCTGGCCGCGGGCATCAACAAGCGCGCCTCGATGCACACGCTTCGACATGCCTTTGCCACTCACCTGCTCGAACAGAAGGAAGACATTCGCGTCATTCAGGTGCTGCTCGGACACAAGAAGCTCGAGACCACAGCGCTCTACACCCACGTGGCCACCGAGATCCTGCGCCAGGTCATCTCTCCGCTGGAGACTACCCGACCCGCGTAGGACCTCATCGTGCCGGAGGTCGCGGAGATCTTCCGCGCCCACGGAGCGAGCTACCGGCGGCGACAACGCGGACACTTGAGCCTCCTGCAGCTCAAGGTCATGTCCGCCATTGAGCGCTGTCGCAGCGCCGCTCTGGGCGGGCACGTACTGCGCTGCTCGGCCTGCGCACAGCCCCAGATCGCCTACAACTCCTGTCGCAACCGCCACTGCCCCAAGTGCCAGGGCAGTGCGGCACGGCGCTGGCTCGAGGCCCGAGCCGCGGACTTACTGCCGGTGGACTACTACCACGTGGTCTTCACCTTGCCGGCGCCCATCAGCGACATCGCCTACACCAACAAGGAGCTCATCTATGGCCTGCTGTTCGATCTCACCGCCGAGACACTGCGCACGATCGCCGCCGACCCCAAGCACCTCGGCGCTCGTATCGGCGCGACGCTCGTCCTACATACCTGGGGCTCGCAGCTCACTCACCATCCCCATGTCCACGGCATCGTCCCTGGCGGCGGGCTTGCGCTCGATGAGGATCGCTGGGTACCGTGCAAGAGAGGCTTCTTCCTGCCGGTGCGCGTGCTCTCGCGCTACTTCCGTCGCCGCTTCCTCGAGGAGCTTAAGAACGCTCATCGTGCCGCAGAACTGCAGTTCTTCGGCGCGCACACCGCGCTCGCAGACCCACAAGCCTTCGCCGAGTACCTCGAGCCGCTGCGCCAGTGTGACTGGGTCGTCTACGCCAAGCGCCCCTTCTCGGGACCGGCCGCGGTGCTGGCCTATCTCTCTCGCTACACCCACCGCGTCGCCATCTCCAACAGCCGCCTCATCGCCTGCGATGAGCGCGGCGTCACCTTCCGCTGGAAGGACTATCGCCTCGAGGGCCACACTCGCTACAAGACCATGACCTTGAACTACCCGGAGTTTATGCGCCGCTTCCTGCTGCACGTACTGCCGAGCGGCTTCCATCGCATCCGCCACTATGGCCTCTTCGCTAATGCCGCACGCCGCCCGAACCTTGCCACCGCTCGCGCACTGCTCGGGCACGCTGTCCCGCTGCCCCAACTCAACGCCCAGTCACCTCACGGCGAAAGCCGATCCACAGCGCCGACGTTCCTGTGCCAGCACTGCGGTGCGCCCATGATCATCATCGAGATGCTGCCGCGCTCCCACCACATCCGTGCCCCGCCGCTCACGCAGACTCGCTCATGAGCAAAGCTTCACACCAACGACTCCAGCTGCTGGCACAGCATCACCGCTGCCACCACGCCCGCCCATGCTCACGCGCCCCCCAAACGCTTGCTGATCGCGCCTGTCTGCGCCGACAGAGCGACGGGGCTCGACTCCAAAGCACCCACCGCTTGGCCACGGCGCCCGCGCAGATCGGTTACTGCTCGCTACACGGACGAAGATCGCAGCTCTAATCCCCATAGCTCGCCGCTTCGTTACACCCCGCCAGTTCCTCTCGCGGTTTCCTCCCTCGAGGCTTGTCCGACGCCTGCCCTCCCGGCGGCACCGGACTCGGTGAGCCTCGGCTACGTCGGGGCAGGTGTCGGACAACCCTTAACGATAGCGGAAGTCCGGCGCCCTCGCCCACCCTGCTCATAGACGGCAGGGGTGTCGGATGTGACACCCGCAGAAGCTGCCCTTCGTATCTAGGACGCTTCAGCTCTCCAGTGCCGCCAATTTCTCCTGCAACGCAGAGGGAATGAATCGCAGATAGGCCCGCTCGATCATCACCAGACTTGTGCCGGTCTGCGCTGCCACGGTGAGCGGATCCACCCGATAGACCTGAAGGAGCTCGCTGATGCGAGCATGGCGGAAACTGTAAGCACTGGCGTCGGTCGAGATGCGGTTCTTTCCTTTGGCGTGCTCGTTGTGCTTCGCGATAGCCGCTCGCATTTGACGGCACCACATGTGCCGTCGCCAGGGCGTCTCGCCATCCTCGGTAAACAGAGGCTCGCTCGGCTGTTTGTCTTGAGATTGCTTCTTAAAGAACTCAAGTCCCTCGGTACCGAGCACCACATGGCGCGTACGTAGTTTCGGCGGCCTCCCCTTTCGATGGGCGAGTCGGAGCGTCTGCCCGTTGAAATCGGCAACGAGGGCGACTGACAGCTCCTTCGGCCGCGCTCCAGTCAGTTCCAGTCCGCGAAAAAATTGAGCTGCGAACGGCGAGGCGGCGGCAATGACCGCCTTGCGCTGGGCGGGATCAAGAAAGACCGCGGTCTCCCCGCTGTCGTCCACATCATCCGCGAGCGCCCTGAGCTTCCAGGCTGCGGGATTGCCCACATATCCGAACTCCATGGCTCGATTGAGGGCCGCGACCACAGCTCGGACACTCCGATTCACCGTTCGCGCCTGTCGCCCTTCACGTATTCGCTCTCGCCACTCGTGGAAGTCATCGCGCGTGACGGACTCGAGCGGCAAATCCGCTATCAGATCCTCGAAGACCACCGTCTTGAACCGCCCTTCGGCTTCACGCGCGGTGTCGTCGCGGCCGTGACGCCGCAAATCCTCCACGTAAGCTTCGAGTGCAACGCGTACCGTCGAGCGCCTCAAGCTTCGAACGCTCGAGCCGGTGAGCTGTGCGAGCCATTCCTCGGCCGCTTTCTTTGCCTCGTCGTACCCCATGGGGGGGCCGCCCAGGGATCTGTAGAGCTGCTTTCCGTCACGTGCTCTGAAGCGGGCAGTCCAGGTATCAGACCCCCGACGAAACCCGAGGTAGGCGCCCTTCCCGACGCGCTGGAAGTACGGTGCGTGACGCTCGGGAAGGCGTTCGCGCTCCCGCTTGCGAGACAAGTCCGTCACAGCTGAAAAGACCTCGGTGAAACTGTACGAAAATACTACCCCGAAGCGCTATGGACAGCCATAGAAGAAAACCTCATAAATAGCCTATTTTCTAACATGGCCACGTACATCTATGGACAAAATACTTGTTCTCTCAAGGCTGTAACACGGGTTCGAATCCCGTAGGGAGCGCCAATAAATCAAATGGTTACGAAGAAACACGACCGCAGAATTGTCTCTTAGGGCAGTTTTAGGTCGAGTGAACTGATGGGATTCCTCGGCTTGGTGCCTTCTGAGTTCTCGACGGGCGACACTCAACGACAGGGTGATATCACCAAGACTGGCAACAGCCACGCGCGGCGTGTGCTGGTCGAGGCCGCGTGGAACTATCGCTTCCAGGCGCGTCTGAGCCGGCTCATGCACATCCGCCAAGAACGACAACCTAAAGCCATCCGGGATATCGCCTGGCGGGCGCAGCTGCGCCTG
>Ga0310917_10000669_pt1 | contig 15515 bp, 11 predicted proteins | sample GREbulkMGLF178_FD_203531 | JGI IMG/M metagenome (GOLD analysis project Ga0310917, IMG submission 203531) | Lab enrichment of tropical soil microbial communities from Luquillo Experimental Forest, Puerto Rico - GRE.bulkMG.LF178 | ecosystem: Environmental > Terrestrial > Soil > Tropical forest >... | reverse complement strand
CGGTAAAAAAGCGTGAGTTGGCGCTCTTTGGGGCTGTGATTATGTTTGCGGCGACTTGGGGATACCTAAAAGCACGAATCGGCCGGGGGATTTCGGGGCCGAAGTTGCTTTGGGTAAAGTCGTAGTGGGCGGGTCTATCATGAAGTTCAGCCGGCAAACCACGCTTCGGTCGCAAGCTACTGTGACGGGTATCGGCGTGCATTCCGGGTTACCTGTCAGTTTGACCCTCGGACCTGCATCTGTTGATGCGGGTTTTGTTTTTGTGCGTACGAGCCTTGAGGGTCGCGACCGCGAGGTCCAGGCGACGGCCGAGGCCGTGATTTCCACAGAATTTGCCACCGTCCTGGGCGACCGCGAGGGTCCGCTGGTTGCCACGGCGGAACATGTCCTCGCCGCGCTTCGGGGAATGGGTGTCGACAACGCCACGATCGAGATCGACGGTCCCGAAGTTCCGATCATGGATGGCAGCGCAGCGGCCTTTGTCGCGGCGATCGACCAGGCGGGCGTGGTCAGCCAATCGGTGGCGCGCCGCTTCATCCAGGTCGTGAAGCCCGTCCAGGTCGCGATGGGCGACAGTTATGGCGAACTGCGTCCCCATGCATCGGGTTTCCGCGCCGAGGTCGAAATCGATTTCACCAATCCGGTCATCGGCCGGCAGACCTATTCGCTCGAACTTAGCCCGGAAGGGTTCCGTCGCGAGATTTGCCGCGCTCGCACATTCGGCTGCATGGCCGACGTCGCGCGGCTCTGGAGCGCCGGTTTTGCACTTGGCGCCTCCTTCGAGAACTCGCTGGTGTTCGATGAGAGCCGCCTGCTCAATCCCGAGGGGTTGCGGTTTGCCGATGAATGCGCGCGGCACAAGGTTTTGGACGTGGTGGGCGATCTGGCACTCGCCGGTCTGCCGCTGCTGGGCGCCTATCGCTCGCTGCGTGGCGGTCACAAGCTGAACTGCGCCGTACTCACCGCATTGATGGCCGATCGCAGCGCCTGGCGCGTGGTCGAAGCCGAGACCGTGCGGCGGTCCCGCACCCAGGTGGAGGCTGTGGGCGGTATGGTGGGCGGCCTCGTGGCGCCGGCCTTTGGCCCCGACATGTCCTGAGCGACCAAGGCCTTTTGCAGTAAGCACAATCAGTCGCACTGCCTTTTAGCCGCCTTAATCCGGGCGAAATGCCTGCCTATGCGGTTGGTTACTGCAGGTTTTTCGGCTACACGGGCTTCGGTCGCTTGGCGGCGCTGGGGCCACGGCAGCATCCGTCACCGGCAACGGTGGGTACCGTACGAAACGCACTGAAGACGTCAGGTTCTAGGGCACATGTCGGTACGGCATACAGCGCGCAAACAACGCAGCATATCGGCTGGCAGCCGGGCTGAAGGCCGGCGGATTTGGCTCGCCGTCGCGCTGGTTGCGCTTGCGGTCCCGTTGGGCGGTTGCGGCACCGGCCCGCTTTGGGACAAGTTTTTGGCCAAGGACGATACGTTCGTCGATGAGCCCGCGGACAAGCTCTACAATGAGGGCTTGTACCTGATGAACGAGCGCAAGGATAACAAGGCAGCCTCGAAGAAATTCGAAGAGGTCGACCGTCAGCATCCTTATTCCGACTGGGCGCGCAAATCGCTGCTGATGTCGGCTTATTCCTATTATCAGTCCGGCGACTACGACAGTTGCATTGGCGCTGCGACCCGCTACGTGACGCTGCATCCCGGAAGTCCGGACGCCGCCTACGCGCAATACCTGATCGCGGCCTCGCATTACGACCAGATTCCCGACGTCTCGCGCGACCAGGGTCGGACCGAGAAGGCGATCGCTGCACTCGAAGAGGTGGTCCGGAAATATCCGACCTCGGAATATGCGGTCAGTGCCAAGGCCAAGATGCAGGCCGCGCGCGACCAAATCGCCGGCAAGGAAATGGATATCGGCCGCTACTACATGGAAAAGCGCGATTTCACCGGTGCCATCAACCGCTTCAAGACCGTGGTCACGCAGTACCAGACCACACGCCATGTCGAGGAAGCGCTGGCGCGTCTCACCGAAGCCTACATGGCAATCGGCGTGGTCGGCGAAGCGCAGACCGCCGCCGCCGTGCTCGGGCACAATTTTCCCGACAGCCGCTGGTACAAGGACGCCTATAATCTTGTAAGATCCGGCGGCGTCGAGCCGAGCGAGAATCAGGGTTCCTGGATCAGCAGGGCCTTCAAGAAAGTCGGCCTCGGCTAGGACTGGCTCAGGAACTTCTCCCGCATGCTGGCGCGTCTGTCGATCCGCGACATCGTCCTGATCGAGCGGCTTGATATCGAATTTGCCAAGGGGCTCGCGGTGCTCACCGGCGAAACCGGCGCCGGCAAATCGATCCTGCTCGATGCCTTTGCGCTGGCGCTCGGCGGCCGCGGCGATGCCGGCCTCGTTCGCCATGGCGCGGAGCAGGGGCAGGTCACCGCCGTGTTCGATGTGCCGCGGGATCATCCGGCCACCGCGATCCTGTCCGCTAACGGCCTGGACGATACCGGCGAGATGATCCTGCGCCGCGTACAGTTTGCCGACGGCCGCACCCGCGCTTTCGTCAACGACCAGACGATCAGCGTGCAGACCCTGAAGGCAGTCGGTTCGGCGCTGGTCGAGATCCACGGCCAGCATGACGAGCGCGCGCTGGTCGATGCGGCGACGCATCGCCGCCTGCTGGATGCTTTTGCCGGCCTGGAGAAGGATGTCGGCGCACTCGAGGCGCTGTGGGATGCGCGCCGCACCGCCAACGCTGCGCTCGAAGAGCACCGCGCGAGCATGGAGCGTGCCGCGCGCGAGGCGGATTATCTGCGCCACGCCTCCGACGAGTTGAAGATGCTCGCGCCGAAGGACGGCGAGGAGACAGCGCTCGCCGAACGGCGTACCGCGATGATGGCCGGCGAGAAGATCGCGGCCGATCTGCGCGAGGCGCAGGACGCAGTCAGCGGCGATCATTCGCCGGTTGCGGCGCTGTCGGCGGCGGTGCGGCGGCTGGAACGTCGCGCGGCGAACTCGCCTGCGCTGGTCGAGCCCGCGGTGAAGGCGATCGATGCGGCGATCAACGCCCTGGAAGAGGCGGACCAGCATCTGACCACAGCGCTCGCCGCGGCCGATTTCGATCCCGCTGAGCTCGAACGCATCGAGGAACGGCTGTTCGCGCTGCGTGCCGCCTCGCGCAAATATTCGACGCCGGTGGACGGGCTCGCGGCGCTCGCCGCAAAATACGCCGCCGATGTCGCGCTGATCGACGCGGGCGCCGAGCAGTTGAAGAGACTGGAGGCGGCGGCCGGGGAGGCTGACCAACGCTACGCGTCTGCCGCCAGGAAACTCTCTGCCGCGCGGGAAAAATCCGCGCAAAAGTTGGACAGGGCGGTCAATGCGGAGCTCCCGCCGCTGAAGCTCGAGCGTGCCACGTTCACGACGCAGATCGAAAGCGATCCCGACTCAGCGGGACCTCAGGGCTTTGACCGCATCGAGTTCTGGGTCCAGACCAATCCCGGCACGAGGCCGGGGCCGCTGATGAAGGTCGCCTCCGGCGGCGAGCTTTCGCGCTTCCTGCTCGCGCTGAAGGTCGTCTTGTCCGATCGGGGCTCGGCACCCACGCTGGTGTTCGACGAGATCGATACCGGCGTCGGTGGAGCGGTGGCGGATGCGATCGGCGCCCGCCTTGCGCGGCTCGCGGGGAAGGTGCAGGTGATGGCGGTGACCCATGCGCCGCAGGTTGCGGTGCGTGCCAACCAGCACCTTCTGATCTCCAAGGATTCGCTCGACAAGGGCAAACGGGTCGCCACGCGCGTCAACGCGCTCGCCGCCGATCACCGCCGCGAGGAGATTGCCCGCATGCTGGCCGGCGCCGAGATCACCGCGGAGGCCCGCGCAGCGGCAGAGCGACTCTTGCGCGCCGCAACGGCTTGATTCTATCGTATTTTGCAATGTCAGTCCGGGGCGATGCGAAGCGTCGAGCCCGTCCTTCGGACTAGCCCGGAATGACGAACACAGCTTTGCATCATGATAACAAAATCAAAGAAAGCAAATCCGCTTCCCGATGTCGCCGACCTGACCAAGGCGCAGGCCAAGGTGGAGCACAAGCGTCTGGCGCTCGAGCTCGAAGGACACGACCGGCGCTATTACCAGGAAGACGCGCCGAGCGTCTCGGACGCCGAATACGACGCGCTGCGCCGGCGCTTCAACGCGATCGAGAAACGCTTTCCGGAGTTTGTCACGTCGGAGTCGCCGTCGCAGAAGATCGGCGCGGCGCCGTCGGGGCGTTTCAGGAAAGTCCGCCACGCCGTGCCGATGCTGTCGCTCGACAACGCCTTTGCGGAAGCGGATGTGCGCGACTTCGTCGGCCGCATCGCGCGTTTCCTCAAGCTTGCCGACGACAGGATCGACTTTTCCGCCGAGCCGAAGATCGATGGGCTCTCGATGTCGCTGCGCTATGAGCATGGCGAGCTCGTCACCGCCGCGACTCGCGGCGACGGTGCGGAGGGTGAGGATGTCACCGCCAATATCCGCACGCTGGAGGACGTGCCGGAGAAGCTGAAAGGCCGCAACGTCCCCGAGATTTGCGAGGTGCGCGGCGAAGTCTACATGACCAAGAAGGCGTTTCTCGCGTTGAACGAGCGGCAGAAAGCGGCCGGCGACACCATCTTCGCCAATCCACGCAATTCGGCTGCCGGCTCGCTCCGCCAGAAGGATCCGTCCATCACTGCCTCGCGCCCGCTCGGCTTTTTCGCCTATGCCTGGGGCGAGATGAGCGACATGCCGGAGGCGACCCAGTCCGGCATGATCAAATGGTTCGAGCGCTGCGGCTTCAAGACCAATCCGCTGACGAAGCTTTGCCATTCGATCGACGAGCTGATCGCCTTTCATCGCAGGATCGAGGAGCAGCGCGCCGAGCTCGACTACGATATCGACGGCGTCGTCTACAAGGTCGATCGCATCGATTGGCAGGAGCGGCTCGGCTTCGTCTCGCGCACGCCGCGCTGGGCGATCGCCCACAAATTCCCGGCCGAGCGCGCGATGACCGTGCTGCGCGATATCGAGATCCAGGTGGGACGCACCGGCTCGTTTACGCCCGTAGGCAAGCTCGAACCGGTCGGGGTCGGCGGCGTCATCGTGCAGAACGTCACGCTGCACAACGAGGATTACATCAAGGGCATCGGCAACAAGGGCGAGGTGCTGCGCGAGGGCCGCGACATCAGGATCGGCGATACCGTGATCGTCCAGCGTGCCGGCGACGTGATCCCGCAGGTGGTCGATGTCGTGATCGACAAGCGGCCGAAGAACGCCAGAGAGTTTCACTTCCCGAAGAAATGTCCGTGCCCGCTGCACACCGACGTCGTGCGCGAGGAAACCGCAACCGGCGAGGAGGGTTCGCGCGCCCGCTGCAGCGGCGAGTTCGCCTGTCCCTATCAGAAGATCGAGCATCTGAAACTGTTTTGCTCGCGTCGCGCTTTCGACATCGACGGTCTCGGCGAAAAGCAGATCGAATATTTCTTCGAGCAGGGTTGGGTGAAGGAGCCCGCGGACATTTTCACGCTCGCCGCGCGCAACAACAGGATCAAGCTCGAGGAGATCGAGGGCTATGGCGAGACCTCGGTGCGCAATCTCTTCAATGCGATCGAGGCGCGGCGGCGGATTTCGCTGGAGCGCTTCATCTACGCGCTCGGCATGCGCCACGTCGGCGAAACCACGGCGCTGGCGCTGGCGCGCGGCTACGGCTCCTGGGATGCATTTCACGAGGCCTGCCTGAAGGTCGCCAAGGGCGACGAGGACGCGATTGCGGAGATGGACGCGCTGGACCAGATCGGCGACACCGTGATCGAGAGCATCGCAGCCTATTTCGGCGAGAACCACAACCGCGGCATCGTCGAGCGGCTCACGGAGGAGGTCACCATCCTCGATGCCGAAAGGCCCAGGAGCAGTTCGGCGATATCGGGCAAGACCGTGGTGTTCACGGGTTCGCTCGAGAAGATGACGCGCGACGAGGCCAAGGCGATGGCCGAACGCCTGGGCGCGAAAGCGGCGGGCTCGGTGTCGAAGAAGACGGATTACCTGGTCGCAGGTCCCGGCGCTGGGTCGAAGCTCGCGGAGGCCAGGAAGCACGGCGTCGCCGTGCTGACCGAAGACGAATGGCTGAAGATGGTCGGGGAGTGACAAGTGAGCTCCCCTTTTCCCGCAAGCGCGGGGAGAGGTGCAGAGCCCTCACAACATCCCCGATTCTTCCTCCTCGGCTTTTTCCATCAGCTCTTCGCTGACGATGACCGCGCGCCGCGGCACCAGGAAGATCATGGTCGAGGCGCAGGCGAGCGACAGCGCGAAGATGAAGGCGGTAAGCGGCAGGGTCGTGGCAAAATGCCCGCCGAGATAGGCCCCGAATTGCGAGACCAGCGAGCCGATACCCATCTGCAAGAAACCCATCGCGCCCGATGCGGTGCCGGCGGCGTCGGGACGGACGCTGATCGCGCCGGCCGCCGAGTTCGACATCACGAAGGCGTTGGCGAACATTACGATCATCTGCGTGCCGAACAGGAATGACGGCGCCTGGTTGATACCAGTGATGCTCCACGCCAGATTGAGCGCGCTGCCGACAAATTGCAGCGCGAGCCCGAACCAGATCAGTCTTTCCAGCGAATGGCGCGGCGCAAAGCGCACGCAGAAGAGATTGCCGATCAGATAGGCAAATCCCGTGGTCGCAAACCAGGCACCGTATTCGGCGCTGGTTCGGCTCATCTGCGTCACCACGATGTAGGGTCCGCCGCCGGCAAAGGCGAAGATGATCTGCGACGCCAGTACCTGGCACAGCATGAATCCGACGAAGGCGCGGCTCTTGAAAAGGCCGCCGAAATCGCCGCGGAAACCGTTGCCGGGCAGGCGGCCGCGCCGCGTCTCCGGCAGCAGCAGCACGATGGCGATGACGGTGACGAGCACTGCGGCGGTGATGAGGTAGAAGATCGCACGCCAGCCGAACGCGGTCTCGACCAGGCCGCCGGTCAGGGGCGAAAGCATCTGCGCGATCATCATGACGGCGATCACCAGGCTGATCTTGGCGCCGATCTGATCGCGCTCATAGAGGTCGCGGATGATGGCGCGGCTGATCACCATGCCGCTTGCGCCGCCGAGCGCCTGCAAAAATCGCGCGATAATCAGTTGCGGCAGGTTTTGCGCGAAGATGCAGGCTGCGCTCGCCACGACCATCAGGGCGAGACCCGAAAGCAGCACCGGGCGTCGCCCGAAGCGGTCCGACAACGGCCCCATGACGAGCTGCGAGCAGGCGATGCCAACCATGTAGAGCGACACCGTCATCTGCGTGAGCGAGATGTCGCGGCCGAAAGCGGTGGCGAGTTTGGGCAGCGCAGGCACCAGCATGTAGAGCGAAATCGGCGCGACGCCGGTCATCGCGACCAGCAGCAACAGCGTGAGCTTGGACGCCGCGACGTTTTTCGTGGCCGTCGGCGGCAGTTTGCCCATCACTCCATGCATGCGTTGCGATGTCCGTTTCGAATTCAGTGGTGCTGAAAACCGACTGTAGCGGGATCGCCCTGCGCGAACAGGGTCGTTTCGGCATGCGGCTATGCCGATTTTGGGACTGTTATGTCGTCAGGGTCGAGCGCTATGTGAGCGGCGCGGTGGCGGCGTCGAGCCAGAGCTTGTCGGTCTCGTCGAGATGCGAGCGAACCTCGATGCGTACCCGTGCGTGGTACGCATCGAGCCAGTCGCGTTCCGCAGGGCTCAGCATGGCAACCTCGATCAGGCGGCGGTCGATCGGCGCAAGCGTCAGCGTCTCGAACGCGTTCATCGGCTTTTCGGCGCCCGCAACGTCCGCCGCGATAACGAGCTCCAGATTCTCGATCCGGATGCCGTAGCCGTCGGTCTTGTAGTAGCCGGGCTCGTTGGACAGAATCATGCCGCGCTTGAGAGGCGTGGTGCCGAGCTTTGAGATTCGCGCCGGCCCTTCATGCACCGAGAGATAGCTGCCGACGCCGTGACCGGTGCCGTGCTCGAAATCGATGCCGGCCTGCCACAAAAACTGGCGCGCCAGCGTGTCGAGCTGCGCGCCCGTGGTGCCATCAGGGAAAACGGCGCTGGCGATCGCAATATGCCCGCGCAGCACGCGGGTGAAGCGGTCGCGCATTTCGCCGGTGGGTTCGCCGACCGCGATGGTGCGGGTGACGTCGGTGGTACCGTCCTCATATTGCGCGCCGGAATCGACCAGCAAGAGGTCGCCCGGCACGATTCGCCGGTTGCTCTTGCGGGTGACGCGGTAGTGTACGATCGCTCCGTTCGGCCCGGTGCCGGCGATGGTCGGAAACGACACGTCCTTGAGCGCGCCGGTGTCCCGGCGGAACGTCTCCAGCGCCTCTACCGCGTCGATTTCGGTCAGCCTGCCCTTCGGCGCCTCGCGGGCGACCCAGGCCAGGAAACGGGCGAGCGCGACCGCGTCGCGCCGGTGCGCCGTTCGCGTGCCTGCGATCTCGGTCGGGTTCTTCATCGCCTTGAGGAGCGCGACTGGGTCGCTGCCGCGCACCGCCTTGCCGCCTGCGGCGCTGATCAGCCGGGTCAGCGCGTCGGCGGCGGTCGCATTGTCGAGCGCGATCGAGCCGCCGGCTTTCGCCAACGCCGCAAGTTCGCCCGCCAGCGCGTCAGGCTCCCTGACCTCGGCGGACTGTTCCAGGTGGTCGCGGGTCGCGTTCGTCAGTTTGCGGTGATCGATGAACACCGTCGGCCGGCCGTCCTTCGGCACCAGCGCATAGGACAGAGGCAGCGGCGTGTGTGCAACGTCGGCGCCGCGGATGTTGAAGGTCCAGGCCACGGCGTGGCTGTCCGAGAACACCAGCGCATCGACGCCGAGCTTGTCGATCTCGCTGCGGATGCGGTTGAGCTTGTCCGCCTCGGTTTCGCCGGAAAATTGCGGGCCGTGGATGGCGACCGGCGCAAGCGGGGGTTGCGGCCGCTCGGTCCAGATCGCATCGACCGGGTTGCTGTCGACCGCGACCAGTTCGGCACCCGTTTTGGTGCAGGCGGCCGCCAGCCGCTCGGCTGCCGAAGATGTGTGCAGCCACGGATCAAATCCGAGGCGGTCGCCGGGCTTGAGGTGCTTTGTGAGCCAGCTTTCCGGCGGCGGCTCGACCAGGGGCTCGACCGCCCAGGCCTTGCGGTCGACCTGCTTGCCCGCCTGCAGCGTATAGCGGCCGTCGACGAAGAGCGCGGCCTCGTTCGGCAGAACGATTGCCAGTCCGGCCGATCCCGTGAAACCGGTCAACCAGGCCAGGCGCTCTTCCGAGGGCGGAACGTATTCGTTCTGCTGCTGATCGGCGCGAGGAACGACGAATCCGGTCAGCTTGCGCCGCGCCAGTTCCTCGCGCAGCGCTTTCAGTCGCGCGCTCAGCGCGACCCCGGTTTCGGGCTCCTCGAATGTCTGGAAACGGGCTTCGAACATCGCGTGACACTTTAGGATTGCGGGGACAACTCCGCAATGTTAGCGGTTTTGGCATAGCTTATGCTTGAAAAATTCTGATAGCGTCAGTTCAGTTGCTAAGGTTTCACATCAACTTCAACTGACGGCATCCGGGAGGAATACCGGGAGTGCTCCAACTCAATGACGAGGGGAGACGGCATGCCTGCCTTTACTTTTGAAAAAATTTCGCCCCCGGTCCGCCGCGGCTCAATTGCGCCGACCGCCAAGAAGCAGCGCGGTGCCATCGTCCAGATCCTGGATCGCTTCGTCGAAGCCCGTGTCAAGCGCACGCTGAGCGAGAAAAAGGTCGTGGTCCGCCGCAAACCAAAAGCGAAATAAAGCTATCCGGCAGACCGCAGCAGCAGGCTGCTCCAGCCTTCGATTTTCAGATGCGCGAGCGGAACCAGCCCGCGCGCACGATAGGCGGCCACCACGCCCGCCGCCTGATGTGTCAGCAGACCCGACAGGATCACGAGCCCCTTTGGGGCCATCTGGCGCGACATCGGCCCGGCCAACTGCCTGAGCGGATTGGCCAGAATATTCGCCAGCACCAGGTCGAACGGCCCGTGCCGGGCGAACTCCGGCGCCGAGAAGCCGGTGGCGCGGATCACCTCTGCCAGATGGCCGACCCCGTTCAGCCGGGCGTTCTGCCGGGCGACGCCGACCGAGGGCGCGTCGATGTCGCTGGCGAGCACGGGCCGACACAGCGCTTTCGCCGCAGCGATCGCCAGCACGCCGCTGCCGGTGCCGAGATCGAGCACCCGTCGTGGCCGATGCGCCTTCAGCACGCGATCGAGCAGCAGCAGGCAGCCGCGCGTGGTGCCGTGGTGGCCGGTGCCGAACGCGAGCGCCGCCTCGATCTCGATGCCGAGCTTGTTGTGCGGCACCCGTGCGCGGTCATGGGCGCCATGCACCACAAACCGCCCTGCGGGCACCGGGACCAGGTCTTCGAGGCTGGCCTTGACCCAGTCCCTGGGCTCGACGGTGTCGAACGAAATCGTGCTCGCCACGTCTTGGCCCGCGGCGTCTGCCACGAGCCGGCGCACCAGCGCCTGGTCGGGGGCTTGCGCAAAATGCACCGTGACGTCCCAGCGCCCGTCCGGTCGTTCGAATGCTGCGACTGCGGCATCGCCCTCGAAAAGCACCTCGGTCAGCGCGTCGACCGTGCGCCGCGCGGCCTGTTCGTCGGGAAGCGCAAAGCCGGCGCGGTGGGAGGCAGGGGCGGCGCTCATTTGGTAAAGATTGGCCTGAATTGTTTCGACGAATTCGATGAATTATTGGCGCGCATTTTTTTCAAAAATTGCGCCTGCCTCCTTTAGCCGACCTTAGATCATTACCGGTATCTGTATGGGCTCTTGGCCAGATTCACGGCAATTAATCTCAAGGAGGCGAAATTGAAGCGCATTGTTATGAAATTCCTGTCTGACACCTCGGGCGCAACCGCTATCGAATATGGACTGATCGCGGCAGGCATCTCGATCGCCATCATCGTGGCGGTGAACGGACTGGGCACGAACCTCAACAACATGTTCACGCAGGTCAATAACTCCCTGAAGTAATTCCGCTCTGCTGCGCGCGTCCTGCGGGATCTGACCAACGAGACCGTGCGAGGGGCCGATCCCCTCGCGCGGCAAGCCAGCCGCACCGGCGGCCCGCCCCTGTCCCAAGCCGCATTCGGCGCTCTCGACCGCAATCTCCCTCTTCAAGCCCGACGCTGCGCCTCGGCAGTGTGGTATGCTTGAAGACAGGCAGGGGGGGAAGAAAATGACGGCCAAGTCACCTGAAGACACCATCATCCGCGCGATCCATGAGGCCTTCGTCAAATACCCCGAAGGCGATGGCGGCTTGCAACTGGATTACGAGTGGATTGCGCCCGAGCAGAGTTCGCATGTCGCGAAAGTGATTTTGATGGAATTGGCCGCTAATGGTTTCGAGATCGTAAGGAAAAGGGCGTGAGGGCTGGGCGGCCTGAATCCGGAGATTTCGGTGATGCCTCGGATTTAGCGGGGCTGTTCCTTCATTTTATGGCCCCCTGAAATTTCAAACTGAGACACTGCCGATAGCTCGCAGGTCGTACGTAGCGTTCGCCGCGGGGTTATACCGCGCTTTTCCCCAAGCGCCGGCCCCCTTTTCCACCGGCAATTGGCGCGGATTTTCCACCGGCCGATCGACAGCTTCTTCACAGGCGGTCCACAGCCTATCCACGGCTTGTAAACATCGCCCGGTGATCACCCAGGATCGCCCGCGCCGCGTTGTGGCCGGGCGCGCCGGTGACGCCACCGCCGGGATGGGCGCCGGAGCCGCAATGATAAAGCCCCTTGATCGGTCCGCGGTAATCGGCATGGCCCAGCATCGGCCGCGCGGAAAAAAGCTGGTTCAGCGTCAGCGCGCCGTGGAAGATATCGCCATCGAGCAGGCCGAATTGCCGCTCCAGATCGAGCGGGGAGAGGATCTGCCGGCCGATCACGCTTCTGGCAAAGCCGGGGGCGTATTTATCCACCGTTGCGACCATGAGGTCGGCGACCTCTTCGCGATGCTCGTCCCAGGAGGTGCCGTCGGGCAAACGAGGGGCCACATGCTGGCAGAACAGGCTCGCGACATGCGCCCCCTTGGGGGCAAGGGAGTCATCGAGCGTCGAGGGGATCAGCACCTCGATGACGGGCTCGCGGCTCCAGCCGTGGGCGCGGGCGTCGTGATAGGCGCGGTCCATGTAGGCGAGGCCGGGACCTAAGATGATGCCGGCGGTGAGATGATCGCCGTCGCCGGGCAGTGCCGTGAAGGAGGGCAGGGCATTCAACGCGACATTCATCCGGAAGGTGCCGGACGCGTTGCGCCAGTTTTTGATGCGGGCAAGGAATGCTTCGGGCAGCGCCTGTGCCGGGATCAGGCGGGTATAGAGCAGCTTCGGATTGACGCTCGCGGCGACGTATCGGGCGCGGATGGTTTGTCCGTCATCGAGAATGACGCCCGCCGCGCGATCCCTGTCGATGATGACCTCGCGCACGCCGGCATTGGCCTCGATCTCAGCCCCATGCTCGCGTGCCGCGCGCGCCATCGCTTGCGTGATCGCGCCCATGCCGCCGATGGCGTGACCCCATACGCCTTTCTTGCCGTTCACCTCGCCGAAGGCGTGATGCAGCATCACGTAAGCCGAGCCCGCTGCGTAGGGGCTCGCGTAATTGCCGACGATGGCATCGAAGCCGAACAACGCCTTCACCAAATCGTTCTCGAACTGCTCGTCCAGCATGTCGCCGGCCGAGCGCGTGAACAGGTCGAGCAGGTCGCGGCTTTGCTCCAGCGACAGCCGGCGCAGGATGTTGGCGGAGCCGAACGCGTTAAGGGCTTCGCGAACGGCACCCGCGCCGAAGCGTTCGACCAGGTTCGGCGGCGCGCGCAACACGAAGCTGCGCAGCACGTCGGCGATGCTCTCGAGCTTTTTCGAAAAGCGCCCGAACGTCTCCGCGTCGCGCTGGCTCAGCCTTGCGACCGACGCCAGCGTGCGGCCCTCGCCGGTCAGGAGATGGCTGCCGTCCGGGGCGGGCAGGAAATTCTGCGCGCGGCGTTCGACGATGGAGAGCCCATGCTCGGCGAGGTTCAATTCGCCAATGACAGTCGGATTGAGCAGGCTGACCGTGTAGGCCGCGACCGAGTTGCGGAAGCCTGGATGGAATTCTTCCGTGACCGCGGCGCCGCCCAGGACCTTGCGGCGCTCGACCACCTTCACGCGCAAGCCCGCCTGCGCAAGGTAGGCCGCGCAGGTGAGGCCGTTATGGCCAGCGCCGATGATGACGACGTCGGTTTCGTTCATGTCGGGTTCAGCGGCCCTTTATCATCTATCCTGTCATCCCGGGGCGCGAGTGAAACGAGCGGACATCTAAGATTCGATCCTTCGGACCGTCCGGGAATGACGAGTTGAAGTTACATAGCGAACCCCAGCAATTCAGCACAGCGGTTTGATCGGGCCCAGATTGCCCGCACCACGCCCTTGTGCTCCATTGCCGCCTCCGGCGCCCGCCGGGTGCGATCTGGTCGGAGCCGGAGTTTCCATGAGTTCATCTGCGCCGTCTGCGCCCAAGGAGCAGACCTCCGCCGCGCGAAACCGGCTGGTACTGGTGGTCTACACCGCGGCGATCTTCCTCAGCGCGCTCCTGCTGTTCTCGGTGCAGCCGCTGTTCACCAAGATGGTGCTGCCGCGGCTCGGCGGCTCGCCGGCGGTGTGGTCGGTGGCGATGGTGTTCTTCCAGTCGCTCCTGCTCGCCGGCTATGCTTATGCGCATCTGCTGATGCAGGTCAGGAGCCGTATCGTTCCGGTCGCGGTGCATCTCGTGGTGCTGGTGGTGGCGATGCTGACGCTGCCGCTGTCGATCGCAAGTTCGTTCGGCGAGCCGCCGAACTCGGCTTACGCATTCTGGCTGCTTGGCCTTTTCGCGGTCTCGATCGGGCTGCCGTTCTTTGCGCTGGCGGCCAACAACCCCATGCTGCAGGCCTGGTTCGTGCGGACGGGCCATCCTGCCGGGCCCGATCCATACTTCCTCTATGCCTCCTCCAATATCGGCAGCTTTCTCGCGCTGTTGTCCTATCCGGTTCTGCTCGAGCCGATGTTCACGCTGCGCACGCAGAACCTGATGTGGACCGCCGGCTATGGGCTGTTGATTCTTTTGATCGCCGGCTGCGGCGTGGTGCTGTTGCGCTCGCCCAAGGCCGCCGCCGATCTGCAGCGCGAGGACACGCAGGCGCTGCCGCCAGGCTGGGTGCTGCGGGCGCGCTGGATCTTCCTTGCCGCGGTGCCGTCCGGGCTTCTTATCGCGGTCACCGCGCATATCTCGACCGACGTCGCGGCTGCGCCGTTGCTATGGGTGCTGCCGCTGTCGCTCTATCTCCTCACCTGGGTGCTGGTGTTCCAGTCGCGACCGCTGTTGCCGCACCGGTGGATGCTGACGCTGCAGCCGATCGCAATCGCGGGCGTCGCGGTGCTGCTCGCGGTCGGCGGCGAACAAAACTTGCTGCTCACGCTCGGCGGTCATCAGCTTTGCTTCTTCGTCATCGCCATGGCCTGCCATGGCGAGCTTGCGCGCACCCGCCCGCCGGCAAAATATCTCACCGGCTTTTATGTCGCGCTGTCGTTCGGCGGCATGTTGGGGGGACTGTTTGCCGGCCTGATCTCGCCATACGCGTTTTCCTGGGTCGCCGAATACCCGATCCTGCTGGCGCTGGCCGCCTTGTGCCGGCCGCCCTCGAGCGAGCGCTGGCCGCAATGGAGCCGCTGGTATTGGCTCTTGCTGGCGGCGCTCGCAATTGCGCTGATCGCGCCGACGGTTGCCGGCGGCGGCAAGGTGTTTGCCTGGCTCGAGGGGCGCCGCGTCTGGGTGGCCGGTAGCGTCGGCGTACTTGCAGGCCTGATCGCGCTTGCACTGAAGGCGAGCCGCTGGAAAGTTTTTGCAACTGTCGTGCTGGCGCTGGTTCTGATCCGCTTCTATCCGGCGGATGACGGCCGGGTCGAAACCGTGCGCAGCTTCTTCGGTGTGCACAAGATCGTAATGACCTCGCATGGGCAGTATCACGTGCTGATGCACGGCACGACCATCCACGGCGCCCAGAAAGTTTTGAACAACGACGGCTCTCCGCTCGAAGGCCGGCCCGAGCCGATCACCTACTATCACACGGACGGCGGCATCGGGCAGGCGATCACCGCGATCCGCGAACGGAAGGGCGGCCCGCTGAAAGTCGCCGTCATCGGCGTCGGCGCCGGCACGCTCGCCTGCGCCTCCGAGCCTGGCGAGACCTGGAAGTTCTTCGAGATCGACCAGACCATGGTCGATACCGCGCGCGATCCGAAATATTTCACTTACATGCGGAGCTGCGAGCCGGACGCAAAGCCGGTGATCGGCGACGCCAGGCTGACCTTTGCCAGGGAGCCCGACGGGTTCTACGACCTCATCATCGTCGACGCCTATTCCTCGGATGCGATCCCGATTCATCTTGCCACCGAAGAGGCGATGAAGATCTACAAGTCCAAGCTGGCCCCGCAGGGCGCGGTCGTGATGCACGTCTCCAACC
>Ga0310917_10000659_pt1 | contig 15621 bp, 17 predicted proteins | sample GREbulkMGLF178_FD_203531 | JGI IMG/M metagenome (GOLD analysis project Ga0310917, IMG submission 203531) | Lab enrichment of tropical soil microbial communities from Luquillo Experimental Forest, Puerto Rico - GRE.bulkMG.LF178 | ecosystem: Environmental > Terrestrial > Soil > Tropical forest >... | reverse complement strand
GTAGATTTCCTGCACGAGTTGTTGCGGTTTCCGGCGGGCACGTATGACGATCAGGTGGATGCGTTCAGTCTGATCGGGCGGATGCTCGACGAGATGATGCCCGGCTCCAAACCGGCGCTGACGCCGATGCCATTGGATCCGCGGACCATGGTTGCGGGCGTGCAAATGCCGATGGACTGGCAATGGCAGCACACCACGCGCGATGCGATCCTGCGGCTCGACGGGCGCTCGGGAAGGATCTAGATGGCTGAAGACCAGACGTTTGGCACGGGCGCGGCGATCGAGGATCGTGACGATCTCGGCGAGGGCCCGCAGGCGGTCTGGAAATTCTGGGACATGGAGCTCGACCTCGCCGAAAAGGAAGATCGCGACTGGATCGAGCGCGGCCGCAAGCTCGTCAAGCGCTACCGCGACGAGCGCGACGCCAACGAGGGCCGCACCGCGAAATATAATATCTTATGGAGTAATGTTGAAGTATTGAAGCCGGTTTTATATGGGCGAATACCTAAACCCGATGTCGCCCGCCGCCACAAAGACACGGCCGACCCGGCGGCTACTTTGGGCGCCAATATCCTCGAACGGGCACTCGCCTGGGAGGACGATGTCGAGGAGCTCGACGACGTGATGAAGGGGGTGGTCGAGGACCGGCTGTTGCCGGGCCGCGGGGTGGCGCGGGTGTTCTACGAGTACGAATTGGGCGAGCCCGAGGACGACCCCGACGGCGAGCCCGACGAGGACGGCGAGATCCCGACCTTTCAGCCGGTGGTCGCCGAGCGGGCGCCATTGCGCTACGTGTTTTGGGAAGATTACCGCGAAACTCCGGCAAGAACCGAGACCGAGATCTGGTGGAAGGCCTATCGCAGCTATTTGACGCGGCGCGAGCTCGTCGACCGGTTCGGCAAGGAAAAAGGCGAGGCCTGCAATCTCGATTACACGCCGCATGGAGTAAAAACCACCGATTACGAGCAGGGTCCGCTGACCGATGCTTTCAAAAAGGCGATTGTTTGGGAAATTTGGGACAAAAAGCAAAAGAAAGCCGTGTGGTGGGCTAAGGGCTACAAGGACGGAGTGCTCGACGAGAAGGATGACCCGCTGGAGGTTCCGGGCTTTTTCCCGTCGCCGCAGTGTCTGAGAGCGACGACCTCGAACGAGCAGCGGGTGCCGATCGCCGACTATATCGAGTACCAGGACCAGGCGGTCGAGCTCGACAACCTGACGAGCCGCATCGACCGCCTGGTGCGGGCGCTCAAGGTCGCCGGCGTCTATGCCGGCTCGGAAAAGGCGGTGTTGCAGCAGCTGGTCGACGACGGTAGCGAGAACAAATTGATCCCGGTCGAGGATTGGGCGGGGTTCGCCGGCGACAAGGGCGGGCTCAACGGGCTGATCCAATGGCTGCCGGTGGAGCAGATCGCCCGCGTTCTGATCCAGCTCTACGACGCCCGCGAGCGCATCCTGCGGATCATCTACCAGACGACCGGCATCGCCGACATTCTGCGCGGCGAGACCAACCCAACCGAGACCTTGGGCGCCCAGCAGCTCAAGACGCAATTCGCGACCCGACGCATCACCCGAGCGCAAAAGGACGTGGCGCGGTTTGCCCGCGACCTCCTGCGGCTGCGGGGAGCGATCATGGCGCGGCACTTTTCGCCTGCAACCCTCGCACTGATGTCGGGGCTCCCCGAACCCCTGCCGGCTCTGCCGCCGCCGCCGCCGATGATGGTGCCGGCGCCGATGCAGCCGCCCGGCGGACCGGTCGGGATGGCTGCCGCCTTGGGCGGGATGGGGGCGGCGATGGGGCGCGCGCCGATCGGCGGACCGCGTCCGGTGCCGACGGCGGGGGGACCGTCGGCACCCATCATGCCAGGCGGCCCCGGGAGACCCCCCATACCACAAGGTCCTGTGCCGGCGATTCCCCCGCCGGTTCCCGGGGCCCGCCTGGCGCCCGATGGGCGGCACTACGTGCCGGATCCGCGGCGGCCGGGCAAATATCTGATGGTGGCGTGAGAACGAGCCTGGAACACGATTAGGAGGGGCGATGGTCGATCTGATCCCGGTCGACCACGACCCGTTTGCCGACCAGGACCCGGCGGCGCCGATGCCGGATCAGGGGCACGGGCTCGCCGGCGTGCTCAGCAGCGCTTGGCAGAATTTTGCCGGGGGGCCGGAGAGCTATCTGGCGCGCAGCTGGCGTGGTCTGCAGGAGGCCGGGCAGGGTATCGGCGAGGCCTTTACCGGGGCCGCGCGGGCCGGGCTGCAGCGCCAGGCCGAACTCTTGAGCCCGCAGACCGCGGCCCAGCCGTTCCTGACCGTCAACCCGCAGACCGGCGAGTACGTCGGCCGCCTGCCGGCCTTGGCTGAGTTCGTGACCTCGGCGATAGCGGGTCCCGTGCCGGGTGGCGCCTTAGGGGCTGGCCCGGCGATATTACGCCGCGGTACGGCGCTCGACGCGCCGATCAGCGACACCGCCAGAGCCGCGCAATTCGCCGAGGATCTGCGCGCGCAGCACCTGGCGGGTGACGACCCGCTGCCGCTTAGCGGTGCCAAGCAGCCGGTGTCGCCACCGCCGCACATTCAATCGATGGACGACATGAATGGGCTGGTGGGCCGCTATTCCGATCTTGCCGAGACCGGCCGGACGGCGCGCGAGTGGTACGCCAACAGCGGTCGGGCGATCCTGCAGGCGGCCGGCGAGCCCGAGGCGGCCGATCGGTTTGCCGCGGCCTTGGCGGTGTCGTCGCCGCGTACCGATGTCGCGGGCAACGCCGCCAACGCGGTGACCTTGTGGAACCAGGCGATGGTGGGCGAGCCGGTGCTCGCCGTCGGCGGGCGTGGCGGGCTGGAGATCGGACAGCGGGCGGTGCCGCTGCTCTATCAGGGTGCGCCGATGACGGGCGAGAAGACCGGTCCCTTCCACACCGCGCTGAGCCTCGAATGGAACCCCGATCCGGCGGGTCATCCTTTTGTCAACGATGTCTGGAACATGCGCGCGGCGGAATACCCGCCGGAGCTCGGCAGCAACAAGACGGCAGCTCAATACGACGGGTCGCCGACCGTGGGGCAGCACAATTTCACGCGGATTTTGGCCGATCGCGTGGCCACCGAGCTCGAAGCCCGCAACCCCGGCGAAACCTGGACCCCCGAACAGGTGCAGGCCGCGGTGTGGGCGGCCAAGAAGGCCCAGGTCGAGGGGACGCCGATCGGTGCTGCGGCGCTCGATTTTGCCGGTGCGCTGAAGAACCGCGTTGCCCAGCAGAGCTGGGAAAGCGCCCCCGGGCAGACCAGCGGCAACCTGCCCGAGTATCACCAGGCCGATCCCGCGACCCAGCAGGCCTATCACGATGCGATCCGCGCCGTGCTCGAGGACGATCAGGGCAACGATCTGATCTCGCGCCACATGGGCTTGCCGAACGTGCCGTCGTTTCAGGGTCCGGGGGTATTCGAGGGGGCGGTGCGGCCGGGCAGCCAGGCGCAGAGCCTCGCCGGGGCGCCATTGCAAGGCGGCTATCTGGCCGGCACCGATCAGGCGACCAAGGATCTCTTCAATGCGAGCGAGGCGACCCGTGGGCTGTTGTTGCGGCAGGACGCTTCAGCCTGGCATTTCCCGCAATATCGCCCCTCGCTCAAGCCGGGCGACAGCAATTTGGTCGATGTCGACATCGGCCGGACGCTGACCAGCGGTGAGGCGCAGAACATGGTCGAAACCATGAAAAATGCCGCGGGCACGGACTGGTTCAGCCCGATCGCGACCCCGAGGGGCTTTCGGTTTTGGAACGACCCCGAGGCGTCCGGGGTTACAAATGTCGATTTTCAGAAACACGTTGACCGGGCGGTCAACGCCGCTAATCTGCCAGAGGACGCAACGCTGAGGCCGGGTTTTGCCACCGGCGGTTACATCACCAACGACTGGCGGAAGCAACCCAATGGGCAAGGTTATCTGGAAACCATCACCAGGACCGGACGACCCGATCTGGAACGAAGGGCCGCGGAGATTCTCGCCACATTGGGGCCGCGCGTATCTCAGATCGAAAACGACTTCGCCGCCCAGCACGGATGGACCCCCGACCCCGGCACCCGGGTCTGGGAAACCAGCCCGCAAATTGCCCAATACGGGCTCGAAAGCGGACTGACGCGACCGCGGCCTTGGGCGACCGGGCCGGGCTCGCCGCGGAGTTCGCAACCGCCGCTCTTGGTGCCGGTCGAGCATGACCCGTTTAGCGGCGGTGCGGTGCCGGTGCCGCCGCCGTCCTCACCGTTCAACCCTGCGGTCGGCGCCTGAAAAAACCCCGGCTTAATAAGCCGGGGTTTTTCCTGCCGCCGAGATCATGCGTCAGTCAGGCGTGGCCGATCGGTTGATTGACTAGATGCCGGCAGGCGTCGAGCCGCCGGCGCATCAGGGCGAGCTCGGCGCGTCCCGCGCGGGATTTTGCCACCCCCGGAGGATAAGCAAAAATCGCCGCCTCCCAGAATTCGGCGGCCTTGGGAAAATTGAGCTCCATCTCGGCGTCGCGGGCGGCGCTGCGCAGATCGGCGGCGTGTATCTGGCGAAGCATCGGTTCTCCCGGTCGCTCCTGTTGCCGGGGCCCTTTATGGCATTTCGCCATAGGATAATCAAGTAGGACGGTCAATGTCGGATCAACGATTTCCGGTGTCGTCCTCGGCCTCGCCCTCGGGAGCCGGGCTGACCGACGACCCCGCCGAGGCGCCCGGCGGCGTCGGTCAGGGGGCTGCACCCGCGACCGCAATCGGTTCGTTGCCGCGGACCACGCAGCCGGGTTTTGCGATGCAGCCGGCACCCGGTGTCGGACCGCAGCACCTGGCGCCGCCGGGCATGATGGTCAACCCCGATTTCTTGCGCTGGCGCCAGATGGCCGCGGCCTGGCAGCAGGAAAAGAACCGCCGTCAATTGCAGTTTCTATCGGCCTGCAATGTGATCCGCCGGGATGCTGCGACCGGGTTTGCGATCGACATCGAGGCCGACAGCACGATTGCCGCCGACGAGCAGGCGGAAAAGCAAGCGCGGACCGAGTTTCTGACCTCGATCATGCCATTGCTGCAGGTCATCGTGCCGCAGATCCAGACCAACCCGGCGATTGCTCCGCTCGCCAAGGCCTTGGTGCTGTTCGGGGTGCGGGCGTTTCCGACGGCGCGCCCGCTCGAAGAGAATTTCGAGCAGGCCTTTGCCCAATTGGCGCAGGCGCCGCCGCCGCCGCCGCAGCAAAAGGGCAACGTCAAGAGCCCGCAGGAGATCCAGAGCGAGCAGGCGATTGCCCGCGGCGATCAGCAGGTCGACATGGCCAAGATCCAGGCCGATGCGCAAAAGACCGCGACCGATCTCCAGGTCCAGCAGCAGAAAACCGCGGCCGATATGTTCCGGTCCTCGGTCGAGGCCCAGCAAGAGCAGCAGAAGATGCAGGCGGACAACACCTTCCGCGCCGCCGAGCTCTCCCAGGCGGCTCAGGTCCAGGATATGCGCTCGCAGGTGGCCAACGCGCGGCTCGCGGCGATGCTGAGCCGCTCGACCGCAGGTCTGGTGTGAGAAGGACCGGCCGATGAGCGGACCGATGGACGGTCGCCGACTGGTCGCCCCGGTGCCGCCGCCGGCGGACAGCTCGAACCATCTGGCGACCACCGCGTGGGTGCATTCGGTGATTGGCGCCGCCGGCGGCGGCGGCGGCACGGTCACCAGCGTAGGCAGTGGCACCGGGCTAACCGGTGGCCCGATCACCACCGCCGGCGCGCTGGCGCTCGCCGTACCGGTGGTTGTCGCCAACGGCGGCACCGGTGCGACGACCGCGGCCGGGGCGCTGACCAGCCTCGGTGCGGCGCCGCTGGCGAGCCCCGCCTTCACCGGTATTCCAACCGCTCCGACGGCGCCGGCCGGCGATAATTCGACGAGGTTAGCGACCACCGCGTTTGTCACTCCGGCCGTCAACGCGCGGACGCGCTGGGTGCGCTACAGCGGTCCGCCGCAATCCTTCCTCGCCAATGATCTGACGCGCGACGGCGACTGGACGATGGTCGCCAACGCCAACACTTCGGACCGCCCGGCGCCGCAGCCGAGCGGTCCCGAGGAAGACTTATTGCCGGCTTGGACCCCGACCAACCCCAACGCGCGGGCGACCTACACGCTCTATAACGAGTGGACGCTCAACCAATCCGGGTGGATCAGTCAGTACGGTGCCGATATCCTCGGGCAAAATCTCGGCGCCAACCACGTGATCACCCTGCAGGTCAATGGCGTCAACCGCGACACCTTTACGGCGATTCCCAGCACGGCACAGCTCTACCTGCACGACGTCACGCCGATCCTGGTGCTGTCCGGGGCCGTCCTGCGCGTCACCCTGCAGGTGACACAGGTCGGCAACAACCAGATGTTCTGGCTGCAGCAGACCGGGCTGTTCGCCACCCCGCCGAACAACTGCTCGCTGGCGGTCGGCTCGAAAGACGGCGCGGCGGCGGGCACCACCGCCTATGGCTGCCATCTCACCTTCACGCCGGGGGCGTCGTCGCCAAATTGGGATGTCGTGGCCTTTGGCGGTTCGGCGGGCTCCGGCGGCGGCGGCGGCACGGTCACCAGCGTCGGTAGCGGCACCGGGCTGACCGGCGGGCCGATCACCACCAGCGGCACGCTGGCGCTCGTCGTGCCGGTGGTGGTCGCCAACGGCGGCACCGGTGCGACTACCGCAGCCGGGGCGTTGACGAGTCTCGGGGCTGCGCCGCTGGCCTCACCTGCACTCACCGGCACGCCCAGCGCACCAACCCCCGCACCTGCCGACAGCTCGACCACGATTGCGACGACCGCCTTCGTCAAGGCGCAGGCGTACGCCCCGCTCGCCAGCCCGACCTTTACTGGCACGCCTGCAGCACCCACTGCGACAGCCGGGACCAACACCACGCAACTTGCCACCACCGCGTTTGTCGCCACCAGCTTTGCCCCACTCGCCAGCCCGGCGTTGATCGGAACGCCAAGCGCGCCGACCGCAGCCTTCAACACCTCCACAACTCAACTCGCGACCACCGCCTATGTCAAAACCGGTGTCAACGATGCTTCGCCTGCGCCAGCTGGCCAGATCGGTGAGTATGCTTCAGTCATCTTGGCAAGCACCTCGGCAGTGCCAGTGGCGACGGCCACGGTGACCAACATTACACAATTGACCTTGGCTGCGGGTGACTGGGAGGTATGGGGCGAGATTGGCATGACCGGGCTCAGCTCGATGTCGCCCCCTGCGACCATATTGATTGGTGGGATCAGCAATGCTACCGCAACCATGCCGCTGGTTGGTGACAGCGCCAGTCGGCTGGCCTACGCGCCACCGCCAGCGGGCGGGCCGGGCAACGCGGTCTTTCCGCTCGCGCCATGCCGGCAGAATGTGAGCGTGCCGACAACCATCTACCTTGTCGTCAGCATTACCTATAGCAACGGAGCAGCCAGCGGTTTTGGTAAGATCGCTGCGCGAAGAGCACGATGAAAGGCTCTGCGGCGGGTCAGCACCTTTGATCAGGATGGCAGCCTCACCCAGCTCGGCGCGATCAGCTGTGGCGGCGGGCTGGTGGTCGGTTCACCGGTCGACGGCAATCTCGGCGCCGGCACCGCGACGTATCAGGGCGAGATCAGGGTCAACGCAGGACCGCGGTCGGCCCGGCTGACGGCCTCGCCGGCAATCAGCAGCGGCTGCTCAGATTGCAGGCCGCCGATGCCAACAACCCGGTCGTGCAGATCACTTCGTTTGGCGCCAATCCGCTGTTTCGGATGATGCACGCCGCCCCCCGCTTCCGCGAGGGCAAGCTCGCGGCCGGCCCGACCGCGCCGCTCAACGGCGAGAGTTTCGGCGCTTTGCAATGGTTCGGCTGGAACGGCGCGGCCTATGCCGCGGGCGCTGCTATCGCCGCGGTCGCCGGCGAGAATTGGGGTGCGGCCAACAACGGCATGGCCGTGCGATTCAGCACCACCGCCAATGGTGCGACCGGGGTCGGCCTGCGCCTGACGATCGGGCCGCTGGGCGGCGTTTATATCGGAGCGCCGGCGGGCGGCACCGGCGGTGACATGGGACCGGGCACTTTGAATGTGCAGGGGCCGCTTTACGTCAATGGTGTCGCGGTCACGGTTCCATAAGGAGGCTGCGATGTTCCGCGATACTGACGAGCTTGCCGTAACCCTGACGGTGGCCGAGTGGAACCAGGTCCTGGCATTGCTCAGTGAGGGTCTCTACCGGGTCGTCGCACCGCTAATCGGCAAGATCCACACGCAATGTCGGCAGCAAGAGCCGCCCCCCGCTTTCGCCCCCGCTTCCGCCCCCGCTTCCGCCCCCGCTTCCGCCCCCGCTTCCGCCCCCGCTTCCGCGAGGGCAGGCTTGGCAGGCTTGGCAGGCTTGGCAGGCTTGGCAGGCTTGGCAAGCTCGGCGCAGATCGACCTCGACGGCGCCGCCCCATCCACCACCACCAATGGCCTCGGGGTCACCACCTAAATGCGCCGCCGTTTTGTCATGCGCGAGGGCCGACTCGTCGAGCTCGACCTCACCGCACCACTGCCGCCGGCGGTGGCGCCCTATGTGCAGAACGACATCCGTCCGTACCGCTCGATACGCACCGGCGAGATGATCACCGGGCGCGCTCAGCACCGCGAGCATCTGCAGCGTTGGGGTCTCACCGAGGTCGGCAACGAGCGGGCGCCGTTCACCGCCTCGCGGCCGCTCGCCGACGCCGGCGAGATCGTCCCCGACATCAAACGCGAGCTCGCCCGCGACCCCGGCGAGCGGCGAACCATGGCCGAAGGGGCGCTGCGCGACGCCGGCTACCAGGCGCCGCAGATCGAAAGGATCCTAAAGCCGTGAAAATCCACGACATGAAGCGCTCGGACCGCGCCAAGAAAGCCGAGCGGGAGCGCTATGCGCTGGGTCCGTCGATGGGCGCCGAAGACTACCCGCACGGCATGCATCTGCGATTGCACGAGCCCGAGCTCCAGACGCTCGGGATCGCCGGCATGCCCAAGGTCGGCGACACCTTCCGGGTCGAGGGCGAGATGAAGGTGATCTCGGCCGAGGGACGCGACAGCGAGAACGCCGGCTCGACCCGCTGTGTCGAATTCGTCCTGCACAAGCTCGGCGCCGAGCCCAAGGCAGACCGCCCCGGGCCGCGCCAGACCTCGGTGCGCGAGGACCTCGAAGACGCCCGCCACCAGGCGCGCGGCACGACGATGACCGGCCGTGGCGCGCCGATCGGCGCCCGATTGAACACCAGTGCGAGGATCTGAGATGGCCGACGATCCAGCCGACACCGGCAATCCGCCGGTCGGGAATTCACCACCAACCGACGATCTGCGCAGTCTGATCGCTGGCATCACCAAGGAGTCGACAAGCGGCGAGAGACAGCCCGAGAGCGGCTCGGGCGAGGGCGGGGCCGCGCCGGCCGCGACCGAGGGCGAACAGCCGCCGCGCCGGACGCGCCGCGCCGCGGCCGCCGGTGAGCCGCCGCCGCGAGGCGTGCCAGAAACCCCTGCGGAGCCCGCTGGTGAGCCTCCTGCCGGCGAGGAGCAAGAGGGCCCGGCGCGCCGAGAACCCCTGGTGCCGCCCGCCGGCGAGCCCGAGGCGCCGCGTGAAGGCCGGGAGACGACGGCACCCGAGCACTGGTCGGCCGCCGACAAGGCGATCTACGCCAGCTGGCCCGAGGAGGTCCGGCGCCAGACGCTCTCCTGGTACAAGCGCATGGAGGGCGGCTTTACGCAGAGATTGCAGCGCGGTTCCTACCTCGAAAAGGAATTTGGCGACCTCGATCAGATCTTTATCCCGGCGCAGCGCCAGATCCTGGAGAACCAAGGCCGCGCGCCAAAGGATGTGATCAAGATCTGGCACCAGGTCGAGCTCGGGCTCGCCCATCCGCAGTATCAGAACGAGATCATCGCCCGGATGATCCACAATTACCGGGCCGATCCCGGTCAGATCGCACGCCTTCTCAACCAATTGCGCGGCTTTTCGGCGGACCCCAGCGGGCGCACGCCGCAATCCTTGCCGCAGGATGGCTCCCATCCAGATGGCTATGATCAGTATCTCCGAGGCGGTCAGCCGCCGGCGCGGGTTGGCAATGGCGCCGATCCCGCGACCGGCATGCATCCGGCATTGCACGCGCGCTTGAGCGCCTTGGAGCAGGACAAGCAAACGCGCATCGATCAGGACAGTGCCGCGCGCCTGCAGGGGGCGCAGCGCGAGATCGAGAGCTTTGCCAATGAGAAGGACGGCGAGGGCAACCTCGCACATCCGTTTTTTGCGGAATTGCAGGACGAGATGATGGGTCTGGCCCGAGCCGATCAGCTCGCAGGCCGAACCCCAATCCTCAAGGACCTGTACGACCGCGCCGTGTGGGCCAATTCCGGGACCCGCGACCGTGCGCTCGCCTCGCAGCGTGAAGCCGAGGACAGGCAGGGTGCGGCAGACCGCAGGGCCAAAACCGAGGCCGCGCGCCGCGCGGGTTCGAGCATCACCGGAGCGCCGACCTCCGGCCAGCTGCCGAATTCAAGCTCGCCGAGCGACCGAACCATCCGCGACGAGATCCGCGCCAACATGAGCGGCGGCACCCGCGGCGGCCGCATCTAGTCGCATTTCGCAATTCCCTTGAATGACGAGCCTGAGCTCGGGCTCGCAGGAGGAGAGCTTTGCCTTCACCAAATCCGAATTGGGGCGAGATCACGACGACTACGCTCTACAACCGGTCGCGCAAACTTGCCGACAACGTGACCAAGAACAACGCTATTCTTTCCCGGCTAAGCGAAAGGGGGAAGATCAAGCCGGTCGATGGCGGTCAAGCCATCGTGCAAGAGCTCGAATACTCGGAGAACGGCACCTACAAGCGCTATTCCGGCTATGATGTCTTGAACGTCAGCCCGTCGGACGTGTTCACCGCGGCACAGTACCCGTGGGCACAGGCCGCGGTTGCGGTGTCGATCAGCGGGCTCGAAGAACTGCAGAACTCCGGCGAGGAGCGGATGATCGATCTGCTCGAAAGCCGCATCGGCAACGCCGAGCGGACGATGACCAACGGCGTCTCCGGCGATTGCTACGGCGACGGCACGCTCGATGGCGGCAAGCAGATCGGCGGGCTGCAGTTATTGGTCGCCGATGTCCAGACCTCCGGCGTGGTTGGCGGCATCGATCGCGGTTTGTGGCCGTTCTGGCGCTGCTCGGTGGGTTCCTTCACTACAGCTGGACTAACTGCAGGTACAGCCACGATCCAAACGATGATGAACCGGCAGTGGCTTAATCAAGCGCGCGGCACCGACAGACCAGATCTAATAATTGCCGACAACGCCTATTTTAGCTTTTATTGGGAAAGCTTGCAAGCGATCCAGCGCATCACTTCGACCAACGAAGGCGTCGCCGGCTTTCAGACGCTCAAATTCATGGACGCCGACGTGGTGTTCGACGGCGGTTTCCAAGGCGTTGCCGCGGGCTCGGTGGTGGGCGGTCCGATCGGCGGCGGGATCACCTGGGCAACCCTCGCGGGTGCGCCAAGCAACCACATGTATTTTTTAAATACAGATTACATCTTCCTAAGACCACATCGCGAGCGTAACATGGTTCCGCTTAATCCCGACCGGTTTACGGTCAATCAAGACGCGATGGTCAAATTGGTCGCCTGGGCCGGTAACATGACCATGTCGAACGCGTTCTTGCAGGGCTCGATCATCAACTGATCGCGGCAGTTGCGCAACTGAGGGAGTTCCAAGTGATGGCTTATTCGTTCCAAGACGAAATCATCGGTTTGCCGGGGATGGGGCAGGTCGACACGGCGCCGCGCGCGCCGGCCATGCCGGGGATGCTCGCCCACGCCATCGACCCGACATTGGGCGGCGGCGAGTTTGTCTACGGGTCGGGGATCGCCGGTGTCGTCACCGGCAGTCTGGTGACCTACAACCAGGTCGGCAGCACCGCCTTGGCGGTGGCGACCGTACACGGTTTGCCGGTGGCGGTGGCGATGGCGGCGATCGGCGCTGGTCAATACGGCTGGTTTCAGATCTCCGGGCTGGCGAGGATCGCCAAGACCGCAACCGCGTTCACCGCCGGGCATAACGTCGTTGTCTCGGCCACCGCCGGACAGGTCGGCGATGCCGGGGTCTCAATCAGCCCGCTGCCGACGGGCGTCCTCGATGCGGCGGTGGTCGCGGCCAACGCGCTGACCACCGATGCGACGGTGTCGTGCGAGATCAGCCGGGCGACGATCGCCTAAAGAAGGGAGAGTGCGGGTGGCAGCGAACCGACACGATCTGATGCGCGCCGGCATGCCGTTCTATCTGGCGCATCTACTCGGGACCGATGGGCGGAACGGGGCGGCGCGCATGAGCGAGCTGATGAACTGCGGCATGCCGTCCGCCCAGGCGCGCTTGCTCGGCTCGAACAAGCCGCCGCCCGCCGGCACGCCAAAGATGCGCGATCTGATCGGGGCGAAAATGCCGGCCGCCCAGGCCAAGTTGTTGGGAATACCCTAATAAAATGGCCAGCAGACGCGAAATCATGGCGGCCGGGACCCCGGCCACACTCGCCCGGATGCTCGGCTCGCAGCCCCCGGTGGTGCTCAATGCCGGCGGCACCACCCAGGGCACCGCACCGCTGTTGACCAATAATTTCGCCGAAATCGTCACCACTGCCGCGAACCAGGGGGTCCGCCTGCCGCCGGCGATGGGGCAATATCTGAACGTGGTGCTGAATTCGCCGGGCAGCGGCTATCCGCTCAGCATCTATCCGGCCGCCACCGAGAGCATCAGCTTCGCCAGCGCCAATCAGCCGATCCAGCTCGGGGTTGGTCAGATCGGGCTCCTGGTGCCCTCCGGCAATGCCTGGATGGGAATGGGCGGCAGCCTGTCGGGTGCCTTGACGCTGACCGGGGTTGTGACGAGTCCTGGCTTCGTCGTCTCGCCGCTGGCGGCAAACGCCGCTGCCGGACAGATCGGCGAGTATGTCACCGCATTGGTTGGAGCGGGCAACGGGCCATTATTGGTTTCGACGACGCCGGCCATCATCACCACGATCTCGCTGACCGCCGGGGATTGGGATGTTTGGGGCCAGGTGATCTTCAACAACGTGACGGCCGGGTCGACCACAGTCCTGACCGGCCAGATCACTACGGGGACGACGATAACCGCGACGGCCGACAACAACAGCACGTTTAACTTCGGAGCATGGGCGAGCTTCCCCGGCAACACGAATTGCCCGTTGACCGTGTGCCGCATGAGCCTCACCGCGACGACGACGGTCTATCTGCTGGCGCAAATGACGTTCTCGGCTGGGGCGCCAAATGCCGCCGGCAAAATCTGCGCCCGGCGGGTGCGCTGATGTTTCGTTACCGCCGACTGAGCAACAGCCCGCAGGGCGGCGACATGAATTTCGGCCAGACGGTCGGCGGCAATGCGCAGATCGGCGCCACTGCGGCCGAAAATTGGACCGCCACCGCCAACGGCTGCTATGTGACGATTAGCGCCACGGCAGCCGGCGGCATCGCCCGGACCGCGGCCGTGCAGATCAACGTTCCGACCGCCGATTCGCAAACCTCCCTCCTCGGCATCCTGACCAACCGCGCCGGCGTCAACACGTTGCAGCCGGTGACCATGGGGGCGATCAACAGCGGCGGCACCGGGTTCCGGGCGCTCGTCGTCCCGAACTAATCCTTTTTTACGCTTCAGGAGGTTTTGATGCTCGGCAATGCTGAGTACTCGCGCACCTATGGCGCGCCCGCGAACCATGTCCGCGGCGAATTCTTTATGGACACGGTGCGCGACACCCGGGCCAGCCTCGATGCCGGCCGCGACATCTTTATCGAGCGCGAGCGGGTCAGGATCATCATCCCCGGTATGATCGCCTCGGTGCTGGTCAAGGAAGTCACCGACGAGCACCGCGAGCGCTGGCCCGAGCAATATCGCGCGTTCAAAGCCGGCCACGATGCGGTGCTGAACGGCACCCCGCTCGAAGAGTGGCCGATCTTGAACAAGGCGATGATCGCCGAATTGAAGCACCTGCAGATCCGCACCGTCGAGGAGCTCGCCGGGCTCTCCGATGTCGCGGTGCAGGGGATCGGCATGGGCGGTCAAATGCTGCGCGACCGCGCCCGCGGCTGGCTCGACGAGGCGCAGGCCGAAGCCTTCACCAGCAAGATGGTGCATGAGAACGATCTGTTGCGCAGCGAGGTCGCCAGTCTTAAGACCCAGGTCGAGGAGCTCTCCCGGCATCTGGTGGCATTGTCGACCAGGGTCGGCGAGCGCGAGGCGCGGATGGGCGGCTTTGCCACCCTGGTGCCGGGCGAGGAGGACCCGGTCGAGCTCGCCAAGGCGCGCTTGCCGGGGCTGTCTGGTGCAAAGGTGACGCGCTCGGCGCTCGATGCGATTGCGGCGCGGCCGATCCGCTCGCATCGCAGCCGCCACCGCCAGGATCCGGCGGACACAGAAACGGCCCCCGAAGAGGCCGCTGTGGAGGACGAGGAGGCGGCCTAAGGCGGCATGCCGCTCTCGGGCGGCAAGTAAGGAGCGGCCGATGGCCCGCTCGTGACGACACTCTATGTGTGCGACGACGGCCCCACCCTCGGCCGCGAGCGGCCGGCCTAGTTAAAGGAGAGGCGATCATGGCGGTGGTTTATGCCAACAGCTTGAAGGACACCCGGATGACCGCGGTAATCACGGCACTCGATGCCGGTGCTTCTACAGGCTCACCCGCGACGATGGAGATCGGCAACGCTGGGTTTGCCAACGTCCTGGTGATCATCAACCTGGGTTTCCCCTCCTTCACCGAGGCCGCCCAAACTATCACGATGGCGGTGCCGCGCTCTGGCACCGCCAGCACCACGGGAACCGCGGCGCTTGCACGACTCAAAGATCACACCGGCACCATCCTGATCTCGGGGTTGTCGGTGGGCCTATCGGGGTCCGACGTGAACCTGTCGAGCCTCTCGATCACCGCGACGCAGGTGGTACAGATCACCTCCGGCAGCATCCAACATGGATAGAGGATGAAAGACATGAACTACAGAGTATTGTACGGTGCTTGCGCCGCACTGCCGTTGCTGTGGGCAACGTACGCCCAGGCGGCACCATCGTATTGCACTGGCACAACCATGACCGTCGCCGATGGTAGCGCTGTTGCCGGCAGCTTCTTGCTGACCGGCACGGGCTCGAGCGGCAACTGCGTCGAGGCCGCCGACAAGATTTTTGGCGGCTTTAGCGTCAATGGTGCCATCACCGGTGCGGGCAGCACTGTGTTTACCTTCGCCATGCCCTTCGCCGGCGCGGTCACAATCGGCTTTCAGGGCAGTGTCGCGCAGTCGTTGACCGGTGGTGTCGATTATACCGTTGCCATCGACCCCGCGCTCGCCAACGGGTTCCTGATCCACGATCTCGAGAAAGATCTGACGTTTAATGCGACCGGCACTCCGGCGGTGGTGACACTCACCGGCACCGGGACACCGATTAATGTCAGTGCCACCAACCCGGCGCTCAGTTTCGACTGCACCCGGCATTTTCCATCGGCCGGCGACACCTGTCCAGAAACATTGGATCTGGCCGAACTTACAACACAGTTGGCGGTAACTCAGATCATCACCACCGACGCCAACTCCGTAGCGACGGCAATTACCGACACGATCTCGCAG
>Ga0310917_10000657_pt1 | contig 15648 bp, 20 predicted proteins | sample GREbulkMGLF178_FD_203531 | JGI IMG/M metagenome (GOLD analysis project Ga0310917, IMG submission 203531) | Lab enrichment of tropical soil microbial communities from Luquillo Experimental Forest, Puerto Rico - GRE.bulkMG.LF178 | ecosystem: Environmental > Terrestrial > Soil > Tropical forest >... | reverse complement strand
TTAGCAGCAAACGCTGCGTTGTGGCGTTGTGCCGTTGTGCTGCAATATGGCGCACAGCGCGCCAAACTTCCATACCTTTGTCAAGTGCTAGACATATCACCTGAACCACCGTCGCCACAACGGGCGCCGGTCGGCCAGGATCTCGATCCGCAGCGATCTTTCGACAAATGACACGCCCGCCTGGCCGCCCGCGGCTCGGTGCCAGGCCGCTCAGCAATACCGAGAAACAGCAGCGCTGGCGGCAGCAGCACCCGCTGCATCTGCGCTCGCGCGCCTACGCCGTCGCCCGGAAAGAAGGGCGCAGCGTCGACGAGGTCGAGATCGAGATGGCGCGCGCTGCCGTCAAAGCCGCACTCGCGCATTACGTCATGCTCCGCAATTATCTCAGGCGCATCACCGTGGGCAAAGGGCCAGGGACGGCGGACTAGCTGCAACCGAGATGGCAGCGCCACGTAATCCATTCTGGTTCACCTGAACCACCGTCGCCACCACGGGCGCTGGAAGCATCGGACTGCCGGCGCGGCTCCTCAGGGTCATCGGTGGCCCGCGAGCGGCGGTTCCGGCCCCAGATCGAGCTCCAGCTGACGCGGATCGCTCCTTAGCATTGCGGCACCGTCCGGCGGACGGATAAAGATTTTGACATCGGGACGCAGCCGCCGGGCCTCGGCGGCCAGAGCCTCGATCTCCCGGCGCGAGCGGGTGCTCGCCGTGAACAGCACGACACCCTGGCTGATGATCGTAAGGTGCCAACCCACTCAGGAGGGCCCGTCATCGCGGAGGAGCATGACGCTCGGCCGGCTCATAACACGCTCACCGGAACCAGCGCCGTCACCACGGCCGCCGATCGGTCAGGAGCGCATCAGACGGCGCCGCGCCAAGCAGCCGCGGCAAAGGTTCCGGCTGTCATCGGCCGCGAGACGATCGAACCTCTCGAAGAGGACGCCCGTCACAAAGCGGCGCCCGCACAGCGCCAGCGAGCCCCGGTCGGCAATATAGGGAACCAGGGCATGCTGCTTGCGCGCGGCCGCAGCGCGGGTCGCGGGGTGCGGCCTCACCGGAGCCATCGTCGCCACCACGGGCGGGCCCGCTGATCGGTCAGGTTCTCGAGCCGCGACCGCAATGCCGCTGCCTCACAACCGGTGATCATCGCCGCGGTGCGGGCGTCGGCAAGGTCGTGCAACAACTCGTCGATCCGCCGTTCAGCTTGATCCGCCCGATCGCGCTCGTGTCCGACGTCCTCGCGCAGCATCTCGACGGCTTGTGACAGGGTTTGAATCGCTATGGCCGGCAGCGGGTTTGTCTCTGGGCCTTTCTCCGAAGCATCGGCGAGTTGGTGCAGCAGCTCGTCGACACGTTTGCGCTCGTCGATCAGCGACTTGTTCGCGAATTCGAGCTGTTCCTGTAGCGCCTCGACCGCGTTTTCGAGGCCCCGGACATGGCCCCTGTCATCCGGGGCCATCTGGCGGGGGAATACCTTGACAGGTGTCGGCGCCACTTCGCTGGTGTCCGGGGCCATCTCAGGGGTGGCCGGGGCCAGTGTGCCATCCGCAGAGTTGCTGACGTTTCGCGCCTCTGTCAGGGGGACAAGCACCCGGACAAGCCCGTCATTTCCGACCTGCCGGGGCCAGCCCCGCCTACGCACCAACCGCTCCGCAGAAGGCTGCGATGTCCCCCGGACAGCGGCGAGCTCGGCATAGGTCATGCGGCGGGCGCCGTCGCCGACCGCAAGCGTAATGTCCGAGGGCATCATCTCCCCCCTTCCCGGCCAACGGAAGCCGGTTCTCACCCATTGGTCCCAGCGGCGGGGGAAACCGCCGGGTCGCCGTCAGGCGCACGCTTGCGGACTAGGGGAAAGCCCGCGCGCGGCCCGTGGCGGAATGTCCTATATCACGATTGCGCGGCTGCCTGAGATCACTACACCGATGAGTCAGAGCCTCCCTTAATTTAGCTGGCCCGTTGCCTCAAAAACTCTGACGACGGACAGGTTACTACACCGGCAAGGTGTTGAGCGACGAGGAATTGGCCGAGGACAACCGTCGGCGCGAAGCTGCCCGCGCCGAGCACCGCCGTGTTGCAATGCTGATGACCGGGCGGGACGAGCATGGGGTGCCGTTTCCGGATCCGGCTGCGGTTGCGGCCAAGCGTGAGGAGGAGCGGCTCTTGGCCACCGACTGGCCGGCTGCTTTGGCCGAGGCGCAGGAAGAGAGGCAGGCTGCTGACGATCGCCTGGAACGGGCACGTGAAGCTACGGCGCGGTTGCGGTCGCAGCTTGCAAGTTTCCGGGAAGAGCTCGCTGGTCTTGAGGCGCGGCTTGCGGCTGATGACGAGGCTGCGGTTGGGCGGCTGGTGGAATGGTTTGCCGCTGGCGAGGGCGAGGCACCGGAACTCGGCGCTACGGGGGTGGTTGCAACCATCGCCTTGGCGCGTTGCCGGGTAGCGTTGGTAGAGCGGGCTTATGACAAGGTCGTGGCGCAGCAAACCACTGCCGAGAGAAAGCTTGCGGCTGCCGAGGCACGGGTAGCGGCGTGCGAGCGGGACGGCATTGCGGCCAGGCGGCTCTATCTGCGCCGTGAGAAAGAGGCAGCGGATGCGCGCTGGCAGGACGAGTACGATCTGGTTGGCAGCCAATAGGGTTCGGGCGCGGAGTGTAGTGACACGCGCCTGGAAAGGCCGGTCTCCTCCGGCCAGGGGGCCGCGGCGCGGTAAAATGGATCAGGAAACTCCTCCCGCGCCGCGGTTTTCCTTCTGAATGGCTGAATTACCAAAGGAGGTCGCCTGAAATGGCCGGCAACGGCATGGGCAGGCGCCGCGCTGAGTCGCAAAGAAAGGCTGATCGGGCGCTTGCGAAGGCCTATCGGCAGCAGAAGAAAAAGGCGAGAGCGGCGGCCCGCAAGGCGGCGCGCGAGGCGTGATCGCAGCCTGAGAGCCGGCCTGTTCCAGGGTAGGCTTCACAGCTGGGTCATCGCGCTGACCCTGCCGCTTGCCGATCTGCTCTTTGATCGCCTTCATGATGGCGACCCGTTCGGTCGGCTTTTTAGTGGCAAGGATTGCAAGAACCTAGCAGACCGTGTCGAAACGCTGTTTCCGACGGTGCTGGCAATAGCAATCGGTAACGAGTTGCTGAGGGAGGTTGAGGCGGCAATTCGGTTTGTGAAGACCTGTTCAATGCGGTGTGTTGGACTGGACGAGTTGAGGCGCGCAGGCGGCGGCTTTTCAGGCCTTAAGCGCGGCAATCAAGTCTGGGAACTCCACGATGTTGAGGACGCGCCGCAGATTGTAGGCGAGCGCGGTCAAGCTGAACTCGGCGCGCACCTTCTCCAACCCTCGCATCAGAAACGCACCCTGGTTCATCCATTGCTTGATCGAGCCAAACGGGTGTTCGACCGTCTCGCGGCGTTGGTCGAGGATGTCGGGGCGCTGCGCTATGCGGGCCTGCATTCGGTCCAACACGGCCTCGTTCTCGAGACGAGAAACGGAGCGGAATTGATTGCCCGTGCATTGCGAACGGATTGCGCAGTCGCGGCAGGCTTGACTGTTGCGGTAATTGATCTTCTTCAAGCCACGCAGAAGAGAAGACGAATAGGGATGAAGATGCTGACCTGCTGGACAGAGAAAGCTGTCACTGGTTGGATCGTAGCGGAACTCATCTTTGCGGTATAGGCCCGCTCTAACCGCGGGACCACGCTGTGGACGCGGCACGTAAGGGTCGATGCCGGCCTTCTCGCAGGCCTCGATGTCCTCGATCTTGAAATAGCCTCGGTCGGCCACGACCGCGATCTGCTCCACGCCGAGAAGCTCTTTTGCCGGTTCGGCGGTCTGGGCCAGCAGACCCATATCGACAACTTGGTTGGTGACCTGCTGCTCGACGATCAGTTTGTGCTTGCCATCGACAGCGATCTGCACGTTGTAGCCCACCGCGACATGCGTATGGGCCGCCATCGCTCGGCTGTCGGGGTCGGTGAGCGAGATCTGACTCTCCCCAGTCTGATCGAGTTCCGCCAGCATTTCTTTGTACCGCTCACGCCGTTCGCGAATCGCCGTGATCTTCTCGGCCAGATTCTTGACCCGCGAGCCGCCCGTTGCGCTCTCGGTGGCATCGCTCTTGTCGAGGCGCTGAAGATAGTCATCGAGCTTGGCGTCAGCGGCTTTGATGAACCGGGTCAGAGACGCCCGCGTGAAATTGCGATCCTTGTTGTTGACCGCCTTGATCCGCGTCCCGTCCACCGCCAGCAACTCGCGGCCGAACAGGTCCAGTTGGCGACAGAGCAGCACAAACTGACGGAACACGTGGCGGAAGGCGTTGCGGTTGTCGCGCCGAAAGTCGGCAATGGTCTTGAAGTCCGGCTTCAGGTGTCGCAGCAGCCAGATCACCTCGATGTTGCGGTGGGTTTCGGCCTCCAGCCGGCGGCTCGATCGCACTCGGTTCAGGTAGCCGTAGATGTAAAGCTTCAGCAGATCCCCAGGCGCATATGCCGGGCGGCCGGTCACCTTCGGCGCAACTCGGCCGAACCCCGCTGCCGCGAGATCCAGCCCGTCAACAAAGGCGTCAATGAACCGTACCGGGTTGTCCGAACCGACATAGTCATCCACTGCCTCCGGCAAAAGCAGCTGCTGCGAGCGGTCGTGACCAGTGATGTACGTCATGCCGAATTCTACCGTGTCCGACACCACGCGGGAATCCGCTCAGTCCCACTTCTCACACAGTCTGCTAGTTTTTGGGTATTGTTTGCCACTACACCATGTTTGTCCGCTTTGAGGTTGGCGCGGCGCTTCATGGCCGGTTGATCTCGCCCCGAAGCCGCGCCAGGAAATCGGTCGCGTAGGCAACTGCCTCAGCTTTTGTTAGGAAACGCCGCCAGCCTTTGTAGTCCGCGCTGCCGTCGGTGAAAGCCACGCGCCAATTCCGCTCGGGGAATACATGCGACACTCTCACCTTGACAGCGCTGCCCTTTGGAAGCCGTTCGAGCGCGGCGAGATAGTGTGGCCGGTTCTTCTCGCTGATGGGCGCAGGGAAGCGATAATCCAGCGCGATGACCAGTATTGTCGCCGCGAGGATCGCATCTTCGCCGTTGCCGAAGATCGGTAGGAAATCGCGCGCGAGATTACAACGCCTTACCTCTCTCCGCTTGGCCATCTCATTCATATAGCGTAGCGCCCCTGATTGGAGTGCAGGCCTCGTGCCAGGTCTCTCAGATTAACCGTTGATCTAGTTCGTCGGGACTAACGATGTCCTGGGAGGCTCAGTGCGGCTGTAAGGGCCGTGGCGTCGGCGATCCCGACTGTAAGTCCGAGGCGATCCGTGGTATAGGCAGCGATCGTGCTGGCGAGCGAGGCAACGTGCGCCTGATTGCCAGTCGCGCGACCGCCGGCTGCAGCGGCGGCGCCGACGCTATCGGCACTCGATTGGCTGAAAATATTGGTCGCTGCAGTTTGACCGGAGGCTACCAGGGCCGTGCTGTTCTGCGCAAAGCCCTTGCCGGGAGTGGCGGCAGTGACGTTGTAGACCGAGGCTTGCAGTCGCGCATTGGCTCCGGTTGCCGAACTCGCGAGTGACGAGCTAGCGTTGGCGCCGCCGGCGGTCACGCTATCCATTTGCGTGTCGGTCAGTTTTACCGCCTCGCCAGCACGGGCCGCGCATGACAAGATGACCAATGCAAGATACAGCGGTTTCTTCATCCTGCCTTCCCGAAGAAAGCGACACCCCGCCCCGCGGGGTGTCAGTTTTCCCAACGCTTATTATTTATTTCAGTGGGCGCATTGCCCCATTGGCGGCCGAGATGAACAAGCCGCTCTGGGAGGAACCGACGCCGGCCACGGTCTCCTGGCTGAACGTGCCTTGTACGGCAGAATTCTTGCCGATCGCTTGGTTATCGAAACCTAAGCTGCCGGAATTGCCCCGAACCTGCGAGTCCACCTGGATCAGTGCTTGCTTGAGCAGCTGATCCTGGACCTGGGATTGCGCTTGGAAATTGACGTTGTTAATCGATGTCGACGCGAAAACCGGACCTACGCCACCGGCAGTGACCCGATCGAGTTGACCGTCAGTCAGGCTCTTCGGCTGGGCTTGAGCAGCACCAACCATAGCCAGCAGGGAAGCGCCGGCAAGGACGGGTAGCAATCTACTCATTGGGGAACTCCTTGCTGTTAACCTTCGCTGTTAACAGAATTATGCTTAGCTGCAATGCAGAAATGTGCAACTGCGCATGCGAGCTAAGCCGAATGCGCCCGCACGCGCCCGGGCGGCGTACTCCGGAATAGGTAGCGAGTTTCGCAAACAAGCCGCTCATGCAGACCCACGCATTCTCGTCGACGGCGTGCGAGGTTTGCAATTCTCGCATCGACGCTCCATCCCTGATCTGTTGCCCGTGCGAATGTTCCTTTTCTACCGTAGGGCGAGCTTGGCTCGTGCAGGTTCCGCCGCACATGCCGCCGCATCTGGGCAAGGCCGGGTTTGCACCCGCACCGGACGAGATGCAATCGGCGCAACCGCCGCAGGGTCCGATCCGCGGCATCAATGCGGTGCCGGTAGAGTTCTGAGGGAGCGGCGCGTTTCGATCATTGCCGCGCCGTTGCCGGGGGTTACGCCGTGTTGCGCAACGCGGCGAGATGGGCAGCAGGGGCGGCAGCGTTCGCAGCGTACGGCACAATTGTGCAGGCGATTATCGCAGCGTTGCAGCGCTGGCTGCCGCTGCCGCATGGCTCATCCCCCAATTTGAATCACTGGATGGTCGTTAGCGTAGATCGCGCTCCTCGAATTTTTACGCTCCCCGGCCGGAGCCCAAGGTCGACGAGGCCGCCGAGCCGGGGTAAGCGGCGGTGAAGGCCTATACCGGGCCGCCGGCAACCTTGGGCAGCACCGCTGCCGCTGCGGCGCGGCTGATCGTGTGGTGCAACGCGTGTCGACATCGGATCGAGCCCGACGTCGCCGCGATGGCCGGGAAATACGGTGCGGCAACGCCCGTCCGCGACTGGGTCAACCGCCTGGTGTGCTCGCAATGCGGCGCCCGGGACATCAGCTTTGTCCTCACCGGGGCACGGCAGTAGGCCGCAATCGATTCGCCTAATGGCTGTGGCGAGGGCTCCTCGCGTGAGCAGCTATTTAGCGGTCTCTATAGGCGCGGCAGCGAAATATTGACGTAGGCGCGGCAAGGCGCACGCTCGCAGGCTGTCATCAACCCTCTGGAGCGCACTAAGCCCAGAAACAACAAAGCCCGCCGAGGGGGCGGGCCTTGCATCCGGTCTTAGTAGGAGCCGGGGAAATCTCGTTGATCTAGCAGTCGCGAGGTTCCCCGAAATTCCGACCGGCAGTCAAGCGGAGAATTTCCGCTGACGTCGTACCGCTAGTAGGGCTTTTGCCCAGGGTAAAGCCCGCTCGGTATATAGTTGCAGACGATATAGATGGAGCCATCTGCAGCTGTTGCGCTGCCACAGCCTACAGACTGGGTGTTTTTCCAGATCACCTGAAGGAAATGACCACAACTTGCACCAGCTGGCGCGGTGCAACCTGGCGGCGTACTAGAATAGCCTGCCATTCCGTCGTCTTGGTCATAGTGATAAAACACCTTCTCATTGATCCAAAGCTGAACGGCGTTGCTGATGGTAAGCGGCGGAAAATCAGTGAATGCGATAGTCTCGCCGGCAGTTACGCCCGGCGCGAGGGGATTATCTGACCGAATTTGGCGGTGCTCAGCCCTGTCTATCTCCGCGAGGTGGTTAGCCCAACTCTGAGCGTATGTCGCCAATTCGGGTGACCATTGCAGAGGACCGACACCCGGATACATCGAACGCTCTGCGTTGAAAGCCCCCAGCGCCTCTGTTGATGATACCTGGGCCGAGGCCGGAGCGGCGAACAGCACCGCTGCCATGAGCGGGATGAGACGATAGATATTCATGGTTGTTTCTCTCCGTATGTGGTTGCTTTCTGATTGTCGCGTACCGGCTGATGATCTTTCAGTCAAGCACGATAAATGAATTTTGGTCGCCCCGCGCTGTGACCATTGTGCAGCAATGAGATCCGAGCCCGGCCCGCCGATGACGCTTGGGGGCGCTGCGGCCGGTGTGCGGTTGATCGTGTGTTGCAAGTCGTGTCAGCATCAAATCGAGCCCGACGTCGCCGCGATGGCCGGGAAATACGGTGCGGCAACGCCCGTCCGCGACTGGGTCAGCCGCCTGGTGTGCTCGAAGTGCGGCGCCCGGGACATCAGCTTTGTCCTCACCGGGGCACGGCAGTAGGCCGCAATCGATTCGCCTAATGGCTGTGGCGCGTGCGGATCGCGCGTCCAGTTATTTGGTGGTCTCTATAGGCGCGGCAGCGAAATATTGACGTAGCCTCGGCCAGGCGCACGCTCACAGGCTGTCATCAACCCTCTGGAGCGTAACGCCACCCAGAAAAGCAGAAGCCCGCCGAGGGGGCGGGCCTTGCATCCGGTCTAGTAGGAGCCGGGGAAACTCGTTCGTGTGGCAACGGCGAGGTTCCCCGAAATTCCAACCGGCAGTCAAGCGGAGAATTTCCGCTGACAGGGAAGGTCTGTGCCTGGCGCGGGCGATGGAGCCCGCATGCAGCTTGTTTTGCCGCGCCATCTGCGGCCACGGCGCGAGAAGATTTTCGGTCCGGCACCCTCGCATCGCCTCGACGGCAACGCCAAGGCCCGTGTCTGGGCCGCTGCGGCGGCCTACAACAGCGCGAATCGCCAACCCCGCCAGCACCAGGGTCCGTTGACCTGGGCGACGCTGCGCGTGCTCCGTGCGTTGCTGTGGCGCTTCCACGGCGCCGATGGTGGCGGACGGTGCTTTCCGAGCTACGAGCGAATCGCCTCAGCCGCCAAGTGTCACCGCGACAGCGTGTGCGTCGCGATCGCCGCGCTGGAAGACGCCGGGATCCTGAGCTGGGTGCATCGGCTCACCAAGCTCCGCCGACGCGAGCAGGATCTGTTCGGTGCCTGGGGCTCGATCTGGCAGGTGATCCGCACTAGCAACGGGTATCGCTTTCTCGACCCGCTCGACCGCGAGCCCGGCCGGTGCGGCTATGTGGCATGTAAAACGGAAAATCCGGCTCGACCCCCGAACCGAAGGCGCCCTTCTATCGACCACCGAGCGGGCTGCACTCGTCACAAGGCTCGACAGCAAGCCCACCAAGGCCGACTGGGGGGCTTGGGAGCGCGATCTCGAGGCACGGCTCGGCTGAACTCGGAGCGACGTCCATGATTCGCGTGCCAACACTAGAACAGGCGCGAGAGGAAGCCCGCCTGCTCACTGCGCGAGGATTGACCATTTACGTCTATCGGATGGGCGATGGCGGCTACTGGCTCGACACGACGCCGCCGCGGCTGGTCAAGCTCGAATTCGTCGAGGTGTCCGAGCCCCCCAAATCTGGCGCTTAGCAGCAGGATTCTGGCATCTTGCTGTTGGACTGTGCTATCGCGGGATCGCGTTCGGCGGTGTTCCCCCCACTGTTCGGCGCCGTGCGACGCACTGTGCGGGGGAAATCATGACCGGATCGGCGAACGAGCGCTGGCTCACCTATGTCGAGGTTGGCGAGCTGCTCGGCTGTACACCGACCGCCGCACGGATGCACGCCAAACGGCGCGGCTGGCCCCGGCGCTCGCCGAACATGATCGGCGAGCGTTCGCGGGTATTGGTTCCGGATGATGTTGCTGTGCAGCCGCGTGCGACGCACGTTCGACGCGTGTTCGACGCACAAGTGATCGGCGAGGCGAACGGCCAGGACCAAGTGAATTCGGCGAACGCCGAGGCGTTTTGTTCGGCGATCACGGCGCTTAGCGACGCGCTGGCGGCCGAGCGGGCTCGCGTCGAGCAGTTGCTAATGGATCTTGCCGATGCGCGGGCGGCGGAGCGGATCAGCGCCGATTCGGTGTCGCATGCGACCGACACTGTGACAGCCGAACCCGCCGGTACAGACCCTCTGATAGCGATCGGGATCCAGACGCTGTCGCAGGCGGTTGAGATGCTGCGCGAGGACCTGGCGATCGCCAACAGCTCTCTGCTTTCCGAGCGAGAGCGGGTCGAGCACGCGGAGCACAAGCTCGAGACGGAGCGCCAAGATGCCCGCAGCCGGATCGACGAGCTGCAGCGGCGGATTGACGGTCTCCACACGGATCTCGCCGATGCTCGAACGGCTGCGATGATCTCAGGCAGCGAGGCGGCGGCATTGCGTGCCGAGAACGCGCTCTTAAAGGCCCGCCCGTGGTGGCGCCGCTGGTGGCGGTAATGGTTGCTACCTGCTGACGTGGACGATGAGGAACACGCCGCTTCGCCGGGTCGTGATCGCTCTCACCTTGGTATTGGTCGTTTTCGCCGTCTTTGCCGCCGGTATAGGCGTGTATGTCGCTGCGCTGGCCTGGTGGCCTTTGTTGCTCGTGTGGTGGCCCCAGTTGCTCGCCGGCGCCGGCGCTGTCGTCGCTCTTGGCGCCTGGTGGTTGTGGTGGCGATTACCGAGGCGGCAGGTCAACCGATTAAGGCTCGGAATCCGTGATCCGAAGGCGCGGGCTGACCTCGAGGACAATTTCCGCAAGACGATCGGCCAGTTACTTGCCGGCGCCGCCGTATTGATCGGCGCAGCCCTGGCCTATTTGCAATTCACCGAGCAGCAGCGAGCGGCGCAGGAGCAATTCTCTAAGCAGCAGCAAACGTCTCATGAACAATTGTTGCAGCAGGAGCAGGCATCCCGTGACTTGCTCATCAGCAATCAAGTCTCAAAAGGTTTCGAACAGCTCGGTAACGACAAGAGCGTGGTGGTGCGGCTCGGCGGCATCTACGCGCTAGAGGGCGTGATGAACACCTCTGAGCAATATCATCAGCCAGTTCTTGAAGCACTGAGCGCATTTGTGCGTGACGGCACCAGCAATGAGACGGGCGAGGGCCCGCCAGCTACCGACATCCAGGCAGCGCTGAGGGTGATCGGGCGGCGTAAAGCAATTCCAAGTGAGAAGCGGCTCGATTTGGCCAATACGCATATTCCAAAAGCCAACCTGAGCAGCGCCTACCTGGCCGGCGCCTACCTGAGCGGCGCCCTCCTGGCCGGCGCCGACCTGAGCCACGCCGACCTGAGCCACGCCGACTGTTCAACGCCGACCTGAGCGGCGCTCACCTTAATGGCGCTCTCCTGGGCGGCGCCGACCTGCGCAGCGCCAAGCTGTCCGCGGCCATCCTGGGCGGCGCCGACCTGAGCCACGCCGACCTGAGCAGCGCCTACCTGGGCGGCGCCGACCTGGCCGATGCGCGATTCACCCAAGAGCAGCTGGATAAAGCTTGTGGCACAGGCGTGAAAGGTCTCGACACGTACAGTCCACCGCTGACGATCAAGCCATGCGCGCGTCCTTAGTGAGGGTGCCGGTTCTCCCGCGCGCGGCCCGTGGCGGAATGTCCTATATCACGATTGCGCGGCTGCCGCTCGGCCTTGCGGGGGCCCCAGGCCGACGAGCGCCGTGGCTGGCGATTGTTGGGCCGCCTGAGGTGGGCGCTGCGGCGCCGATAGCGGCATCACCCCCACGGGCAACAGAAAGCTTCAACGCCCGTTAATAATACGCCAGCCGTACCTCCCTCTCTCTCTTCTGAGAGGCCTCTTTGATGCGAAGTATGGTAAAAATAGTGCCACATATACCCATAAATAGCAGTATTAAGTCTAGAACCAGGATTGGATTCATCGGTCACCTCTCCAGTGATACTAACTCGGTGGGCGTCTTTGCAGTTCCAATACCGCCGCGATCACCCATGCAAACGCCCCAAGCGTGGCAGCGACGGGTTAGCGTCCGGGCTTGTGGTGGAAATTCGGCGGCGAGCGCGCGTCGGGCGGAATGCCTATCACATGGAGCCTGCGCGCGCGTGAGCGAGAGGTGGTCACCGGGAAAGGCGGCTAAGGTGGAGTTGCAACGCTTCACCCGAGAGCCACCGAGGATCCGATGACCGACGACAAAATGGCGCTAGTTGAACTGCTGCAGAAGAGCGGCGATGGCGATTTTCTGCGAGCCGTGGCGGAGGCGGTGCTGCAAATTCTGATGGAGGCTGATGTCGAAGGCTTGATCGGCGCCGGCCGTCACGAGCGCAGCGCCGAGCGGCTCAATTACCGCAACGGATATCGCGACCGTAGTCTCGATACGCGCCTCGGCTCGCTCCAGCTGCGGATTCCCAAGCTGCGCCAGGGATCTTACTTCCCGCCGTTCCTCGAGCCGCGCAAGACTGCCGAGAAGGCGCTGGTCACGGTGATCCAGGAGGCTTGGATCGGCGGCGTCTCGACCCGGCGGGTCGATGAGCTGGTGCAGGCGATGGGCCTCAGCGGTATCTCGAAGAGCCAAGTCTCCAAGCTGTGCAAAGACATCGACGAGCGGGTCAATGCCTTCCTCGACCGCCCGCTCGATGGGGAATGGCCGTATCTGTGGCTCGACGCCACCTACCTCAAGGTGCGCGATGGCGGCCGCATTGTCTCGGTCGCGGCGATAATCGCCGTGGCGGTCACCACCGAAGGCCGGCGCGAGATCGTCGGCCTCGGCATCGGCCCTTCGGAGGCCGAGCCCTTCTGGTCGGGCTTTCTGAAAGGCCTGGTCAAGCGCGGCCTCGACAACATCAAGCTGGTCATTTCCGACGCCCATGACGGTCTGCGCCATGCGATCAGCCGCGTCCTCGGCGCCAGCTGGCAGCGCTGCCGCGTGCATTGGATGCGCAACGCCCTGGCGCATGTGCCGAAAGGTCAGCACACCATGGTTGCCGCCGCGATCCGTCAAGCCTTCCTGCAAACCAACGCCGAGGCAGCGCACCAGACCTGGCGCCATGTCGCCGATCAGCTCCGGCCACGCTGGCCCAAACTGGCCGCGCTGATGGACGACAGCGAGCATGACGTGCTCGCCTACATGACCTTCCCAGCTCAGCACCGGACCAAGCTACACTCGACCAACCCATTGGAACGATTGAACAAGGAAGTCAAACGTCGGGCCGACGTCGTCGGCATCTTCCCGAACGAGGCCAGCATTACCCGACTGATCGGCGCCGTCCTGCTCGAACAAAATGACGAGTGGCTGCTCCAGTGCCGCTATATGCAGATCGAGGGTATGGCCGAACTTACACCGCCGCTGATCGACGCCGATCCGGCAAAACTTCAACCCCTGGCAGCCTGACCAATGGCCTCCTCAAACCCTACTCCGATTTACACCAGCTTGACGGACGTGACCAGCGACGGCAGCGACTAACCCGAGAACACCACCCACGACAAACGCAGGGGGGATTGTCGCTACACCTCCAATTAGACAAAGCACTGCTGCTGCTAGGTTCCACCACCTTGCCACTGGGTGCCACCTATCATCCCGCCACGGGTTGGTGGCACAGGTTATATATTTGGAGTCCCGCACGGTCACGCACAACCCACTCTAAGCTGCAGCGGTTTGTTGCCCGGTGCGCTGTATGAGCCATTTCCAGGGCTCTACAGAGGCGGGAAGCTCGCGTTATGCGTCTTGTCGATCAAGGTGTCGAAGCGGGTAGTGGAGCCGTTCTGCGATTAGGGGCCGTTGCAGGAGGCGGCGGAGGCAACTCGGGCCCAAACCCTGGTACGTATACGCCTTGAGGTTGTGGAGGTGCTGGAGCCGGGGAAGCAGACTGTTGCGAGCAACCCACCAGTGAGAGGGCTGCTCCGATCAAGAGCACGGACGCGCCCTATAACCTTTGTCCTTCGTCGCGCGTTAATCGGCTTTTGCGGGCCGGAAGAAGGCGAATGCCCGTGGGCGGTGGAGAGCCGCTTTGCGGCGCGCGATCGTCTCGCCGGGATGGGCATGTGCTCCGTCGTCTCAGGTGGGCGCTGCGGCGCCGATAGGGACAACACCCCCACGGGCAACAATCCTGCATCAGAGACCGCATGTTGCCCGTTGTGTGTAGGGCCATTTCAAGGCCCGTACGTAAGCGGGAAGCTCCGAACGGGCGCGAGAGGTCGGGGAATCGGCTCATGCCCATCACAGCGGCCCCGGAGAGCGTCCGAGAGCAGTTGCAAGAAAACTGTCACATATCTTGCGGATAAACTGATCGGCGAGGACGGCGCCGCTTGTGCCACGGGCGGCGCCACCCTCTGACCACAACCCTCGTAGGAAAGGTACGAGAAGCCATGGCTATGCCAACAAAGCGCACCTGGACCTCAGGTGGCAAGAAGACCAAATGGGTCGCCCCCCCTCCCCGAATTCCCTAAACGTCCCGTACGGTCCAAACCCGCCCGGCCGCAAGTGGTGGGTAAAGTGGTGACCTAAAACCTGGCCGTTATCATAAGATATTGGATTTACGCACTTTATTTGTAAGGTGTGTAGTAGAAAAGACACTCCACGATATACTCAGAGCGCCGCGAAACCCCTGGCGTTTCTAAGGAATATCAATGTCAAAGCAGGAGCAACTTTTCCCTACCCTTCCCCCGTCTACCCCACCCAACCCACCACAATTGGCGGGTAAATTGGCGGGTGAATTGGCGGGTAAAAAAACGCGTCAAAACCTGAGCGTAGCGACGCTTGAAAGCCTGATCCGCGCCGGCAAAGCATCGAAGACAACCGACGCCCGCACCCCGGGGCTGATCTTCGATGTCAGCCGCAACGGGACCGCCACCTGGTGGTATCGATACTTAGAACCAGGCGAACAAGCTCGTGCGATCCTATGCCACTCTCATGGAAGCGCTAAACCGGCACCGCGGCAAAGGCCAGCAGCGCGTCACCGTCGAGCACGTCCACGTACACCGGGGTGGCCAAGCCATTGTCGGCACTGTCCAAGGGGGAGGGGCCCCGAGGCAAACTGAGGATCAACCCCATGCACCAGCTATTCCGCATGAACCAGGCACGCCGATGTGGAGCTCGGACCCGGAACGGGCAGCCGTGTCAGTCGCCCGCGGCCAACGGTAAGCGTCGTTGCCGGATGCATGGCGGTGCTGTCGGGAGCGGCGCACCAGTCGGCAACAAGAATGCTTTACGTGTAATAGCTCGAACTTAATCTGACATTTGTTGTTGGTTTCCGAAACGGAGCCGGGGGCGGGGCGCGGTTCTCACCCTAAGCTGGGACCGCGTCCGCCCTTCGGCGGGACGGAGATCACGCATGACCCAGGAACAGAAGATCATCCGAGCCAAGCTCGGTTTGCTGGAATTGGCCAAGCAGCTCGGTAATGTCAGCCAAGCCTGCAAGATGATGGGCTACAGCCGCGACAGCTTTTACCGCTTCAAGGAGCTCTATGACAAAGGCGGCGAGCTGGCCCTGCAGGAGATCAGCCGACGCAAGCCAGTGTTGAAGAACCGCACGGCACCGGAAATCGAACGGACGGTGGTCGACCTCGCGATCGAGCAGCCGGCCTGGGGCCAGGTGCGGGTATCCGAGGCACTGAAGCGGCAAGGCCTGTCGATCTCGCCGGCCGGGGTGCGCTGCGTGTGGCAGCGCCACGATCTGACGTCGATCAAACACCGCCTCAAGGCGCTTGAAGCCAAGGTGGCGCAGGATGGGATACTGTTGACCGAAGCCCAGATCGCCGCCCTCGAGAAGGCCAAAGCCGACAAAGAAGCGCACGGCGAATTCGAGAGCGAATGCCCCGGCTATTGCGGTGCTCAGGATACCTTCTATGTCGGCACCCTGAAGGGTGTGGGCCGGGTCTATCAGCAGACCGTCATCGACACCTATGCCAAGGTC
>Ga0310917_10000651_pt1 | contig 15712 bp, 10 predicted proteins | sample GREbulkMGLF178_FD_203531 | JGI IMG/M metagenome (GOLD analysis project Ga0310917, IMG submission 203531) | Lab enrichment of tropical soil microbial communities from Luquillo Experimental Forest, Puerto Rico - GRE.bulkMG.LF178 | ecosystem: Environmental > Terrestrial > Soil > Tropical forest >... | reverse complement strand
CCCATGACCACCCAGCCCTCCCCCGTGCCCGCGCCCACACCCACTGAGGCTCCGCAAGCCGCAGAAGCGCATGCGCGCGTCACGCCGATGATGGAACAGTATCTCGAGATCAAGGCGGCCCATCCGGGGCTGCTGTTGTTCTACCGGATGGGCGATTTCTACGAACTGTTCTTCGAGGATGCCGAGATCGCCTCGAAGGCGCTCGGCATCATGCTGACCAAACGCGGCAAGCATCAGGGCCTGGACATCCCGATGTGCGGCGTGCCGGTCGAGCGCTCCGACGACTACCTGCACCGGCTGATCGAAAAGGGATTTCGCGTCGCGGTCTGCGAGCAGATGGAGGACCCGGCGGCGGCGCGCGCCCGCGGCTCGAAAAGCGTGGTCAGGCGCGACGTGGTGCGGCTGGTGACGCCGGGCACGCTCACCGAGGACACTCTGCTCGATGCCCGCACCAACAACTACCTGCTCGCGATCGCACGGGCTCGTTCCTCCGCCGGCGGCGACCGCTTCGGGCTCGCCTGGATCGATATCTCGACTTGCGAATTCATGGTCACCGAATGCGCAGGCGCCGAACTGCAGGCAACCCTTGCCCGCATCAATCCGAATGAAGCGATCGTCAGCGACGCGCTTTATGGCGACGGCGAATTGGGCGCGCTGTTGCGGGAATTGCCCGCGGTGACGCCACTCACCCGCGACGTGTTCGACAGCTCGACCGCCGAGCGGCGGCTCTGCGATTACTTCGCGGTCGCGACCATGGACGGGCTTGCCGCGATGTCGCGGCTGGAAGCCACGGCCGCGGCAGCCGCCGTCACCTATATCGACCGCACGCAAGTCGGCAAGCGCCCGCCCCTGTCGCCGCCGTCGCGCGAAGCGGTCGGCACCACCATGGCGATCGATCCGGCAACGCGCGCCAATCTGGAATTGACGCGCACGCTTGCGGGCGAGCGGCGCGGCTCGCTGCTCGATGCCATCGATTGCACGGTGACGCCTGCCGGCTCCCGCCTGCTGGCGCAGCGGCTGGCGGCGCCACTGACCGATCCTGCCCAGATCGCGCAGCGGCTCGACGCCATCGCGGCCTTTGTCGCCGACGGCGCGGCCCGCGAGGACATCCGTTCCATCCTGCGTGGCGCGCCCGACATGTCGCGGGCGCTTGCACGCCTGTCGGTCGGACGCGGCGGCCCGCGCGACCTTGCCGGCCTTCGCGACGGCATCTTGGCCGCGGATCAGGCGCTGGCGCGACTGGGAGAGCTGGAGCAGCCGCCTCAGGAAATCGCGTCCGTGATCGCAGCACTGCGGGCACCGTCGCGCGAACTCGCGCGCGAGTTGGAAGGTGCGCTTGCCGAACAATTGCCGCTCGTCAAACGCGATGGCGGCTTTGTGCGCGAAGGCTACGAGACGGCGCTCGATGAAGTACGCAGCCTGCGCGACGCTTCGCGGCTCGTCGTCGCCGCGATGCAGGCCCGCTATGCCGACGATACCGGCATCAAGGGTTTAAAAATCAGGCACAATAACGTGCTCGGCTATTTCGTCGAGGTGACGGCGCAACACGGCGACAAGTTGATGTCGCCGCCGCTCAACGGCACCTTCATCCATCGCCAGACGCTCGCGGGCCAGGTCCGCTTCACCACCAGCGAACTCGGCGAGACCGAGGCCAAGATCGCGAACGCCGGCGAGCGCGCACTCAATCTGGAGCTCGAAATCTTCGACCGGCTCTGCGCCAAGGCGCTTGCGATCAGCGACGATCTGCGCGCCGCTGCGCATGGCTTTGCGCTGCTCGACGTTGCAGCCGCGCTCGCCAGACTTGCGGTCGACGACAATTATGTCCGGCCGGAGGTCGATGCCTCGCTCGGCTTTGCCATCGAGAACGGCCGCCATCCCGTGGTCGAGCAGGCGCTCAAACGCGACGGCCAACCTTTCATAGCGAATTCCTGCGATCTGTCTCCCACGCCGGGACAGACGTCAGGCCAGATCTGGCTCGTGACCGGACCCAACATGGCGGGCAAATCGACCTTCCTTCGCCAGAACGCGCTGATCGCGCTGTTGGCGCAGATTGGCTCGTTCGTGCCGGCCGGCCGCGCGCGGATCGGGGTCATCGATCGCCTGTTCTCGCGCGTCGGTGCTGCCGACGATCTCGCGCGCGGCCGTTCCACCTTCATGGTCGAGATGGTCGAGACCGCCGCCATTTTGAATCAGGCGAGCGAACGCTCGCTGGTGATCCTCGACGAGATCGGCCGGGGCACCGCGACCTTCGACGGCCTCTCGATCGCCTGGGCTGCGATCGAGCAACTGCACGAGACCAACCGCTGCCGCACCCTGTTTGCCACCCATTATCATGAGCTGACGGCGCTTTCGGCCAAATTGCCGCGCATGTTCAACGCCACCGTGCGGGTGAAGGAATGGCAGGGCGACGTGGTCTTCCTGCATGAGGTGCTGCCGGGCTCGGCCGACCGCTCCTACGGCATTCAGGTCGCAAGGCTCGCCGGGCTTCCGCCCGCCGTGATCGCGCGCGCAAAAGCGGTGCTGGCGAAACTGGAGGCGCAGGACCGCGGCCAGACTGCGCGCGCACTTGTCGACGATCTGCCGCTGTTTGCCGTGCCGTCGCGTGCCGCTTCGGACGCCGCGCCTCCGAGCGAAGCCGAGCAGTTGCTTGAGGCCATCAAGGCGCTGCATCCCGACGAGATGTCGCCGCGCGAGGCGCTGGAGGCGCTCTATGCGCTGAAGGCGAAATTGCCGAAGCAGTAACTAAATTAGCGCGCCGGCGCCTTCCGCCGTCCGTTCCACCACAGCATCAGGTTCCAGATCACGCAGGTGGCAAGCGCAAGGCTCAAGGCGATCGCGGAGCCAAAGTGCAACGCGCCCACATGCAGCACTGCGACCGCAAGGCCAAATCCCATCAAGCCCCATGCGCCGTTGGCGATCACGGCGGCGGTCGCACGACCGCCGATCCGCGGATGCAGGATCAGCATCAGGCTGGTGAACACGATCGGAAACAGCGCCATGATGCCGCTGATGGTAGGCCCGACCCAGCCCGACAGCGTGACCACGGTCGCAACCAGGATCGCGACCAGCGAGGCGCGAAGCGGAATGTCGTACCAGCGCGGCGTGATCAGCGGCATCTTGTCCACATGCCGGACGCGCGCCAGAAGCGGCACGCAGATCGCAAACGCCCCGGCGTTGACGAGGAGACCGCCCAGCAGCGACCACTGCGTCATCCGCACCGCGACGGCTAAGCCGAACCACACGGCGAGCGCGGCGGTACAACTGACGACGAGGCTGTGGCGCTGCGCCAAAAGCGCGTAGGTCAGGCTCAGGAAGATCGTCGCCGCATTGATCGGCAGGCTCGCCAACGCGCCTTGCGCGATGAAGGCTGCATCATGGTCGAGCGCGAGAAAGGCGTAGGAGGGTCCCGCCGAGATCGGCAGCGTCGCAATCAGCGCGCCGATCACGGGACCCGCGCGCTCGGCGACGAAGGACGCCGACACCACGAAGGCTGCGGCGGTCGCCATACGCAGGGCTAGCATCAAAATGAAGGTGAGCTCTGGGGACATTCTATGTCGTGCCGGCCAAGCGAAGCGCGAGCCGGGGCAGGTGGACGTGGTGGTTATGGGTCCCGCCTGGCTAGATGCGCTTCATGCTCACCGACACCTTCGGCCCGTTCCTGATGGTCTGATAGACCACGCAATAACGCTCGGTGAGTTTGAGCAGGAGATCGAGCTTGTCCTGCGGCGCGTCCGTCGCGACCTCGAAGCGCAGGCGTATCTCGGCAAAGCCGACGGGGGCTTCCTTGTCGACGCCGAGCGTGCCGCGAAAATCGAGATCGCCTTCCGCGATCACATTGCCGACCTTCAGCGGAACATCGATCGCGGTGGCGACCGATTTCAGCGTGACGCCTGCGCAGGCAACCAGCGCCTCCAGCAACATGTCGCCGGAGCAGAGTTCGAGCCCGGAGCCGCCGGTTGCCGGATGCAGCCCCGCAACCGCGAGCGCACGGCCGGTTTCGACCTTGCAGGCGATGCCTTCGTTCTCAATTGAGCCTTTGGCCTTCAGGGTGATGACAGCGGCCGACGGATCGGACTTGTAGCGCTCCTTGATCGGGGCCTGCAGCGCGCGCAGTTCGGCGGCGTCCATTGTTCTCTCCTTTTTTGCGACGCGGATGTAATCGAAAACGCTGCCCGTGTCACCACCACATCGCCTGTCCCGGACCGGATTCCGCCTGCCGGCCGGGCACGTTGCGATCGAGCGAGCGGTCGAGCGCAGTCAGCACGTGGCGCTTGAAATCGTCGAACAGCGGCGCGTTGCGGTCGCGCGGCCGCCCCAGATTGATGTTGATCGCCTCGAACAGGCGCCCCGGCCGCGGGCGCATCACCAGCACGCGGTCGGCGAGCGCCACCGCCTCTTCGACGTCATGCGTAACCAGGACCAGCGTCGGGCGCGTATCGGCCCAGAGGTCGAGCAGATGGTCCTGCAGGTCGCGCCGCGTGAACGCGTCGAGCGCCGAGAACGGCTCGTCGAGCAGCAGCACTTCCGGCTGCGGCACCAGCGCCCGCGCGATCGCGACCCGTTGCGCCTGCCCGCCGGACAGTTCGCGCGGCCAGGCCCTGGCCTTGTCGGCAAGACCGACGCGGACAAGGGCGCGCGCAATCCGCTCGCGCTTTTCGTCTGTCGGCAAATCGGAGAGGCCGAAGCCGATATTCTCGGCGACCGACAGCCACGGCAAGAGCCGCGGCTCCTGGAAGATGATGCCGATCTTCGGATGCGGGGCTCGGATCGCGGCGTCGTCGAGCGTCACCGTGCCGGAGGTTGCGGGATCGAGGCCTGAAACGGCGCGCAGAAGCGTCGACTTGCCGCAACCGGAGCCGCCGATGATGCCAACGATCTCGCCAAGGTTGATCTCGGCGGAAAACTGCTCCAGCGCATGCACGCCGTTGGGATAGGTCTTGCCGAGCTTGTTGAGCGCGAGCATCTCAAGGGGCTCCGCCTTGCCGGCCGAACGCGTCCTGCCAGCGCAGGAGCGGCGCGGCGGCGATCTCGATCAGCCAGTCGGTGACCTTGCCGAGAATCGCAAAGACGACGATGGCCGCGAGAATCTGCGCGGGCTTGCCAAGCTGCTGGCCGTCGACCAGAAGATAGCCAAGTCCTTCGGAAGCGCCCATGAGCTCGGCCGCGACCACGAACATCCAGCCAAGGCCAAGGCCAACCCGCAGCGCGACGACATAGGCCGGCAGCACCGCCGGCAGCAGGATGCGCCGGATCATTGCCGGTCCCGACAGGCGGAAGGCGCGGCCGACCTCGACGATCTTGCGATCGACGGAGAGGATCGCGCCGAGCACGCCGAGATAAACCGGAAAGAACACGCCGACCGCGATCAGCGCGACTTTCGAGGTCTCGAAGATGCCGAGCCACAGGATGAACAGCGGCACCCAGGCGAGCGAAGGAATTGCGCGCAGCGCCTGTACCGTCGGATCGAGCAGGCGCCGGGCAAGCCCCCAATAGCCGGAGATCGCGCCCAGCACGGTGCCCGCGATCACCCCAAAATTGAAGCCCAGGGCCACGCGCGTCAGCGTCGCCACGATGTGGCGCAGCAACTCGCCGCTTCTCGCGAGCTCGACGAGCGTCTCAAACACTCTTGACGGCGGCGGCACCAGCCGTCCGCTGGAGAGGCCGAGCCACACGATAAGCTCCCAGGCGAGCGCGGCCCCGACCGGCAACACGAGCCCGAGCGCCGGGCGCGCATAACGGCGCAAGGCGGTCGGGCGCGCGCCCTCTTGTGCAGCCGTGCCGGCTTGCGGCGCCGTCGCTTCGTTTTGCTCAAGGGGCAGTTCGACCGACATGGTCATAGCAAGACGCTTCTCGGCAGAGGATTGCAAGGTGCTCACCCTCCCCTGGAGGGGGAGGGTCGGCTCACATGAGCGTAGCGAAATGTGAGCCCGGGTGGGGTGCGCGGTAGGCGACAAGTTTCACCCCACCCCGCCGCTCACGTTGTTCGCGGGCGACCCTCCCCCTCCAGGGGAGGGTAAGAAAGCGCGCACGTGTTTCACACGTTATCAATTCGTCGGCAGCGGAACCTGATCGTCAATCAGCGCGTCCAGGTTCGCCTTCACGTCGACCTTGGAATCGATCACGCCGGCCTGCTGCAGCGCCAGCCCCGCGGCCAGGATCGACTCGCGCTGAGGCGTGCCGATGCGGCTGTGGGTGAGCTCCGTGCGTTCCTTGAGCTGCTTGTCGACCACGTTTTCTGGCAGCTTGGTCACGCTCATGAAGGTTTTCTTCAGCTCGTCGTAATGGGCCAGCGAGTATTTGCGCGCCTCCTCATAGGTCGCGAGCACGCGGCGGACGATGTCCGGGTAATCCTTCAGGAACTGCTCGCGCACGTTGAGGATGCCCCAGGTGTTGGCGTCGGCCTTGCGATAGAACAGTTTCGCGCCGTCCTCGATCTCGGCCTGCGCCATCATCGGGTCGAGCCCGGCCCAGGCGTCGACGTCGCCGCGGATCAGCGCGGTCTTGCCGTCGGCGTGCTGCAGCAGCACCGGCGTGATGTCCTTCTCCGACAGCCCCGCGCCGAGCAGCGCGCGCACCAGGAAGATGTGCGGATCGGTGCCGCGCGTCACCGCGACACGCTTGCCCTTCAGATCCGCAACGGTTGCGATTTTGGAATCTTTGGTCGTCACCAGCGCCGTCCATTCGGGGCGCGAATAGACATAGATCGACTTGATCGGATTGCCGTTGATGCGCGCGACCAGCGCCGCGGAACCCGCCGTCGAACCGAAATCGATCGAGCCCGCGTTGAGGAACTCCAGTGCCTTGTTGGACCCTGCCGACTGCACCCAGACAATTCCGATGCCGTCCTTGGCGAACTCCTTCTCCAGGAGGCCGTTTTGCTTCAGCACCATCGACACCGGATTGTAGGTTGCCCAGTCGATGTGGATTTCCTTGAGCGCTTCTGCCGCGGTCGCCGCGCCCGGCATCGCGACCCACATCGCCGAGAGCAGCGCCAATGCGCGTCTTGAAATTCCTGCCGTCATTACTCACCTCCTCCGAAGCCTAAAAAATCAACCGTTATTTCAATGCGTTACCTCCCGCGGTCAACAAGAAAATCCGCACGCTCGAAGCCGCGGCTGCGAGAACGATTTTGCTTGCCGCCGGGCAAACGCAGCATGGGCCTCCTATGTATTATTTTACAATGTCGGGTGACAGCACGACCCCCGTCCGATACCGATTAGCCCATGGACAGTATCGTCACGCAGCCACAGCACGAAACCGACGCGGTTTTCGACACCGCCCGGATTACGGCGGCGATCGACGCGCTGGCTGAAAAGCACGTGGGCCGCGAGGACGCGTTCCGCTCTGCCGTGGCGCAGCTCCTGAAGGCCGAACTGATCGACGCGCGCGATGCTGCGCAAAAGGTGCTGCTGAGGGATCGCCACGGCCGCCGCTGCGCCGAGCGGCTCTGCTTCGTGCAGGACGAGATCATCCGCATCCTGTTTGCGGCGGCCACACGACATCTCTACCGCTCCCATGTCCCCTCCGGCGCCGAGCGCATGGCGATCGTGGCGACCGGCGGCTACGGGCGCGGCCTGATGGCGCCCGAATCCGACATCGATCTGTTGTTCATCCTGCCCTACAAGCAGACCGCCTGGGGCGAGCAGGTGGCCGAGGCGATCCTCTATTGCCTGTGGGACATGGGCTTGAAGGTAGGCCATGCCACGCGCTCGGTTGATGAATCGATTCGCCAGGCGCGCGGCGACATGACGATCCGCACCGCGATCCTGGAGACGCGGTTTCTGACCGGCGACAAGCCGCTATACGACGAACTGGTCGCACGCTTCGACAAGGAAGTCGTGCAGGGTTCCGCCGCCGAGTTCGTGACCGCGAAACTCGCCGAGCGCGAGGAACGACATCGCCGCGCGGGCCAATCACGTTATCTGGTCGAACCCAACGTCAAGGACGGCAAAGGCGGCCTGCGCGACCTGCACACGCTGTTCTGGATCGCGAAATATGTCTATCGCGTGCGCGAGACGGACGAGCTCCTGGAGCGCGGCGTATTCGACGCGCAGGAATATCGCACTTTCCGCCGATGCGCCGATTTCCTGTGGTCGGTCCGTTGCAACCTGCACTTTATCACCGGCCGCGCCGAGGAGCGGCTATCGTTCGACCTGCAGCGCGAGATCGCCGTCCAGCTCGGCTATACCAGCCATCCCGGCATGCAGGACGTCGAGCGCTTCATGAAGCACTACTTCCTGGTCGCAAAAGACGTCGGCGACCTCACCGCGATCCTCTGTGCCAAGCTGGAGGACCAGCAGGCGAAGCCCGCGCCGGTGTTGAGCCGCTTCATGGCGCGGCTTCGGCCCAGCATGCACCGGCGGCGCGTGCCGGAGAGCGACGATTTCATCGTCGACAACAACCGCATCAATCTCGCGGCACCCGACGTGTTCAAGCACGATCCGGTCAACCTGATCCGGATCTTCCGGCTCGCGCAGAAGAACAATCTCGCCTTTCATCCCGACGCCATGCGCAACGTGACGCGCTCGCTGAAGCTGATCAATACGGAGCTGCGCGAGAATCCGGAGGCCAACCGGCTGTTCATGGAGATCCTCACCTCCAACGACGCCGAGACCGTGCTGCGGCGGATGAACGAGACCGGCGTGCTCGGTCATTTCATCCGCGCCTTTGGCAAGATCGTGTCGATGATGCAGTTCAACATGTACCACCACTACACGGTGGACGAGCATCTGATCCGCTGCATCGGTTTCCTGCAGGAGATCGAGCGCGGCAGCAATGACGAGCTGGTGCTGGCGGCCGACCTGATGCGCAAGATCCGCCCCGAACATCGCCCCGTGATCTATGTCGCCGTGCTCCTGCACGATATCGCCAAGGGCCGGCCCGAAGACCATTCGATCGCGGGCGCGAAGGTAGCGCGGCGGCTATGTCCGCGGCTCGGCTTCTCCGCGGCCGACACCGAGCTCGTCGCCTGGCTGATCGAGGTGCATCTGACCATGTCGACGGTCGCGCAGTCACGCGACCTCTCCGACCGCCGCACCATCGAGAATTTCGCGAGCGTCGTGCAGTCGGTCGAGCAGATGAAGCTGCTCACGATCCTCACCACCGCCGACATTCGCGGCGTCGGCCCCGGCGTGTGGAACGGCTGGAAAGCGCAGCTCTTGCGCACGCTCTATTACGAGACCGAGCCGGTCCTGACCGGCGGCTTCTCGGAAGTGAACCGCGCCCGCCGCATCGCCGCGGCGCAGGCCGAGTTCCGCGCGACGTTCACCGAGTGGCCCGAGGCCGAGCTCGCCGCCTATATCGCGCGGCATTATCCGGCCTATTGGCTCAAGGTCGAGCTGCCGCGCAAGATCCGTCAGGCCCGCTTCATCCGCGCAAGCGAACAGGCGGGGCACAAGCTTGCGATCAATGTCGGCTTCGACGAGGCGCGCAGCGTCACCGAGCTTACGATCTTCGTGGCCGACCATCCCTGGCTGCTCTCGATCATCGCCGGCGCCTGCGCCTCGGCCGGCGCCAATATCGTCGACGCGCAGATCTACACCACGACCGACGGGCGCGCGCTCGATACCATCGCGATCTCGCGGGAATATGAGCGCGACGAGGACGAAGCGCGCCGCGCCACGCGGATCGGCGAAATGATCGAGGACGTGCTGGAAGGCAAGCTGCGCCTGCCGGAAGCCGTGGCGCGCCGCGCGGCCGGTCGCGGCGGACGGGTGCGTCCGTTCGTGGTCGAGCCCGAAGTGACCATCAACAACCAATGGTCGGAGCTTTATACCGTCATCGAGGTGTCCGGCCTCGACCGGCCGGGTCTGCTCTATCAACTGACGACCGCGCTCTCGAAACTCAATCTCAACATCGCCTCCGCCCACGTCGCGACCTTCGGCGAACGCGCGCGCGACGTGTTCTATGTCACCGACCTGCTCGGGGCGCAGATCAACGCGCCGACCCGGCAGGCCGCGATCCGAAGCGCGCTCTTGCATCTTCTGTCCTCCGAAGAGGCGGCGGAAAAGCCCGCGGCCTGAGCGCGGCACGATACGTCCCCGGTCAAAGCGCGCCTTCGTGCTGCAGCAGCCAGCGTTTGCGGCTGAGCCCGCCACCATATTTGACCAGCGAGCCGTCGGCGCCGATCAGGCGATGGCAGGGAATGACGATGCTGATCGGATTGGCGCCGTTGGCGTGGCCGACTGCACGCGCCGCCTTCGGCACGTTGAGACGCGCCGCCAGCGCGCCATAGCTCATGGTCCTGCCCGGTGGAATCGCCGGCAACGCCGACCACACCTTGCGCTGGAAAGGCGTGCCCGCAACGCGCCATCCGATCGTTTCAAGCCGATGGAACTCGCCCTCGAAATATCCCGACAGCGCGACTCGAATCTCGCGCGGGGCACGGGCGTCGGAGAGCATCACCGCACCATAATGCAGCCGCAGCAGCTCCTTCATGCGCCTTGCGTGATCCTCCCAGTCGAGCGCACGCAACAGACCATCCCGGTCCGTCACGAGCAGCGCCGTGCCGATCGGGGTTTTCAGGCGGTCGAGCGCGAAGGCTGCGCGCGCTGTTGCGGCTGTCGTGCCAATTGTGTTGGCTGCCATCGTCGCCGGTCTCCGGAGCAACATGGTATCTTCTTACTTTCGCCATGCGCGAGCCGCCACCCGAAAGCCGGGACGCGTGTCGGCGGAAATTCGCCTTTCCGTCCCGTATCATCTTGCATCGCGGTATTGCTTCCTCCAGTATCGCGCCGCGGTGGCGAGACACCGACAAAAATCCCAACACACAAAATCACAAGAGGAACGCTACGACATGAGGAAAGGGCTTTTTCATCTTGTCGCCGGTGCAGCGCTGGCGATTACGCTGTCGGCGTCGCCGGCCTTCGCGCAGAAGAAATACGACACCGGCGCGTCAGATACCGAAATCAAGATCGGCCAGACCGTGCCGTTCTCCGGGCCGGCCTCCGCCTACGCCTCGATCGGCAAGACCCAGGCTGCCTATATCCAGATGATCAACGACCAGGGTGGGATCAACGGTCGCAAGATCACGCTGATCCAGTATGACGACGCCTACAGCCCGCCGAAGGCGGTCGAACAGGTGCGCAAGCTCGTCGAGAGCGACGAGGTGCTGCTCACCTTCCAGATCATCGGCACGCCGTCGAACGCCGCGGTTCAGAAATATCTCAACGCCAAGAAGGTGCCGCAGCTCTATGCGGCAACCGGCGCGTCGCGCTTCACCGATCCGAAGAACTTCCCCTGGACGATGGGCTTCAATCCGAATTACTTCGTCGAGGGCCGCATCTACGGCCAATACATCCTGAAAAATTATCCCAACGCCAAGGTCGGCATCCTCTACCAGAACGACGATCTGGGTAAGGACTATTTGAACGGCATCAAGGCCGGCCTTGGCGACAAGGCCGCGAGCATGGTGGTGGCGGAAGCCTCCTACGAGGTTTCCGATCCGACCATCGATTCGCAGATCCTGAAGATCAAGGACGCCGGTGCCGATCTGTTCTTCAGCGCCTCCACGCCGAAATTCGCGGCGCAGGCGATCAAGAAGAACTTTGAGCTCAACTGGCACCCCGTGCACATCCTCGACATCAACGCGACCTCGGTCGGCGCGACGTTGAAGCCGGCGGGGCTTGAGGCGTCGACGGGCGTGATCAGCGTCAACTACGGCAAGGATCCGGCCGATCCAACATGGAAGGACGATCCCGGCATGAAGCGCTATCTCGACTTCATGACGAAGTACTATCCGGACGGCGACAAGGGCTCGCTGTTCAACACCTACGGCTACTCGACGGCGCAGCTTCTGGTCTACACGTTGAAACAGTGCGGCGACGACCTGACGCGCGAGAACGTGATGAAGCAGGCCACTTCGCTGAAGGACGTCGTGCTCGATCTCGCGCTGCCGGGGATCAAGGCGAATACCTCGCCCACCGACTACCGCGTCAACAAGCAACTGCAGATGCAGAAGTTCAACGGCGAGCGCTGGGAGCTGTTCGGACCGATCCTCGAGGACGTCGGCGCATCGGGCTGATCGCCGTATCGACGCGAATTGTCGGCGGCTTTCCAGGCCGCCGATTTTTTTACCCTACTTTGGAATTTCGCCGAAGGTCTTGCCGACCGGCAGCACGGCGTGGCGGATCAGGCGGGAATCCTCCACCGCCGCCTGGCGGTGCTTCACTGCCTCGCGATAGGCGGGATCGCGGATCATCTCCACAAAGGCAGCGACGCTTGGATATTCGGCGATGAAGCAATGGTCCCAGCGCTCCTCCTGCGGGCCGATCAGCATCAATTCGAAGCGGCCCTGCCAGACGATGCGGCCGCCCAGGCGCTCGAACACCGGGCCGCTTTCGCGGCCATATGCCGCATAGGCTTCGGCGCCGGTCGCCCTGCGGCCGTCAGGATAGGCAGCCTCCTTGCGCAGGCGGACCAGGTTGAGCATGTGGATCGGCCCCGGCCGATCATTGCTCCGGAACTGCGCGAACACGTCCTTGGTAGGATCGATATGGCCCATGCGGCCCTCCTTGAGGCTCTGTCGGAAGAGATGCTTAGCACGCGCGGCCGCACCTCCTAATGACGCGTTAGGGTTTCCGTAACCGTCCCTTAAATTCCCAACGGTAGCGTTCGGCGGGTACTTCTGCGGGCGGCGTGTCGCGTATGGCGTGGGGACGAAAAAAAGGCGGCGGACGCAAGGAGCCGCGATTTGGCCTCGCGGCAGCCCTTGCCGATCTGCGGCTCGACCCCAAGGACCGCATCCCCGACGCCGACGACAAGCCGAAGAAAGCCGCGGCCAAACGCAAGCCTGAAGAGGACGAGGACGACGATCCGCCGCCCCCGCCCCCACCCCGCGAGCGAAAGTCGCGCGACAAACGTGGCGGCAAACGGCGCTCCAGGTCGCGCTTGCCTGTGAGCTTTCCGCGTCTGATTTATTGGGGCGCGGTGCTCTCGCTGTGCGCCGCGATCTTCGGCATTGGCGTGGTGGTGTGGGTCGGCGCCCATTTGCCGCCGATCCAGTCGCTCGAAATCCCCAAGCGTCCGCCGACCATCGAGATCGTCGGCGCCGACGGCAGCGTGCTGGCCCAGCGTGGCGAGATGGCCGGCGCCAATGTCGCGCTGAAGGACCTGCCGCCCTATCTGCCGAAGGCCTTCATCGCCATCGAGGATCGCAGATTCTATTCGCATCACGGCGTCGACCCCTATGGCATCCTGCGCGCGGCGGTGACGAACGTTCTGCATCGCGGGGTCTCCCAGGGCGGCTCGACCCTGACCCAACAGCTCGCAAAAAACCTGTTTCTGACGCAAGAGCGCACGTTGCAGAGGAAGCTGCAGGAGGTGGAGCTCGCGTTGTGGCTCGAACGCAAATATTCCAAGGCGGAAATCCTCGAACTCTATTTGAACCGCGTCTATTTCGGATCCGGCGCCTATGGCGTCGAAGCCGCCTCGCAACGCTATTTCGGCAAGCCGGCCAAAAACGTCACGCTGACGGAAGCCGCGATGCTGGCGGGACTGGTCAAATCGCCCTCACGCCTTGCGCCGAACCGCAATCCTGATGGCGCGGAGAAGCGTGCGCAGACCGTGCTGGCGGCCATGGCGGATGCCAGGTTCATTACGGAAGCGCAGGCAAAGGCCGGAATCGGCCATCTCGCGATCTCCGTGAAGCCGGCGGGGGCCGATACCGTCAATTATGTCGCCGACTGGATCGGCGAAGTGCTCGACGATCTCGTGGGCCAGGTCGATCAGTCGATTATGGTCGAGACCACGATCGATCCGAAGCTGCAGGGCGTGGCGGAAGCGGCCGTGATCGACGAGCTCGCCGCCAAGAGCGTAAAATTCAATGTCAGCCAGGGCGCGCTGGTGGCGATGAGCCCCGACGGCGCGGTGCGCGCCATGGTCGGCGGGCGCAATTATGCAGAAAGCCAGTATAACCGCGCGATCACCGCCAAGCGCCAGCCGGGCTCGGCGTTCAAGCCGTTCGTCTATCTCACGGCGATGGAGGCGGGGCTGACGCCGGAGACGATCCGCCTGGACGCTCCGCTCGACGTCAGGGGCTGGAAACCGGAGAACTACAGCCACGAATATTTCGGCCCGGTGACACTGACGCAGGCGCTTGCGATGTCGCTCAATACGGTGGCGGTGCGGCTCGGACTTGAAGTCGGCCCGAAAAACGTCGTGCGCACCGCGCACCGGCTCGGCATTTCCTCAAAGCTCGAGGCCAACGCCTCGATTGCGCTTGGCACCAGCGAAGTCTCGCTCACCGAACTCGTCGCAGCTTACGCGCCCTTCGCCAATGGCGGTCTTGGCGTCTCCCCGCATGTGGTGACCAGGATCAAGACGCTGGAAGGCAAGATCCTTTATATGCGCCAGCCGGAGACGCCCAACCAGGTGATCGAGCCGCGCAACGTCGCGATGATGAACGTCATGATGCAGGAGACCCTGATCTCCGGTACGGCACGCAAGGCCGAGATTCCCGGCTGGGTCGCCGCCGGCAAGACCGGAACCAGCCAGGATTTCCGCGACGCCTGGTTCATCGGCTACACCGCCAATCTCGTGACCGGCGTCTGGCTCGGCAATGACGACAATTCGCCGACGAAAAAGGCGACCGGCGGCGGGCTGCCGGTGGAAGTCTGGACACGCTTCATGCGTGCGGCGCATCAGGGCGTGCCGGTGGCGGCATTGCTGAACACGCAAAGCGGTCCCTTCTCCAATCTGGCGCAGATCGCTTCCCAGATCACCACGCCGTCACAGCCGGCGGCGATGCCGGCAGCGAGCGCCGGCCGCCCGCAGCCGACCCGCGCGGCGGTGCGGCCCGAACCTGCGGCGGGCATCGACGGCTGGCTGATGGATCGGCTGTTCGGACAAGGGCGCTGAGGCGTAGGCGCCGGCTTTCGCGGGGGCGACGAGGCTCAATCCTCGATCCCGTAGCGGTGCAGATCATTGCCGGAGGTATCGAGCCACTTCTTGGCGCGTTCGGCCGACGGACAAATCCGCGCGACCACCCGCCAGAACCGCGGCGAATGGTTCATCTCGACCAGATGCGCCACTTCGTGAGCTGCCAGATAGTCGAGCACGAAAGGCGGCGCGAGGATCAGACGCCAGGAAAACGACAGCGAACCATGCGACGTGCACGAGCCCCAACGGCTCGACTGGTCGCGAATCGACAGCCGCTTGACGCGAACGCCGAGTTCTGACGCGTACGCCTGCGCCGACTTCTGCAATTCGTGGCGCGCCTCGCGCTTGAGGAAGTCGTGCACGCGGCGATCGACGAACTCGGTCCCGCCGGCGACGCAGAGAATCTTTTCGCCGCTGTCGCGGGTCTCGAGCCACACCGTGCCGCGCTCGCCGGCGCGATGGACGATCCGGTGCGGCACGCCGCGCAAGGGCACGACGGTGCCCGGCTGGAAGGGCGCCGCCTTCGGCAGGCGCCCGAGGCGTGCCGCGATCCAGCCGCCATGCAGTTGCGCAAAGTCCTTTGCTTCCGCGATCGTGCCGCGCGGCGGCATGGTGAGAATGGCTTCGCGATCCGTCGGATGGATACGCAAGGTGTATCGCCGCGCGCGCCTATGCCGGCGTACCCGGATCGCAAAGACTTGCGAGCCGTGCTTGACCAATAGAGTCGATGGTTCGGCAGGGCGCCGATAAAGGAGCGCGCGAGTGGCCATGTCCGTAAGTCCGGGGAGAAGCAGTTCGCTCGGATTCTGCCATATCCGCCGCCAGGGAAATCGCT
>Ga0310917_10000648_pt1 | contig 15732 bp, 14 predicted proteins | sample GREbulkMGLF178_FD_203531 | JGI IMG/M metagenome (GOLD analysis project Ga0310917, IMG submission 203531) | Lab enrichment of tropical soil microbial communities from Luquillo Experimental Forest, Puerto Rico - GRE.bulkMG.LF178 | ecosystem: Environmental > Terrestrial > Soil > Tropical forest >... | reverse complement strand
CGCATCGACAAATGGGACGGCCGATTGTATTGCCTCGTGTTCCAGAAATAGAACCTGTTCCAATAACCGGGACCGAAGATCAGCCGGGGAGGAGTGCGCGACGGCACGTGTGTTGCGCGGCGCGCGTTAAGCCATTGCGGACGGAGCGTTCCCTCGTCAACCCATCGGACGCTTTCGGCCACTACGTCGGTCGTAGGCACGCTTGACAGTCGCGTTCAGCGGCGTGATCGTCTTGGCGGTCTCGTGCACGAATACGTTGTGGCGACGTGATCAGGTTTTTGCACCCTACACCGTCAGCTTCCGTGAATGAATTTCGTGAGCGCCGGCACCAGGCCGAGCATGCGCGCATACACGCACAACTGGCCGCGGTGGTACTCCTCGTGTGCGACCCCGTGGCTCATCCACGATAGACGCGTGGCCGGCTGTCCATTGAACTGCGTGATCTGCTGAAGCATCAGCACCTCGCCGGCCTTCTGGAATTTCGCCGTCCCTTCTTCGAGCGAGCGGCGCAGCAGTGCGATCAGGCTGACTCTGTCCTGGCGAGCGTCGAGATTGCCGGCGTACTCGGCGAGGAGCTTCGGATACGACTGTCTGGTGAAGTCTCCATCGGGACGCGTGAGCTCGCCTGCCATTACCGTGCCCGACTCGATGATGTGGCGCGCAAGCTCTGCGACCGTCCGCACGCCTGGCGCAGGACGAAAGTCGAACGAGTCGGCGGGGATGTTTTCGAGCTCGGCAATCACGCCGTCTCGCGCGAACCGCCAGCCGTCAAGCGCTTCTTCGAGGAGTGTCGTGGCCATGGGGCGGGATCATATCCCTGGACCGCCGTGCTGCTGACGAATTCTGCACTCGCAGTGGAAGTTACTACCGCGTCGTGTGCGAAAACTCCGGCCCATGGACTTACGCCTGTGGTTCGCCACAATGCAACCGGCCCGGCCTGACGGTTGAATCGGTTGCGCGTAGTCGAACCATGTCAGGAAATCGAAGGGTTCCTTGTCACCCAGGTCGCGACAGTGGTGAAGACGTCGGGCGATTGCGAGCAAATGAGCAGCCCCCGTCTGAATGTGGTGGGAACGATCCTCGAAAATCTTTCGCCGCTCGTCATGGGGGAGATCTCACCATGTTGACTTCTTTCGAATGGGGATGAGCGCAGCCCTTTCAATCGCATCCTCGACGATACTCATCCAAGCGTTACGGGTTGGATCACCACTCTTGAGACGCTGTTCGCGACACGCCGAGCTCGTCTAGCCGTTCGATGAGACTCGCGGGGGTGTCACGCCACGATACGTGTTGCGATTCAGGCTGCTCGCCGTGTCTGTGAGTGGTCACGAAAGCGTGACCCGATCCGGACGACCGCCACCACGGATCGCAGGACAGGGCCGTGTCGAGGTCGATGTACCAGCCGTCGGTGACAGTCTGGCTCTCCCGGCACCTCGATCCAGTGAGCGGGATAACGCGCCTCGTCGTGATCACATGTCGCGCCGGTCGGCCGAAGAGTTCTTTCCGTTCGCGAGTGTCGACCGTCTCCGTTTCAACAAGGACTGTGGGTTCCGGCTGGGCTGCTGGCTGTCGGTCGGCCTTTGCCCGATCCCGTATTTCCTCTCGTGTCGGGAACGTTTGAATTGCACACGCGGTGTACTGGCGATCGTCAAAGTTTACGTGAAATGCTTTCTGTAATCGCACCTCTTAATGAGGGCTGTTCGTGGAGTCGGCCGATAAATGTCCCGACCTCTTGGATGGAGACGATACCCGAAGAACCCGCGATGCTCCTCGCGCTTCCGATCGGCCTGAATGTATTCGATCGTTTCTGTCGGCGGCAGACGCCTTCCATCTGGCAGCGTGTGTCGGTACACACGATGCAGCGTGAGGCTTCCAACAACCATGAGTACATCCTAAATTAGTGAGGTGTCCGCTCGGCGACGCGACCCTCGTCCACCGCTCGCGCGCGGCACGCAGCCTACCAACAGAGTCCTACCACCCTCCGAGCAACCGTTCACGAGGCCTTCTTGCGAAACGCGGCGTCGATCTGTTTCTTGATGTCACCAAAGTTTTTCCCGAGCATCTTTTCTTCGTCTTCGGTAAGGAGCCGGAACGGCACACGAACCACGCTCTGTGCGAACTTCACGTTCAGCCAGTACTGACCGTACTTCGTGCCGCCGGGCACGTGGAAATAGAGCTGACCCATGCACGCGCGGTCATTGCTGACATCGGTCTGATCCCACGGCATCGCGCGTGAATCGAGGTCGGCGAAAAACCCGAGCCGGTTCACCCCGTGCGTCCAGGGAGGGAAATAGTCGATCGAGTCCCGCTGGACCCTCATGCGGTTCTGCAGTGACTGCACCTTGCCTTCGTTCTGCCGGTACTCTTCGATCGACGGCAGGGGAAGGTCTCCGTCCGGCGTAGTGAGCGACACGGCGTCTCGCTTGAGCGTGTAGTCCTTGACGTGCTCCATCATGGTGAGGCCGACATCGAGCATGATCCAGTCCTCGCCGATCGTGCGATTGGCGATCTGGTAACCGAGAATCACATAGGCTTCGTTGTTATAGGCCGCCCGGACGAACTTGCCTTCCAGCGTCATAATTTGCGGCACGCCGGGGTTCGGTACCTGCACGGTCTGGGGCTGGTCGCCAGCATTCACCGATGAGATTAGGGACAACATACCGAGAGCGGCGAGAACCGTTGAAATCGATCGCTTGATTGTCATACCACCTCCCTGGAGTCGCCACACGGGGCAATCTAATGCACTTCATGGCGACTGTCTATTGATCGTTCGATCAGGTCTACCGAAATGCACGATCGCTCGAAAATCTTGTCGCGTATCTCGAGCGAGAGCGATGCAGCTCGCCGGCTCAGCTGTCCTTACTGAGAATCACTTGCCGTCGTTCGCTGACTCCTCCGAGTCCTGCCCTCTTGATGCGCACGCGAGCCGCTCTGCAGCGGTGGTAAGGCGACTCGAACGACGGGCTACGGAGCGTCAGTCGGATTTCTGGACACGACGGCATTGCTGATTACAGACAGGGGGCCGGTGTGGTTCAGAATTTGTAGTTCAGTGCGTACGTGATCCCGATGGTCTTGATCTGCAGCGAAGCCTGAACAGGTCCCGTGATCAGATTCTGCACGACAAGGTTGTTGATGGTGCCTCTGCGCGAATTCACGCCGAACGCAAAACGAGACTTTGCCGATCGATCCGCTCAGGCCCGTCGTCAACACCGTGAAGTCCACCGTGCCGAACACCGCGGTATCCCCGGATGGCGACGCTGTCCAGGTCAGAACCCCAGGCCACCGTCGTGATCGGCGCGAATCCCGCTGTGAAGCCTCGCCACTTTGCGGTCGCCCCAACGAGATTTGGCAGATGCTGCGTGGACCCGCCAGTGTTCACTAACGAGGTAGCAATCTACCCTGAAGGGTGCACAAATCCAGTCACGCCGTGATGGTGTACTCGTGAATCAGACCGCCCAGTCGATCACGACGCTGAACACGAGCCTTGCCGCAATCGATGACCGCCCGACTGTTCGGCTGCGGCGGCGACAGGCCCAACGCTCGATGTGGCCGATGGCCGTTGGTTCCCCATGTCAACGCAAAGACGCCGATGCCCAGTGATTTGGAACTTCCCCGAACCCGCCTGCACCGGCACAAGGGACAACTTTGAGGATCCGGGCCGCCACAACGATTTGAGGTAGCCTTTCCCCATGGCTGGGCGTACTCTACTCGCTCGACAGCGCCAACTATGAATGCGTCAGTGTGGGCAACAGCGAAGGCTGTGATTGCGGAGGCGCTCGCGCGGCCGGAATCGGAGCGTGAGGAGTTTCTCGATAGCGCCTGCGGCGACGCTCGGCTGCGCACTGAGCTCCGGACCCTCTTCGCGGAGAACACGCCACAGTTCCTCACGGACGCGATCACCGCCGACAGGGTGTTCGACACGGCGGCTCCCACTGAGCCTGCGGTTGACTATTTGGAGCCGGCAACGTTCATCGGACCGTACGCCATCATCGAGCAGCTCGGCGCCGGCGGCATGGGCCGCGTCTATCTGGCTAACGACACACGGCTCAAACGACGAGTGGCCCTAAAGTGCCTCCTGTCGTCGAAGGCGGGCGGCACCGAACGGCGCGCACGGATTCTGCAGGAGGCCCGCGCGGCAGCCCGGATCAGCCATCCAAACGTCGCGACCGTGTACGACATCATCGAGCACGGCGACCGCGCGTTCATTGTCATGGAGTACGTCGAAGGCGAAAACCTCGCCCGCCGAATGAGACGCGAGCGACTGCCGCTAGATCGCGTCGTCACAATCGGCCGGCAGTTGACTGCGGCTCTCGCCGCGGCGCACGCGCAGCAGATCGTGCACCGCGACCTCAAGCCCGGCAACATCCAGCTCGCTCGCGACGAAACCGCAAAGGTGCTCGATTTCGGCGTCGCACAAGCCATTTCGATCGGCTCGCCCACCACCGACGGAGCCACGATGTCATCACCGCCGGCCGTCAGATGGATGGGTGGCGGCACGCCGGCGTACATGTCGCCGGAACAGATCCTCGGGCGTCCGGTCGATCAGCGCTCGGACATCTACAGCCTTGGCATCGTCTTGTTCGAAATGACGACGGGGCGCCGGCCGTACCAGGCAGGCGATCCGATCGAGCTTCTCTCCGCTTTGAGCCGACCGATTCCTCGGGCAGATGCGGGCCATCCTGAAGTCCCTCGCGCGCTCGCAGACGCGATCTCGAAAGCCCTTGCGGTTGAACCCGACTCGCGATACGAGTCGGCCGCAGCGGTTGGTGAAGCGCTGGACGCTGTCGACCGCATGCTCGGCCGCAAGCGCTCGCCCTGGACGAGGTGGCGGCAGCTGGCCGGACTGGGAATCATCGTTGGCCTGGCGGCGTTGGCTGTGTGGATCGCTCTGATGTCAGTGTTGAAACCGGCGCCTGCGCCGCAGGCAACCTTGGCGATCCCTCCCGTGAATGTAGCCAGCACAGATCAAGCCAATCTGGACGAGCTCGGAACTCTTCTGCAGTCCGTTTTGTCTCGCAATCTCGCGGCGTTGCCCGGGATCAGAATCGTGCAGGCAGCGCTGCCGATCGCAACGGGGCCGATAGTGGCTGCGAGCCAAGCCTCACCGACCGCCGACTACACGGCATCAGTGATGATCCGACGAGGCTCGTATGGCCTGGCCGCTGACGTCGGCCTTTGGCATCGGGGCGACACAGCTCAGGTCTGGCAGAAGCCGATCGAGGGCCTAGAAATCGGTCTGCTGCGGTCCCTTGTCGACGGTCTGGCTACGGAACTCGAGGCCACTCGCGCCAGCAGCCGCACTGTTGATGATGATGTGCGTACCAGAATGCGACACCTGCCGACGGCCGATGACCGAGCTCTGCTTTCGTACTTGCAGGGCCGAACCGTGCTCGACACTTCGGAAGACGAGAAGACCGACAACCAGGCCGCCACTCTATTCCAAGACGCGATCCGCCGCGACAAATCATTTGCGTTCGCACAGGCCGGCTTGAGTCAGGCGTACTCTTCGCGGTTCAAGCACACACGCGAGACCTTGTGGCTAGTTCAGGCCAAAGACGCGGCCAACAGGGCGCTCGAGCTCGATCCCCAAAGCGATCAGGCGCACCTCGCGTTGGCGGTCGTACACCTGGGAGAGAGCAAGGACGACGCTATCCTGGAAGCGAGGCAAGCCGTCAGGCTGACCCCGGACAGCGACGACGCCCACCGCATTCTCGGCTTGGCGCTGATAAGCCAAGGTCAGTCAGATACGGGATTTGCCGAACTTCGGACTGCTACTGCCCTCATGCCACGCCATTGGATGAACTATTACGCGCTGGGCAGAAGCCTGCTCGCGGCCCACAAGTATCGAGAGGCAGTCGATGCGCTGCAAAAGGTGCGGGATCACTTGCCGGGCTTCGAAAGCGCCTACGTGAACCTGGGCTTGGCCTTGATGTCGCTCGGCAAATGGGATCTCGCGGTCGGCAACCTGGAGCGCGCGGTGCAGCTCGATAACAAAGACCATTATGCCCTCAATAATCTGGCCACAGCGTACTATTGGAACCGGCAGTTCGAGAAAGCGCTGGGCCTGTACAGGGAGGCGATCACGAACGACGCGCAGAATCCCAAGCAGTTCATGAATCTGGGCGACGCATACGAGGCACTTCGACGGGGTGCGGAGGCGCGCATCGCTTACACGCAGGCCGTAAAGCTTGCGGATGCTAAACGAGTCGCCGGGTTCGACCCCGCAACAGAAGCCATTGCGGCGAAGTGTCAGGCCAAACTCGGGATTGCTGGCGCGGAGGGTCGGGCGCTCGCGGCCTTAGCGGCAGATGATAAGAATGCCGACGTCTTGTTCAAGCTCGCGGTCATTTACGCCCTAAGCCGCCAGACCGACAGAGCCCTGGACCGGCTCGAACAGGCCGTCAACTTCGGGTACCCTCCGGTGTTTATCCGAGACGACCCGGACCTGCACGTGCTGTCGAATCAGCCGAGATTCAAAAGACTCGTCGCTCAATCGACCGGCTGAACGTACAAAAAGGCATTCCCCGACGTTATAGAAAGCATTGCGCGGAACGCTTGAGCTCGCCCCGAGGTTCGGCTATCCAACCAGGACGGGTGAGCGAAGGAGAAAAAATGCCACCTATTAAGAAAGCCCGGCGGTCTGGGTCGGCCACGGACCACCCCACGGTAGTGGGTTTTACTATCGTGGACGGAGGAGACCTTCCGGACGTGGGTGCACCGACGAAGTTTGTCGCCGCTCCAAATGACATTGTGCTTTGGGTTGTCGGGAACACAAGCGGATATACGATCACCGTGACGTTGACGGATTTCCTCCGAAAGAAACACCCCGCGGACCCCAAGGGCACGATACAACCAGAAACGCCGCCCTTCATATGGCTTGTCTCCGACACTGTCGTGGTTGATGACGGCAAGGTTGGGTTCATTGCTGGCCGGAGGAATCCCGATTACCAAACCCAGAGCTTCCTCTTTCACGACTTTTTGTCGTACACGATCCATGTTCAAAGTACAGCGTTTGATTTCGAGTACGACCCGGATGGTGACATTAAGCCGTGATCATGCCGATGCTCGCGCGCTCAAGGCTGTTCATCGGCCTTGGGCGCCTCAATCGCCTCGTTGAAGACGTTCCTGCCGGGCGACGTGGCGCGAGATGCCGTGCGCGAGATCGAGTCGCATATGTCCGAACGAATTGCCGCTATGGACGGGACACCAACCGAGCACGACGCGCTCGAGAAGATTCTTGCCGAGCTCGGCCCGCCATTGCGCGTGGCGCAGGCCTACGCAGCCGAACGCATCATCGACGAGGCAGTCACGACAGGACGCTTGATCCCCATCGCGCGAGCGATCTGGCAGGTTGCGGCGACGACGTTGATGGGGATCGCTCGTCGCCACGGGTCTGTTCAGCGCCTATGCTGCCGGGATCGCATTCCTGGTTGTCGCTGCAATGAAGCCGATCTTTCCCAACAACGTCGGTCTGCTAGTCGTGAATGGCATTCCGCGGTCCTTCGGAGCGCAGTTCCCCACGCCGCCAGGCGGAACCGTGTACGGCGGCTACTGGATCATCCCGGTATCGATCGCCTGTGGAATCGCCGTGCTGGTCGTGACCCATCGCGCGGCTCGAAGATTTCTGACCCATTGGCGCGAGCGCGTGAAACCGCCAGTCATTGCAGCGCGTTAGGAGATCGCGATGAATGATGCCCAGCTCGTGCGCCGTCGAGCGAGGCGATCCGGATCAGCGCGACCTCGGATGGGAGGACCTTGATTGCGACATCGCGGTGCAGTTTGGTGTCGGTGGCCCCCACCGGCTCTGGTCGTGAGGAACCGTTGGCCGTCGGCGGCAATATCGTAACTTCGGCCGAAGACGCCATACGAGTCGGGCAGGATTTTGAGCGCAACGTCGGCGCCCGAGCTTCGTGTCGCGCGCCCGATGAGCACTCTATTTATTACCAGGTTTCACCATGTGAGCAGGATCCTGGTTGTTCTCGATACACTCGTACTCTTCCACCCGCGTGTCGGGGGGCTGGCGCAGCGTGACGGCTGTCACCCACGGCTTGGTCAGGGCCTTCGGATCCTCCACCGTCGCTTCGTACGAAATCGTGAGGTCGCTGTTCAGCTTGAACCGCTCGACGACGTGCAGCGCTTCGGTATGAATCGATCCGATGCCGCTCAGCCAGGTCTTGTCGTTAAAACCGACCACATCGACCACCAGCGTGTCGCGGTCCCATCGGCCGACTGAGTCGCCCATCCAAGTCGGTGTCACATCGCCGGGATGCTTGAGCGAGTTGTCGATTGGGATGATGCGGAACGCATGGAACGATTCGTATAGGATGACGACCTTCTTTGGCGTCTGGACGATCTCGAACGGCATCGGCATGCCGGTGATGCGCGGCACGCCGGGAAGCAAACAGCGCAATGTCGGATCGTCCACGGCGGTGAGCGATTTCTGCTTCTCCACGGCCCACGGCTGATACGACAGGGGCGCGCGCTGAAGCGGAGGAGCCCCTCGCGGACCGGTGGGCGGGCCCGCCGTACCTTGATCGCCGTACAGACTGACGCCGCCGCTCTGCCAGACGCCGCTCAAATCCGGCCTGCCGTCCGCGGCGCGTGGAATATCGGGCGCCTGCGCCGCAAGCGACAACAGCAGCATGCCCGCGAGGCCAATCGTCACGCCAAGCCTGAAACCAATGTGATGGCGCATGGCCATTCTCCTCAAAGAGCGCGGACGACCTCTAGTATGAGGCGGCTGGACCAAGAAAGACCTTCTTGCCGTCCGGCAGCGTGACCTCACGGCCAGCCGCGCGGTTCGCCGTAAACCTAGCTTTCCATCCGGTGATCGTGATGACGTCGCCAACCTTGAGAAGATCTCGGGGAACCCCTGTCCGCTTGAGCGTGTTCGGCGGATAGCCTTCGAACGACCACGTGACGACCTTGCCGATGGTGTCCTTCGTGTCGACGTAAACGTAGGTGTGTGGGTTCGTCCATTCGACTTTGCTGACCTCACCACTGATCGTGATGGGTGCTTGACTGTCGTACTCCGCGGCAAAGGAATGGTGGGCTGTCAGCCGGTCGTCGGTCAGCGACAGCATCAGCAGGGTCGCGGTTCCAAACGTCAGCAACCTGGCAAACCAGACACTCATGTTCTCGTCTCCTGATTGCCCCGGCCGGCCCGCTCACGCGGTGACATAGCAGCGATTCACCGTCAACAAGAGAGGCGGACTTGGAGACAAATACTACAACTTCCTCAGGCTGAAACCCGGCGATAATGACGTCACTGCGGTTGGTTTTCGAAGGACCCCGTGCGGTTCCTCTGAGGACTCTGAGATGCGAGATTGCGCGAGTGGCCCGGGAGCGCAGCTCCGGCTGATACCGCCGAGTCCGCCGAAGACTGGTTTCATTTGCCACCGGTGTCCGCTCTGGAGATTCCTCGCCGCTGACGCGGTCGGCCTCCTTGTGGTGCTGACGGTGTCGCCACACGCCCAGACTGTTGCCCCGCGACCTGACCTCGAGCGCGCCCCGACCATTGCCGCGCGACTTGATCTCGATCGCCCTCAGGCGGTCGAACCGGGTCGATCACAGACAGGACCGCCTCAGCCAGCGCCGCGACTTCCGGACGGCACGCCGAATCTCGGCCGCGTGCCAGGTGAGAAAGGCCTTTGGAATGTCCGGATTGTCCTCGATTTTGGCAATCGTATCGTCGGACATGAGATGCCAGAAGCCATGCGTCGAGGGAGTTCCACGACGGCGCTCGGCGGCGCCCGAACGCAGCCCTGGGTGCCTTTCATGCCTTGGTCGGCTGCGCTCTACGACTACAACTTGAAGAACGAGGCAAAGTACGACCCTGAAGGGTATTGCCTGCCGCCGGGCGGGCCGCGGCTGATGGCAACTCCCTATCCCATGGAGATCCTCCAGCTCCCCGATCAACAACGCATCATCATGATCTTCGAGGGCGCGACCCACATCTGGCGGGAGATTTACATGGACGGGCGCCTCCATCCCCAGGGTGACGCGCTCAATCCGACGTACCTCGGGCACTCGGTTGGCCGCTGGGATGGCGACACGCTCGTGGTCGATGTCGTTGGTTTCAATGAAGGCACATGGCTGGACCCGGTCGGCCATCCACACACCGACCGGCTCCACCTCATTGAGAAGTATTCACGGCCGGACAAGAGCACGTTGCACTACGAGGCGACCATCGACGATGCCGGGGCCTACACTCGGCCGTGGACGGTAAGCTGGAACATCCCCTGGGCGGCCAACGGCGAGCTCATCGAATACATCTGCCAGGAGAACAATCGGTACTTGTCGAACCTGAGGGACGATTTCGGAGGTCCGATTTTCGGGAAGAAGCCGTAGGTCGTTTAGAAGATCCCGCGCGTCCCAAAGCAAAGCACCGCGAAGGCGGGAGCTCGGAAGCCTTGGAGCGCCTTGTCCTCGGCCTGCTCGTTCATCACGGCCGTCAGCGCCGTCTGCGTCCATTGCTGCTTGGTCAGCCAGTAGCTAATCGCCGGGCCCCACGGACCGGTGCCCATCGCGGGCGCCAACGTGAGTCCTCAAGAGTGTCACAGCCACCCCCGCAACAAACGACCAGGACCAGATTCGGGCTGACGGCATTGGCGCCCCCTGACGCGAAGGCTATCGGACGGTCTCGACCCGGTCAGTAACACGACCGACCGATTGCACCCTGAAATGGCGCGCGGGTCCGACGACTGTCCAAGACAAGTTCCGTTAAGCCGATAACGATGAACGACTAAACCCCAACTGCAACCGGCACTGCTCTTCGCGATCACACCCCTCCGGCCAGACAAGGCCGCTGTCACCCGGCGGATGAGCGGACCGGGCGATTCAGGAATTTCGTCGAGGCCTGTTCAAAATCAGTGGACGCCCAGTCTCGGCTGGCAGATACTCCACGCATCATTTCTTAATCTCCGCGTAACCGCATTCCTCGTCCGGCGTACCGGCGTACTGCAGCTCGGTGGCGAAGCCCTTTTCGGAAAGGATGCGTGGAATGTCTACTTACCTTGCGCGAAGCCCACGCGGATGGGCACGTCTGGCCGTCTGGTTGCTCGTTCTCACCCCGACCGCCGCTCACGCTCAGAGCACCCTGACGGGGGTCGTCCGCGACACCTCAGGCGCGGTTCTGCCCGGCGTCACGGTCGAGGCGGCAAGTCCGGTGCTGATCGAGAAGATGCGCTCTGCCGTCACCGACGGTACCGGCAGCTACCGCATCGTCGATCTCAGGCCCGGCGTTTACACGCTCACCTTCACGCTGACCGGATTCTCGATCGTGAAGCGGGAGAACATCGAGCTGCCCGCGAACTTCACGATGACAATCAACGGCGAGATGAAGGTCGGAGCGCTCGAGGAAACGCTCACCGTCACAAGCGCGGCGCCCACCGTCGACGTCCAGAGCACGACTCAGGCGCAGGTGCTCAACCGCGACGCGCTCGACGCGATCCCGACGGGCCGCACGATCCAGGGCATGGGCCAGCTCATCACGGGCGTGTCGCTGAACATTCCCGATGTGGGCGGCTCGCGCGCGATGCAGCAGACCTACATGTCCACGCACGGGCTCGGCGCCTCGCAGACCACGGTGCAGGTGGACGGTCTTCTTGTCAACGGGCTCGACGGCGACGGCGCCGTGCAGAACTACTTCAACAGCTCGATGAGCCAGGAAATGGTCTATACGACGAGCGGCGCGTCAGCCGACGTCTCGGGCGGCGGCGTCCGGCTCAACATGATCCCGCGCGACGGCGGCAACAGGTTCGGCGGCACCGTGTTCTCCGGCTATCAGAACCAGAGCTTCCAGTCCGACAACCTGACGTCGGACCTCAAGAACCGCGGTCTGACGACGCCCGACGGTATCGAAAAGCTCTGGAACATCGAAGGTTCCTTCGGCGGGCCGATCATGAAGGACAAGATGTGGTTCTTCGGCTCCGCGCGCGCATTCCATCTCAACACGCTCCCGGCCGACGCCCTGGTCGGAATTCCCGGCACAGCGCTCCCCAACCGTGCGCCGACGCCGAGCACGGAACGCGGCGTCGATCCGCAGAAGATCAACAGCTTCCAGGCGCGGATCGTCTGGCAGATCAGCCAGAACACGAAGCTGTCGGCCTACAATGACCGGCTCCTCAAGAGTCGTGGCTCGGACATGATTGCCGGCGTCGACCCCGCGACAGCCTCAGGCGTCTGGGCCTCCCCCATTTACACCACCGGCGAAGTCAAGGTGGCCTCGACCGTCACCAGCCATTTGCTCGTGGAAGGTGGCTTCTCCTTGAACATCGAGCGCTACACCATCCTGAACCAGCCCGGCATCTCTCAAACGCCCGGGACGGCGGCCTGGTATTCGGGGATTCAAAAATCTGATGCCAACCTCGGGACAGTCTGGAACTTTTCCTATGGAGGTGAGGACTACGGACGGTTTCCCGATCGGTACGCGATGGCTGGCTCCGTCTCGTACATCACCGGCACGCACAACGTGAAGGTCGGCATTCAGGATACGTGGGGCTCGTATCGCCGCACGGATACCGCCAACGGCGACATCCGTGCCATCTTTTTGAATGGGGTCGCCACGACCGCAACGATCCTGAACGCGCCGGTCGAGCGGTTTGACCAGGTTCATGCCGATGTCGGCGTGTATGCGCAGGACAGCTGGACGCTGAAGCGCATGACGGTGAACTACGGCGCCAGGTTCGAGCACCTCGCGACCGGCATCCCGGTTGAGACGGCGCCGGCCGGCCGCTTCACCGCGGCGCGCACGTTCGGGCCCATCGACATGCCGACATGGAACAGCGTTTCGCCACGCGGCGGGCTTGTCTACGACGTGTTCGGCAACCAGAAGACGGCCGCCAAGTTCAGCATAGGCCGGTACGAGCAGGCGGGGACCACCGGGTTCTCGGAAAGCTACAACCCGCTGCAGCTCACGACGGCGAGCGTCTCCTGGACCGACCTGAACGGCGACGGCGTCCCTCAAGGGGAACTGGGATGCACGTATCTGACGCCGGGCTGCGAAATCAACCTCGCACAGTTACCGAAAGGCTTCGGCGTGGCCAGCCTGGCGAACTTCGACCCGAACATCAAACGGATGTACAACGTCGAGACGTCCATCAGCGTCCAGCAGGAGTTGCGTCCGGGCGTGTCGGTGCAGGGCGGGTGGTACCACCGCGACTTCCATAACCTCAGGCGGCGCGTCAATACGCTGCAGACGTTCGCGGACTACACACCGTTCACGTTGTACAGCCCGATCGACGGCACGCCGATCACGTACAACAACGTCAGCGTCGCGGCACGATCGCAGATCCACTACGTGGACACCACGGCGGGCGACGCCCGGAAGATGTGGTTCAACGGCTTCGAGTACAACTTCAGCGCGCGGCTGAAGCACGGCATCACGTTGTTCGGCGGTGGCATGAGCGAAAGAGTGATCGCCCAGGTCTGCGACGAACAGTCGAACCCGAATCTGCTGCTCTACTGCGATCAGACCAAGAGCCCGATCCCGTTCCGCACGCAGTTCAAAATCGCCGGCAACGTGCCGATCAAATACGACATCCAGATCGGCTTCTCGTTCCAGAGCCTGCCCGGCTACGGCTTCGGCACCGGCGCGCTGTCGGGCCGCGAGGGCGGGCCGACCGGCCCCACCGGTCAGCCGTCGGCGACGCAGCTGAACACGCCGAACGGCGCGGGTACGGTGTGGCTCATCACGCCGACCACCCGCTACACCGCGACGAGCCCGTGCGTGGCGCAGGGCACGTGCTCGGTGAACCAGCTGGTCGACCCGGGCATGAACGTCGCGTCGTTGTCGGTGCCGCTGATTGCGCCGAATACCGAGTTCGGCGATCGCATCAACCAGCTGGATCTGAACGTGAGCAAGACGTTCAAACTGCGGCACTTCAGCATCCAGCCGAAGATTGACCTCTTCAATGCGCTCAACGTGTCGCCCGTGTACGCGATACGCGGGCTGAACTACGGCACCAAGGCGTACTATCAGCCGCAGTCGATTCTTGTCGGACGGGTGTATCAGCTGGGCGCGATCGTCCGGTTCTAGCGCAGCCCCCGTGAGCGATGGGCCGGTCGGCGCCGGCCCATCACCGTCCGCTTCACGATCTCCACCAGGACCTGTCCCTACCAGAAACTCCGTCGCTCCCATGAGAAGCCTTGCAGGGCACAAGACCGAATCCGTGTGTCGCCGCTACGCCATCGCCGATGAACGCGATCTGCGGATCGCTGTCGAGAGGCTGGACGTCGCTCGTTAACATGCGCCTTTATTGAGACCGTACACCTCGCCGGCGCCGCCGCGATCCAGCGTAGACAGGAATTCGTAAGGCCCGAACGGCGATTGCGACGGTGGCCGTCCGGCGTTCATGATCCTGTGACCGCGATTCTATTGTTTCTACTTTCCGCTCGCAGACGGTCGCGGACCGGCGTGACGGACGTCGAGCACCCGCTGTTCAGTTCAGCGGCGCCAAACGTCATTGAGATCGATGGCGACCCGTGACACGGCGATCGCGGTGACGGGATTCGGGTTCCCGCTTCAAAGCGCAGCGGCGAGAAGATATGATACGGCCTGCCACTACCCGTCCGATCCGTCACCTGCTGCCATGGACAACGCGCGTCTCGTGAGCACCCTGGACCTGGTTGAGCGGTTCAAGTCCGGGGATCGGGCAGCCCTCGACCAGCTGTGCGCTCGGCTGCTGCCGGCGCTGAGCCGTTGGGCCAGCGGACGCCTCCCTCGCTGGTCCCGCGACCTGATGGATACCGACGACCTCGTTCAGGAAACGGTCATTCGCGCGCTGAACAAGATGGGGCAGTTCGAAGTGCGCCACGTCGGGGCACTCCAAGCGTACCTGCGTCAGGCCATCGTCAACCGCGCACGGGACGAAGTGCGCCGCGCCGCCCGCGCGCCGGCCGCCGTGGAGCTCGACGAGAACCAGCGCGACGCCGGCACCTCGCCGCTCGAGGAGGCCATCGGCAAGGAAGCGGTCGAGCGCTACGAAGCGGCGCTCGACCGGCTGCGGCCGGAGGAGCGCGAAGCGATCGTTGCCCGGATCGAGATGGAGTGGAGTTACCAGGAGGTGGCCGACGCGCTCGGCAAACCTTCAGCCGACGCCGCGCGGATGACGGTCAGCCGGGCGCTGCTCCGGCTCGCCGAGGAGCTGGCCCTTGGGTGATCGTGACAGGCTTTTGCTGCTCGCCGAATCAATAGCCGACGGCGCGCGGATCGACTGGGCGGCGGTCGACGAACAGGCCGATGCCGCCGACGAGGCGGTGACTCGTCAGCTGCGAATCGTCGCGAAGCTGGCGGCGCTGCATCGCACGCTGCCGAACGGATCGGGACCGGAGGCAGCCGGCGCGCGGCGATGGCCGTCGGCGCCGGCAATCGGCCGATGGGCGCACCTCGAACTGCTCGCGCGCATCGCCGGCGGCGCGTTCGGCCATGTCTACCGCGCTTGGGATCCGCAGCTCGAACGCGAGGTCGCACTGAAGCTGCTGCGGTCGAACGACGCGACGCAGATCATCAACGAGGCGCGGCGCCTCGCCCGTGTTCGTCATCCGAACGTCGTCGTCGTTCACGGCGTAGCCGAGCACGATCGACGCGTCGGGTTGTGGATGGAGTTGATCAACGGGGCGACGCTCGAACAGGTCCTGGACAAGAACGGACCGTTCAGCGCGCGCGAAGCCGCCCTCATCGGCATCGATCTGTGCCGGGCGCTGTCGGCGATTCACGGGGCCGGCCTGATC
>Ga0310917_10000644_pt1 | contig 15797 bp, 16 predicted proteins | sample GREbulkMGLF178_FD_203531 | JGI IMG/M metagenome (GOLD analysis project Ga0310917, IMG submission 203531) | Lab enrichment of tropical soil microbial communities from Luquillo Experimental Forest, Puerto Rico - GRE.bulkMG.LF178 | ecosystem: Environmental > Terrestrial > Soil > Tropical forest >... | reverse complement strand
CGCCGTTCATACCGAAGACCTCGATTGCGTGATCGAACCCGGCATCACCCGCAAGGAACTGAACGAACATCTGCGTGACCAGGGGTTGTTCTTTCCGATCGATCCCGGCGCCGACGCCTCGATCGGCGGCATGGTCGCGACGCGCGCGAGCGGCACCAATGCCGTGCGCTACGGCACGATGAAGGACTGCGTGCTGGCGCTGACGGTCGTGTTGCCGAACGGCGATATCGTCAAGACGGCCCAACGCGCGAAGAAGAGCTCCGCCGGCTACGATCTCACGCATCTCTTCATCGGGGCGGAAGGGACGCTCGGCATCATCACCGAGATCACACTAAGACTGCACGGCATTCCCGAGGCGGTCTCGGCGGGCGTGTGCCAGTTTCCATCAGTCAAGGCAGCCTGCGACGCAGTGATCGCGACGATCCAGACCGGCATTCCGGTTGCGCGCATCGAGTTGCTCGACCAGATGCAGGTGCGCGCGTTGAATCTGTATTCGAAGCTCGGCCTGCCCGAGAGCCCGATGCTGCTACTGGAGTTCCACGGCTCAGATGCGAGCGTGCAGGAGCAAGCGGACCGATTTGGCGAAATCGCGGCCGAGCACGGCTGCGGAAAGTTCGAATGGGCGACCAAGCCGGAGGAACGCACACGGCTCTGGCAGGCGCGGCATGACGCGCATTGGTCTGTGCGCGCCTTGCGTCCGGGCGCGAACAGCATTTCCACCGACGTCTGCGTGCCGATCTCGCGTCTTGCCGAATGCGTCGAGGAAACGCAGCGCGACATCGCGGACATGGGCCTGCTCGCGCCGATTGTCGGCCACGTCGGCGACGGCAACTTCCATTGCCTGCCGCTGGTCGACACAAACAACCCGGAAGAAGTCGCCAAGGTTCAGGAATTCATCGATCGTCTCGTCGCGCGGGCGATCGCGATGAACGGAACCTGCACCGGCGAGCATGGCGTCGGACAGAAAAAGATGAAATATCTCGAAACCGAACACGGCGCGCCGGCAGTGGAGCTTATGCGCACGCTGAAGCGCGCGATCGATCCGCTGAACATCATGAATCCGGGGAAGGTGGTTGCAGTCTGACGTGATCTGCTCGTCAGATGTCAGGTCTGAACAGGACGGCCGCCACGCGCGGCGACAAGCTCGCAGGATTTCGGCCGGGGCAATCGAGAAATGAATTTTAGAGAAGTCGCGGCCACGATTTTGGCAGCCATTGTTATTGGCGTGGCTTCCTGGGCCACGATCGGCCCTCCTCCGAGAGAGGAGCATTTCAGTATGGTCAGCAAGCGCCAGTTCGAACGCGCGTTCGAGCCGTAGAACGATAGACGGGACGCGAACCCCTTGCGCCGATCAGGCCACCGCGCATGTATCCAGTCTCGCAAGCCCCTCCTCGATGACCTCGATTTCCTTCTCGAGTTGTTTGATCGAGGAGCTTAAGTCGAAGGGGCCGTTGATTGACTTGAGTTCGGTCGCCAGACGGCAGCGGTGGGCCTTCAGATCGTCCAACGCTTTGCGAGCGCTCAATTTAACATACCCGTCGACGATCAATTTCATCGCTTCTGACATCTTTCAAAACTCGCTTTAAACAATAAAATAAGAATCCGCCGGTTGCCCAGCGCGGGCCTAGTTTCTCTGTCATTCCGGTGCGGCGCAAGGCGATCTAATTACCGCCGCGCCGCGGCCGCTTGCGATGCAACCATAGCCACTTGCGGTTGCGTTTCCCATGCGATCCGCACCGTCACCCCACCTCGGCTCCGCGAGATCAGGAGCAGTGGCAGAAGGTCTTCCAACTAGGAATCAACTCAATTCGGGCGCATACTTGGAGCATGAACAGTCCCGATCGCGCCGACGAATTGGCAACGTTTCGCGATTTGCTCGACCGTCTCGAGACGGGCGAATTGACACTTCGGCGCGGCAATCAAGATGTAAGCAAGCACGAAATCGGCGTCCTTAAGCGCGAGATCGCGCACCTTGAGAAGGTTCTTGAGCGCGTGAAATTGGAAAACGGCTCGGACAAGCCCATAAATTATTCGGGCCGAACCAGGCGATTCACAAGGAACAATAAGTGAGCCGCCGGTTAAGGCCGGTCACTTCGCTGCCCGCGCACGGGACCAGGGGCCAGAAGCGACGTAGAAGATGACCTTGCGCGCGAGGCCGGCCTCGAATGTCAGCCCTTTACGCGCCGCATCGTCATCGAATGACGGAAGCGGGATGCGGGATGGGTATTGATAGCGACCTGCGCGATCTTGCCTGTGGCCAACGTGTAAGTTCGCTGCACCTCGAGCGCCGTGGCTCCGGCCTTGACCTTGAGTCCGGCCGCAAGCGCCGGCGAAACCAGTGCGGCCGCGATTTCCTGGTGGACCTCGACGATGCTCTGACCGAACAGGTCTTCGATCAGATGAAAGATCGGCCCACGATGACGCTGCAACAGCCGCCCGACCGCTGCAAATTCCCGATTGATGTAAACTTCGGTCCAGCAAACCGGAAGGTCGCTGCCCTCGGTATGACGGAAACCGCGGACAGCAAGCCACTTTTCGCCAGGCGGAATCCCGGTCCGGGACGCGAGTTTATCGTCGATCTCGATCATCTCGATGGTGTCGATCGCAAAACGGACGCCCGTCGCGAAGGCGACGAGGTCATTGATTGACATGACCTCATGGACAAAGGAGTCAGTGGGTCGCGGCGGGACGACGATCGTGCCCGCGCCTTGCCGGGAGGAGACGAGACTGTCCTCACGCAGGCGTCTTAAGGCTTCGCGGACCGTGTAGCGGCTGACCGAGAACTGCTCGCACAATTCCTCCTCGGTCGGCAGTTGCGAACCCACCGGATACATGCCGCTGACGATCGCGTCCTTCAGGACGCGGACGACCTGGAGATAGAGCGGTTCGTCCGATTTGACGCTGACGGGCGCGCGCATTTGGGACGCGCCCTTCGGCGAGTTGGCTCGGCGTGCCTTGATGTCAATCTTCGATGCCATAGCCTCTCTTGGCGATCAGCGCCGTCCGCTCGAAGCTCATGAACTGCGTCCCGTCCGCCTTCTTGCCAATCGTGCGCACGGTGACAAGGCCTTGCCCGGGCCGCGAGGACGACTCGCGCTTCGTCAGCACCTCCGATTCGGCATAGATCGTGTCGCCCACGAAAACCGGCGCGGTAAGCTTGATGTCGTTCCATCCGAGATTGCCGATAGCCTTCTGACTGATGTCGCTGACACTCATGCCGACCACCATCGACAGCGTCAGGCAGCTATTGACGAGCGGACGCTTGAATTCCGACTTTGCCGCGTAAGCCTTATCGAAATGCAGGGGATGGGTGTTCATCGTGATCAACGTGAACCAGGTATTGTCGCTTTCGGTGATGGTGCGGCCCGGGCGGTGCTCGTAGACGTCGCCGACAACGAAGTCGTCATAGTATCTGCCGAAACTCTCGCGGTAGCGTTGGGGACCGATTTGATCGTGGCCTTGCATCGCCTCACTCCGAAGTTGAAACGCATTTGCCCAGGATCGACGCCGTGTGCTCGCCCAAGGCGGGCTCTCGCAATACCGGCCGCGCCGGCTCATGACGGAAGTGGATCGGCGGCCCTACGTGACGGCGCTTCGTCTCATCGTAGAGAATCATTCCGCGCGTGAGCAGATTCGGATGCGCGAACGCTTCAGGAAGTGTGTTGATGCGTCCATAACAGACGTCGAGGGTCGCGAGATGGGCTTGCCAGTCCGCGAGCGGCCGCTTCCGGAATTCGGCGCTGAGGAATTCGATAACGGTCCGCTGATGCGGACCGGGGCCGCGCAGGCATAGTTCGGCAAGCTCGGGGCGGCCGAACGCGCGCAGCAGATTGTGGATGAATTTCGGTTCCTGCCCTGCAAGTACGAGATATCGTCCGTCCTGCGTCTCATAGGGACGATAGAACGCCGCGCCGCCAGTGGTGCGTTCATGGGCGGGGACCGGTTGGCGATCCTCGGCAAAGGTTGGTCCCAGGATGTTGAGCATCCCGCCAACCGTGACATCGTGCATGCTGATATCGAGATAGTCGCCGGCGCCGGTCTTGTCCCGGCGTAACAGCGCCATCAGCACGCCCGACAGGCCCTGTAGTCCGGCCAGCACGTCGGCGACGGGAATGCCGGGCATCGCGGGCTTGCCGTCATTTCCAAGCGTCATGCTGAGTAGCCCGCTCTCGGCTTCCAGCGCCAGATCGTGGGCCGGGCGACCTCGCCATTCGCTGTCCTGCCCGAACGCGCTGATCGAGCAATAGACGATGCGGGGATTGCGTGCGCGCACCATCTCATACCCCACGCCGAGGCGATCGACAGTGCCCGGACGATAAGACTCGATGAAGACGTCCGCGGTCTCTGCGAGCGACAACAGCGCCTCGCGTTGCGCGGGATCCTTCAGATCCAGCTCGACGCTTTTCTTGCCGCGATTGAGATTGCGGAAGAACACCGTACTCGGCCCGTCCGAGAGGCCGATATGCCGGCCGGGATCGCCTTCGCCCGGTGGCTCGATCTTGATCACCTCGGCGCCGTGATCGGCCATCGCCAGCGTCAGATACGGTCCCGGCAGAAACACCGAAAGATCGATGACGCGTATGCCTTCGAGCTTCATTGCGAACTCGCGGGCTCGGCGGCGCACATCTCGCCCACATAGGAGGCGGTGTCGGCGCCATAGGGCGAGCACGGCGTCTGCTCGAGGCGCTCACCGTTGATTTTTATCGGGTTGGCAAGCACCCGCATCCCCGGCTTGGCCGGGTGCGCGATGGTGTGGATCATGTCCGTCACCTTCAGAAATGGACTGTCCAGCGCCTGCGAAAGCTCAAGCACGGGGGCGACGGGCAGAACGCCGTTCAGCCTGTCGAGCCAGAAAGTGGTAGACTCGCGCTTCAATTCGCTGTCGATGATGCCCATCAGCGCGTCGCGATTTTCCTGGCGCAAGGCCTGCGTCGCAAAGCGCGGATCGGAGGCAAGATCGGTCCGGTCGATCGCTGCGAGCAGCTCGCCCCAGAACTTGTCGGTCATGCACATGATGAACAGCCAGCCGTCCGAGGTCGGGAACGTCTGCACGGGCGCCACCGAATAGTGCGCACTGCGCGGTTGGCGCGTCGAGGCGTGACCTTCGTTGAGATACCAGGTTGCGACATAGCCAAGCTGATGGAGTGCGACGTCGAGCAGGCAGGTATCGACGTCGCAGCCTTTGCCGGTTGTCCTCGCCTGGATCACCGCAGAGAGTAACCCGACTGCGGCGGTCAATCCTGTGGTCTGGTCGATGATCGAAGGCGCCCCGAGCCGGGCGGGAGGCCCATCGGGCTCGCCGGTCAGATGCATCAGGCCGGACTCGGCCTGCATCAGGTAATCGTATCCCGGCCATGACGCGCGGTCGTTGTCGCGACCGTAAGCCGAGACATGCACGCAGACCAGCTTCGGATTGACGCCCGATAGTGTCTTGTAATCGAGGCCCATCTTCGCCGGCAAATCGCCGCGAAGATTGTTCACCAACGCGTCCGCTGTGGCGACGAGCTTTGTCAATGCCGCCCTGCCCTCGGCCGAGCGCAGGTCGATCGCCACGCTTTTCTTGTTGATATTGAATGCCTGGTAATATTCGCTGTCATTGGTCCCCAGGAAATAGGGGCCGGTCTTGCGCGCGGGGTCGCCCCCGATCGCGGCGTTCTCGACCTTGATGACCTCGGCGCCGAGATCCGCGAGCAGCATCGTGCCGTAAGGTGCCGCACCAAACTGCTCGACTGAAACGATGCGCACGCCCTGAAGTGGCTTCATACGGCGGGATTCCTCTTGATGAATTGCTTCGAGATGATGATGCGCTGCATCTCGTTGGTGCCCTCGCCGATACAGGTGAGCGGCGCGTCGCGGTACAGGCGCTCGATGTCGAATTCCTTGGAATAGCCGTAGGCGCCGTGGATGCGCATGCCCTCGATCGAGTTTTCGAGCGCGGCTTCGCTGGCAAAGTATTTGGCCATGCCGGCTTCCATGTCGCAGCGTTCACCCCGGTCGAAGGCCTCCGCTGCGTCGAGCGTCAGCAGGCGCGCCGCCCGCGCGCGCGTCGCCATCTCGCCTAGTTTGAGCTGGATGGCCTGGTGCTCGCAGATCGGCTTGCCGAACGTCTTGCGAATCTGAGCGTATTCGGCAGCGAGTTTCAGCGCGCCTTCCGCGATGCCGACGCCGCGCGACGCGACGTTAATGCGGCCGAGCTCCAGGCCCCCAGCCACCTGGAAAAAGCCGCGGCCTTCGACACCGCCGATCAAATGATCAATCGGCAGGCGGTAGTTGTCGAATACGAGTTCCGCGGTGTCGATCGCCTTGTAGCCGAGCTTCGGTAGCCTGCGACCAACCGAAAAGCCCTCCTGCTTCGGCGCGATGAACAGGCTCATCCCGTTATAGCGCGGCTGCGCCTGCGGGTTGGTCTTGACCAACAGCGCCAGGCATGAGCCCTCGGCCCCGTTGGTGATCCAGGTCTTGGTGCCATTGATGACATAATGATCGCCATCGCGTCTGGCAGTCATGCGGATGCCCTGCAGGTCGGTGCCGGCGTCCGGCTCCGTCAGGGCTAGTCCGCCGCGAATCTCGCCAGTCGCAAGCTTCGGCAGCCATCGCGACTTCTGTTGCTGTGTGCCGAACTTCTCGATCGCGAGCGCCAGCATCAGGTGCGAATTGATGATGCCGGTAATCGACATCCACACCGACGAGATGCTCATCACGATTTTGGCGTAGGTTGCCGACGACAATCCGAGACCGCCTTGGTCGGGCGCGATCGTCGCGCCGAACAGGCCGAGCTCCTTCATCTGCTCGACGACCTCGTGCGGATAGCGGTCTGCGTGGTCGTAGTCCTTCACGATCGGCCTGAGCTCGCGCTCGACCCAGCGATCGATCATGTCCAGGATCTGGCTGTCATCGTCCGCGTCCACGCGCGCCTCGCGCAGCACCTGCGTCATCGGACGTTCCTCCAAAAAATTTGTACGTACAACTTTATACGTGCTGGTCGATAGTGTGTATATCGCCAGCCTTGACGCCAAGTAAAGTCCCCAGTACTTGTCTGGACAAAATCAATCTTGTCCAGGGAGGAACCATGCCGGGCGCGTGCTCCAAGCGTTTCGAACCCAGCCGCGCGCACCACGCGGCTACATTACCGACAGCGGCCGTCCCGTGCCGGTAGCGGATCTCCTGGTTGGCGGCATTTTGCTGGGCGGCGTCTACGCGCTGATGGCGTGCGGCCTCAACCTGATCTTCGGCGTGATGCGTGTGATCAATTTTGCCCATGGCGACATCCTCGCCATCGCGGCGCTCACGACGGTCTCGATCGCGGTCGGCCTCAAGCTGCCGTTCTGGGTTGCAGTCCTGGTTGTCCCGATTGGCTGCGCGGCGTTCGGCGCCCTGATCCACGTCCTGATCCTCAAACGCATCGAGCGAGCGCCGATGATCATGTCGTTGCTCGCGACCTATGCGCTCTCGACCATCCTCGTCAACGTCGCGATCCTGATCTGGGGCGGCGGCTACAGCGGACTCCCCGGCGTGCTCAGCGGCTCGCTGCGCATCCTCGGCATCAACGTCTCAATTTCCCGCCTGGTGTCGTTCGCTTGCGCGATCGGCGTGAGTCTCGCTGTCTGGTGGGTGCTCGAGTTCACCCGCTTCGGCCGCGCGGTGCGCTCGGTGTCCACGGCCCCCGAACTCGCGAGCATTTCAGGCATCGCGATCGAGCGCGTGCGGCTGGCCACCTTCGCGCTCGGCACCGCGATGGCCGGCTTCGCCGGCGTGCTGGTCGCGCCCGCCTTCGCGATCGATCCGCAGCTCGGCTCGCGCTTCATCATCAAGGCGTTCGCCGTCATCATCGTCGGCGGCATGGGCAGCTATCCCGGCGCCATTCTTGCCGCGCTGTTGCTCGGCGTGATCGAGGTCGTCGGCAGCTATCTGGCGGGCGCCGTGATCGGTTCGGCGTTTCTCTTCCTGTTGATGCTCGCGGTGCTGTTGGTTCGCCCACGCGGGCTGCTTGGCGCGGGTGTTCGCGTATGAAGGGGATCAATCCGCTCGCGGTCGCAGGCGTGACAGCGATTGTCGCGCTCGCTCTGGCCTTTGTCGGATCGGACTACGCCATCTCCTTTTCCATTCAGCTCCTGATCTTTCTGGTGCTGGCCTATTCCTGGAACTGGATCGGTGGCTATGCCGGCTATAGCCATTTCGGCCAGGTCGGTTTTTTCGGCATCGGCGCCTATGTCGGATCGCTGCTGAATTTTCACTGGGGCGTTCCCTGGTATCTTGCGGCGATCGTCGCCGCCTTTGCCGGCGCCGCGACCGCAATTCCGCTCGGCGGCGCCATGTTGCGGCTGAAGGGGCCCTTCTTTGCAATCGGCATGTTTGGCCTCTCGCGCGTGCTGGAGGCCTTCGCGCTCGGATTCGACTCCGTGACCGGCGGCGGCACCGGCATTTACCTGAAGCCAATAAGCGACCTGCGGCCGCTCTATCTTGTCGTGGCCGCAGTCGCCCTGATCATGCTGCTCTTGACCTGGAAGCTCGACAATTCGCGCCTCGGCCTCAAACTACTGGCGATCCGCGAGGACGAGAGCGCTGCGGAGGCGCTCGGCATCCCCACGACACGCCTCAAGATCGGAACCTTTATCGCGTCGGCGATCGCGCCGGCAGCAATGGGGTCGCTGTATGCGGCCTACTTGGGCTTTATCGATCCGCCGACCGCTTTCGCACCCAACATAGAGCTGACCACGATCGCCATGGTGCTGCTTGGCGGAATGGGCACCGTGCTCGGTCCACTCTGCGGAGCGCTGGTGCTGTCGATCGTGAACGAGGTGCTGTGGGCGAATTACCCGCAAATCTACCTCGCCTGCGTCGGCGTGATCATTCTTCTCGCCGTGCTGTTCATGCCAAGAGGCATCGTCAATCTCGGCGCGAAAAACGGCTGGTTTGCGATCGGACGGCCACTGTTCCGACAGTTGGCCGCACGCCAGGGACAGGTGGTGTCATGAGCGATACCATCCTCGCCGTCGAAAACGTCTCGAAGCGGTTTGCGGGCCGCATCGCGCTTGATTCGGTGAGCATCGACGTCGCGCGCGGATCGATCACCGGCATGATCGGTCCCAACGGCTCCGGCAAGTCGACGCTGTTCAACATCGTTGCGGGAACGTTACGCCCCGACGAGGGGCGTGTCCTGATCAATGGAACGAATATAACCTCGGTGTCGGCGGCGGAGATTTGCGGGCTCGGGGTCGCACGAACTTTTCAGATCAGCCGGCTGTTCGCGGAGATGACGGTGCTCGAGAACCTCGTCGCGGTCGCACGCGGGCGGGACGATCGCGCAGCAATCGCAATGGCGCTGGAATTGCTGGCCTTTCTCGAGATCTCCGACATCGTCGATCGCTGGGGCGCGGAGCTGTCCTATGGCCAGCGAAAGCTGGTGGAGATCGCGCGCGCGTTGATGCTGGAGCCGAAGATCATGCTGCTCGACGAACCTTTCGCGGGCATCAATCCACGGCTGCAGAACCGGATTGTCGATCACTTGAGGGCGCTCTGCGCCAGGGGCATCACAGTCTTTTTCATCGATCACGAAATGCGGATCGTGCTCAGGGAGTGCGATCTTGTCTATGTGCTCGCCGAAGGCAAGCTGATCGCGCGCGGCGACACGCAGACGGTGCGCAACGACGCCAAAGTGCTGCAGGCCTATTTCTGATTTGTCATCATAGGAAGGTGCAACATGATAAGACGACTTCTCCTGGCTGCAACGGCGGCCGCACTTTCGCTGGCGGCTCCCGCGTACGCCGCCGATCCCGTTCGGATCGGCGTGGCGCTCTCCCAGACCGGCAATCTCGCGGACTCCGCAGCTCCCTATTTCAAGGGGCTCGACCTCTGGCGCGAGCAGGCCAACGCCCGTGGCGGGTTGGCCGGTCACCCGATCGAGTTCGTCGTCTATGACGACCGCTCCGACCCCGCGACGGCCGCGCGGCTTTATGAAAAGCTGATCACCGACGACAAGGTCAACCTCGTAATATCCTCGCTCGGTTCGGCGACCGCCGCAACCGGATCGGCCGTCGCCGAAAAGCACAAGGTCATCATGATCAATGGCGGCGGCGCGGCGGAGGCCATCCAGCAGCGCGGCTTCAAATATGTCTTCCAGACCGCGGCGCGCATCTCCTCCTATGCGGACGGCATCGTACCGATGATCGAGAAATACAAGATCAAGTCGATGGCCCTGGTCTCTCGTGACTATGCCGCCGCCCGCGACATCAGCAAGACAATCAAGGAGCAGATCAAGGAGAAGGACGTCAAGGTCGTGATGGACGAATATTTCCCGGCCGGCACCGCGGACTTCTCGTCGCAGATCGCCAAGGGTCAGCAATTGCAGCCCGACCTCTGGATCGGCCTGCTCTATCCCAGCGAAGCCATCGAGACCGTCCGCCAGTTTCACTCGATGAACTACATGCCAAAATTCTTCATTGCCAATGGCGTATCACAGGACGATTTCATTACGTCGGCGGGCAAGGACGCCGAATATGCGCTTGGCATGTCCTTGTACGAGCCGTCGTTGCCGAGCGAAGGCAACAAGGAATTTGTGAAGACCTATCACGACAAATATAACTCCGATCCCGGCTACTACGCGGCCTTCGGCTTCGTCGCAGGCACCGTGCTGGAAGCCGCGATCAAGAAGGTTGGCTCGATCGATACCGAGAAGGTCCGCGAGGTCCTCACCACGCTGAAGCTTGGAACCGTCATGGGCAAGCACGAGGTCGATCCGACGACCTATATGCAGATCGGCGTGCGCGGGCTGGTGGTGCAGGTCCAGAACGGCAAGCGCGAAGTCGTCTGGCCGGAGGAGTACAGGACCGCCGAGCCGAAATTGCCGATCCCGGCCTGGGACAAGCGCTGAGACCAGAATGACGGACGAAGCGGCACCGCTGGCGCTGAAGGACGTGACGTCGGGTTACGGCGACGTCGCGGTGATCCGCCGCGTCAGCATGACCTTCCCCAAGGGTATCATTACGACCATCGTCGGCTCCAACGGCGCCGGCAAGTCGACCGCGATCAAAGTCGCGGCGGGCCTGCTGCGCGCCTGGAAAGGCAGCATCTCCGTGAACGGAGTGGATATCACACGGGAAGGACCTGACCGGCGGGTTCATCGGGGGATCGCCTATGTCCCGCAAGGCCGCATCGTCGTCCCCGAAATGACGGTACGCGACAACCTCATGATCGGTGCGCACATTCTCGGCAACAACCGTGCCGCGGTCGACGCGGCGACCGAGCGCGTGCTGCAACTGTTTCCCGTGCTTAAGCCGCGCATGAAGCAGCAGGCCGACACGATGAGCGGCGGCGAACAGCAGATGCTCGCGATCGGCCGCTCGTTGATGACGAGCCCGGAGATCATCATGCTGGACGAGCCGTCGCTTGGCTTGTCGCCCAAATTCGTGGACATTGTGTTTGAGAAACTGCTGTCGCTGCGCAACGAGGGCATGACGGTGGCCATGGTCGAACAGAAGGCCTCGCATGCACTCTCCGTTTCCGACCGCGGCTACGCGATGCATCTCGGCCAGGTGGCGATCGAGGGCGCAGCGCAAGACCTTCTTTCCAATGACGATGTCAAACGGCTGTTCCTCGGAGAGATTCCCGAAAGCATGAAAGCGCTGAGCTTCTTCGATGCATGAGAAACTTTCGCCAGCCCTTGCGGCTTCCGCCGTCGATGACGCAATCAGGACCCGTCAATCGGTACGGGCCTTCCTGCCGACCCCCGTCGAGCGGGCCACGGTCGAGGAACTGCTCGCGCTTGCAAGCCGAAGCGCAAGCGGCAGCAACATCCAGCCGTGGCGCGTCCGCGTCGTCGCGGGAGAAGTCAAGGAGCGGCTGACGCGGGCGATCTTCGACGCCATCGCGCGGGATGGCTTCGAGCCCTACACGCGCGAATGGAACTACTATCCCGTCAACTGGCGCGAGCCGTTTCTGTCCCGGCGCCGCAAGATCGGCTGGGACATGTATGGCCTGCTTGGCGTTGGCAAGGGTGATTTCGAAGGCACGCAACGCGCTCGGATGCAAAATTTCGAGTTTTTCGGCGCTCCGGTCGGAATGATCTTCACACTCGACGAAGACCTTGAGATTGGAAGCTGGCTCGATCTCGGAATCTACCTTGGAGCGCTGATGATTGCCGCGCGAGGACGCGGACTTCACACCTGCCCGCAGGCCGCGTTTGCCGACTTCCACAGGATCATCCGACCGCTGCTTGGTATCCCCGAAAAGGAAATCATCGTTTGCGGCATGGCCCTCGGCCATATCGATCCAGATGCGCCGGTCAACGCGCTGGTAACCGAGCGCGCGCCACCCAGCGATTTCGCGACGTTCGAAGGGTTGTGAGGAAACCTGATGGCACTCAGCCTTCCCAGGAAAGTTGTCGTTGCCGAGGTGGGCCCGCGCGACGGGCTGCAGAGCTTTCCGCGCTTCATCGACACGGACACCAAGGTCGCGATGATCGACAAGCTATCCGATCTCGGGTTTCCAGTCATCGAAGTGTCGAGCTTCGCTCATCCAAACATCGTTCCGCATTTGCGCGATGCCGAAGAGGTCTTCGAGCGGATCAAACGCAGGCCCGGGACGGTCTATCGAGCGCTCGTGCCGAATGCACGAGGCGCCGAGCGGGGCGCGAAAGCACGGGTCGACGAAATGCTCGGGCTGATCACGATCAGCGCGACTTACACGCGCAAGAACCAGAACATGACGATCGACCAAGCGATCGCGCAGAATCTGACATCCTTCAAAATCGCGGACACTAGCGGCATTCCCTTCGTGATGGCGCTGGGCATGGCCTTCTGGTGCGCCTATGAGGGACAAATTCCGGAAGAAAACGTCATCGCCGTCGTGCAGCGATTTCATGACGGCGGCATTCGCCGCTTCTATCTGGCGGGCTCGCTCGGCATGGAAGACCCCTCGCACGTCAATCGCCTGTTCCATCGGCTTGCCGAACTCTTCCCAAGCGCATCTTTCGGGTTCCACATCCACAACCTGTCGGGGATGGCGACCGCCAACATCCTTGCGGCGCTCGATGCCGGCGCAGAGTGGCTGGAAGGCGCGATTTGCGGCATCGGCGGCGGCATCGCCATGCCAACAAGGCTTGGCTCGGTCGGCAATTTTCCGACCGAAGACCTGGTGGCGATGCTTGCCGAGATGGGCATCGAGACCGGGATCGACCCGGAACGGACGGTCACTGTGTCGCGCGAGATCGCCGCCATGCTTGGTATCGATCCGCAAAGTCACCGCGCCAACGGCGCAACACGCAAGGCGGTCGCAGAACTCGCCACCCATAGCCCAAACATGAGATATTCATGATATCCAAATCGACATTTCGGTCATTGCTTGCCGTTCCCGCCACCTCGCCGCGCTTCCTGGAGAAGGCCGCGCAAGGTCCCGCCGACGCCATCTTCATCGACCTCGAGGACGCGGTCATTGCGTCCCTGAAGCCGAAGGCGCGTCGGGAAGCCATCGCCGCCCTGAACCAGCTTGATTGGGGCAGCCGCTATGTGGCCGTTCGCGTCAACGGATTCGGCACATCCTGGTGCTGCCGGGATATCCTTGACGTCGTCGAGGCCTGCCCTCGGCTCGATTACATCCTGTTGCCGAAATGCGAAGAGCCCGCCGACGTGCATGCCGTGGAAGTCATGATCCAATCCGCCGAGCAGGCTGCGCCACGCCAGCGCGAGGTCGGCATCATGGGACTTATCGAGACACCACGGGGCGTTGCCAATGTCGAGGCGATTGCACGGTCGGGCGGCCGGCTGCGAGCCCTGGTGTTCGGCGGCGGCGACTACCAGCTCGACCTCGGCAGTCTTCAGCGCGCGGTCGGCGCGCCCTCGGCGGACTATGTCGTGCTGACAGACGACGACGGTCGGGGCGCGCGGGAGCGACACTGGAACGATCTCTGGCATTTTGCCACGGCGCGGATCGCCAATGCATGCCGCGCTTTTGGCATTATCCCGATCGATGGGCCATTCTCCGGCATCCGCGATGTGGAGGGACTGCGTGCAGCAACAAAGCGCGCCAGCGTGCTCGGCTTCGAATGCAAGATGGCGATCCACCCATCCCAGATCGAGATCATTCACGAGGTGCTGACGCCGACGGCGGATCAGATCGCCTGGGCCAAGGAGATCCTGGAGGCCATGGCCGCGGCCGAGCGCGAAGGGCGAGGCGCGGTCAAGGACAAGAACGGCGAGATGATCGATCTCATGCACATCAAGGTCGCCAACAAGCTGCTCGAACGCGCCGCGCGGATCGGGTGCAAATCATGAGTGCGCTGAAGGGAATCCGCGTCCTCGACCTCGGCACCTTCATCGCAGGACCGCATTGCGCCACCATACTCGGGGAATTCGGCGCCGAAGTGATCAAGGTCGAGCCGCCGAAGACCGGCGATTCCCTCAGGCGGCTCGGCACCAATACCGAGTGTGGCGACACGCTGGTCTGGCTGTCGGAAGCCCGTAACAAGAAATGCGTCACCCTCGATCTGCGAAGCGAACGCGGCCGCGAGTTGCTGCGCAAGCTGGCTGCGAAATGCGACGTCATCGTCGAAAATTTCCGTCCCGGCACACTGGAGAAGTGGGGCCTCTCCTATGAGGAGCTGAAGAAGCTCAATCGCGCCGCTATCCTGGTCCGGATATCCGCCTATGGACAGGACGGACCGATGCGGTCGCAGCCCGGCTTTGCCCGCATCGCGCATGCATTTTCCGGTCTCACCTATCTTGCGGGAATGCCCGGCGGAGTGCCGGTCGTGCCCGGCTCGACGTCGCTTGCCGACTACATGTCCGGAATGTATGGAGCGATCGGCGCTCTGGTTGCGCTGCGGGCACGCGAGACGACCGGCGAAGGCCAGTGCGTCGACCTCGCGCTTTACGAGTCCGTATTTCGCGTGCTCGACGAGATTGCACCCGCTTATCAGAAATTCGGCTATGTGCGCGAGCGTATGGGCGCGGACACCGTCAATGTCTGCCCGCACAGCCACTATCAAACCGCGGACGGCAAGTGGATCGCGATCGCCTGCACCAGCGACCAGATGTTCGTTCGGCTTGCAGAAACGATGGGGCAGCCCGAACTTGCTTCGGCTGAACGATATGGCCCGAAGGACTTGCGGCTTGCCGCGCGCGACGAGGTCAATGCAATCGTCGCCAGGTGGGTTGCTTCGCTCGATCTCGAAACGGCACTTGCGCGTTGCGCTAGGGGTGGCGTGCCGGCGAGCCTGATCTACAGCATCGCGGACATTTTCGAAGACCCGCAATACAGCGCACGCGGCAATATAAAAATGACGGACTCGCGCGCAGGCGCCATCGCGGTTCCCGACGTCGTGCCTCGCCTGTCCGCAACCCCGGGTGAGATTCGATGGCTCGGCGAAGGGCTTGGTGCGCAAAACGAGGATGTATTTGAGAATCTGCTCGGGCTCGAGGGCAACGAGGTTCAGAGATTGCGCGAGGACGGAGTGATCTAGGATGGCGGCAGCAGGCGGCGCCGATTCGATTCCAGCGATCCCCGAAGAGGATGCGTCGGGCGATATCGCGACCCTCTACGCGGATTTGCGAGCAACGCTCGGCGTTCCCTTCGTCAACCTGATCTGGCGTCATCTCGCAACCATCCAGGGTGGCCTTGCATGGGCCTGGACGCTGGTGAAGCCGCTTTACGTGAGCGGTGAACTTGTTTCACGTGCCGCCGAGACATCCGCTCTTGTCCGTCTCCCCTCGCTCGCTCCATTGCCGGATTTTGTCTGGGACGGCGCCGCGATCCTTCGCGCTGACCGGCAGGTGATCGTGAGGTTGATCGACAGCTACAATCAC
>Ga0310917_10000641_pt1 | contig 15819 bp, 13 predicted proteins | sample GREbulkMGLF178_FD_203531 | JGI IMG/M metagenome (GOLD analysis project Ga0310917, IMG submission 203531) | Lab enrichment of tropical soil microbial communities from Luquillo Experimental Forest, Puerto Rico - GRE.bulkMG.LF178 | ecosystem: Environmental > Terrestrial > Soil > Tropical forest >... | reverse complement strand
AAGGCAATGGATGCCGACCACGATGGCACCGTTACCTTGGAGGAAATGCAGGCTTTCATGCGCGGGCACTAGCAGGTTGAAGTCCGGCGCACCTGTTGCTGACCTCGCCGCTTGCTCTTGACCCTGACTGCTCCGCGCCGCCGCTCGCTGCGCGCGCGATTGACCCAGAAAACCGAAGAGCACGCCTCCGCTGAGCTGACGGAGAAGCCTCGAACCTCGCCGCTCGACCTGATCGACGCCATGCGGGTATTGATACCGTATGTGATTCTGCCTCTTGTGAACCGCGCGCGAAGTTATCAGCGCCACATTTGCTTCAGCCGTGCACCGATAGGGACAGTCTTTAGAGGGGTGACTACTGGAGAATTGCTCTCGCGGCTTGGCGGCGGCCACGCACATTGCTCGAAACGGTCGGCGATCTCATCCGGGATGAACCGCGTGCGTGAGGCATACATGTGCCGGTCACCGTTGTTGCGTTGCTGATGGGCATGGAAACGTTGTGGGACAATCAAATGAAGATGGTCCTTCGCCCGGGTCATCGCGACGTAGAGCAGACGACGCTCTTCTTCGATCTCGGGAGTGCTTCCCGTCGCCATATCCGATGGTATGCAGCCATCAACACAGTTTAGGACGAACACAGAGGTCCACTCTTGACCTTTGGCTGAATGGATCGTCGATAGAATCAGGTAGTCCTCATCGCGCAGCGGCACTCCGGCCTTGTCGCTGCTGGAAGTCGGCGGGTCGAGTGTCAATTCGGTAAGAAACCGCTCTCGATTTGGATAGGTCGAGGCGATCTGCGCCAATTGAACGAGATCGGCCTCGCGGGTTTTGTCGTGCTCATACAGCCGCTCCAAATGCGGTGCATACCATCGGCATACAAGATCGAATTCGGCTGGCCAGCCTGTGACGCCGTTACGGACAACCCTCACAGTGTCGGCAAAGGCAGGCCAATCTTCGGCGCAGGCTTTGGGCGGCTGGAAATCAAGAACCGCCTCGAGCGGCTGATCGGATTCGGACAAGTGATCCAGCAGACGTGCGGCAGTGGCCGGACCGGCGCCAGAAAGGAGTTGAATGGCGCGGAAGCCGGATACCCGGTCACGCAGATTCTCCGCCCAACGCAGAAACGCAAGGACGTCCTTGATATGTGCGGCTTCGAGAAACTTGAGGCCGCCGTATTTCACGAACGGAATATTGCGCCGCGCCAATTCTAGCTCGAGCTGAGCACTGTGATGGGAGGCGCGGAACAGCACCGCCTGCTGCTTTAGCAGAACTCCCGCCTCGCGATATTCCAGCACGCGATCGACCACGTAGCGCGCTTGATCCGTCTCATCGCGCACTGACACCAGCTGCGGTTGCTCCGCTGAAGGACGCTCGGACCGTAGATTCTTCTTATGCCGTTCCACGGCCAGATCGATGACCGCATTCGCCGCCGTGAGGATCGGCTGGGTCGATCGATAGTTACGATCCAGCGTGATTATGCGGGCAGGTGGCGTGAACTGCTTCGGGAAATCGAGGATATTGCGCACGGTCGCGGCACGAAACGAGTAGATCGACTGAGCGTCATCGCCGACGACCGTTAATCCCTTGCCGTCGGGTTTCAATGCCAGGAGGATTGATGCCTGAAGCCGGTTGGTATCTTGATACTCGTCCACGAATACGTGATCGAAACGCGAGGCAACGTCGCGAGCAATCTCTCCTTCTTGCATCATTTGCGCCCAGTAGAGAAGCAGATCATCATAATCGAGCACGTTTTGCCGTTGCTTGGCTTCGACATAGGTGGCGAATAGTTTTTTGAGGTCGTCTTCCCACTCCGCGCACCAGGGGAAATTTGTAGCCAACACATCAGACAAGGAGGTTTCGGCATTCACAACCCGCGAGTAAGCCGCGAGTCAAGTATTCTTGTTTGGAAAGCGCCTTTCGGTTTTCGATAGCCCGAGATCGTGCCGGACCAGATTCATAGATCGGCAGAGTCGCCACGGTCATGGATCGTGAACGCGCGATCCAGACCAATCTGGTCGGAATACTCGCGCAGAAGTCTGGCACCGATAGCATGAAATGTTCCGGACCAGGTGAGAGCATCGACCATCAGCCGCCCGTGTTCCGGCAACACCTGCACCGCGATGCGCTCGACGCGGCGGCTCATCTCGGCCGCTGCTCTCCGAGAAAACGTCAAGAGCATCATGCGACGGGGGTCAGCCCGCTTGACAATCAAATGCGCCACGCGATGGGCAAGCGTGTTTGTCTTGCCGGACCCGGCTCCCGCGATGATAAGCAGTGGCTGATCACCACTGTGCTCTACAGCGTGACGCTGTTCGGGGTTGAGTGTAGCAAGATAAGGCTCGGTCATTGGTTTTCCAGGTCCGAATCGCCAGTCATACTAGCAAGCAAACGTCTGCAAATAGGGCAGGTGCTCTAAGCCATTTTTGAGTCCGTCATTTCGTCTTTAGTTTCCAAGCGGACGTCAACGCAGCGATTTGATGAAACGCCAAAGTTCGATAGTCGCCTTGGTTCGGCCACCGTGGCGGTAATTCCCATTCCTCTTGCCCTCAGGCGCGCCGCCCCGTGCGCCGTGCATGCGGCACACCTTCCAACCTCGCACAGCAGGCGAACGACAGGGCTGCCCAGTCCGTTTCGATCTGGCAGTGCATTGCGGGGCCGCGTGAGCCTTGTGCATGGGGTTGTAGCTCATTTCGGCTTGGACCCTCCCCCCTCCACGGGCATGGCTTCGTTCTGCTTCGGCTCGATGATGTCCATCGGCTTGTCAGTCCCAGCCGTCAGCGATTTGGTAGCGATGGTCTCCCTTCGCCTGCCGCTCACGATTTGATCGGTGACCACGGCTTGATCAGCATTCACCGTCACATGCTTCACGGTGATCTGCTGTTGCCCTCGGCCTCGGTGCTGGTCGAGCCGTTCGGTCAAGAGGGCTACCGTCCGCGAGGACTTGTCAGCAAGTTGTAAATATTTCGTACCTGCATCGAAGTATCCTGCCTTGGTGTTCGTCCATCCCCGGCGGTAAAATTCTAGTGCTGCTTCGTTCGCCGCGACGATTTGAGAGATGAGCATCCCTTCAATCGGATCGACGGGCTTCATAATGCCGATGATCGAAATCTTTTTCTCTTCGGCAAGTTTGGTCAGTGGCGCGAGAACCGCACGCACATCTGTCGTCGATGAATTGTTGACCTTAGGTCGCACACTGGCAGCCGAAGCAGGCGCCTGACCGCAGTCTGCACAATGGGAGCGCATCACGCGGCCTCCACGTTCCGGGCCGCCATGCGCTCTAGGACCCAATCGTCAATTTCAGATTCGAGCCAGCCGTGGCGGCTTTCGCCCAGTCGCACGCGCCTTGGGAATTTTCCCTCGCGCTCAAGCCGCCACAAATGAACCTTGGAATACGGAATGCCCTTTTGCGAGCGAAGCTCGTCGTAACTTAGAAGTCTCACGTTGCCATCTCCCGTTAATGCGCCGCTGTGTGGTGCAGCTTGGAGAGACGGATCGGAAAAGTCTGTCTTTCTATTTGTGGAAATTAGGACTACAGGTCATCGTGCTCTGAATATAACGCGGGATCGTCGCCCTCATCGTCCGTACAGCTTAAAAACCAATCTTCCGCACATTGCTCCTGCCATCTGGCGAGTTCCCGTTTGGCTTCAGGGAGGCGCTGGCGGATCAGCTCGGGATGGTTACGATATTCCTTAAATGCAGGGTCCAAGGCGATTGTCTCAGCAAGCTCGCTATCGCTCGTGCGCGGGCAATCCCTTTTTAGCTCCTCGTATAAATATCCTAGCTCAAGGAACCTCTCTGCATCCCACTTCTGATTACCCAACTTCGGACCACGCCTACGTTTGCCGAATAATTCTTCGGCCAACAGCAGTGCCAGCAAAAAGACGTCTGACTCTCTTGTGGGATCCAATCGATAAACTTCATTTAATCTAAAAAATTCCGCAGCCCGCTTTAATGAGGTCGGATCGCAATGCAGTGTGCGGCGGATATATTCATCGCTCGGCAGTCCGCCGGGGCCCGGGCCGTAGGTCTTGCCTTGGCGTCGCCAAACCTTGTGAAGCAACTGGCGGCGGAAGTTTAGGCTTGTTTGACGCTCCGCCACGGCTACGCTCGCACATGTGCAAGCTCGACCACATTGGCAGGCGGCGGCTCAATGATGGAGCGGAGTCGTGCGGCCCAAGCGTCTAGTGCAAATCGCTTCTCGTCCAAATAAGCGTACTGATCATAGACCTTGTGCAGGCCGGGTTTAGTGTGGCCGATGACCAGCTCGCGAACCAGATCGGAGATATTCGTGACAGCTGAAAGACCAGTGCGAACGGTGCGGCGGATGTCGTGAATGACAAAATCTGGAAAATCGCCGAGCGACTTCGCCATCTCGCCATCAAGCTTCCGTTTAGCTTTGTCGTGCGAGTTGACGGGTTTTCGTCCGAACGTGGTCGAGAATAAATAGTCGCCCGAGTTAAATCGCGGCAGTGACGCAAGCACCGCGATAGCATCGTCGCTCAACGGTACGATGTGCGCCCCGTCTGCCTTCATCCTTTCGGCCGGTATCGACCATAGCTTTTTTGTTAGATCAAATTCAGACCAAGCCGCCTCACTAACTTCCGAACGGCGGGCGCCGGTTAGCATCAAGAGTTTGAGCAACGGCCCATACGGATAGGTGAGCTTGTCTGTCGCCTGCCAAGCCGCACGCAACTCCGCGTCATTGAGGATGCGCTTTCGCGCCGGTCGATCGCCAATGATGCTTTCGGGGTCTAGCCGGTCACATGGCGAGTTTTCAATTCCATAGCAGTGTTGAGCGATCGCCCAATTGTACAGCCGGCGAACATAACCGAGTAGGTTGTGCGCCTGATAAGTCTTGCCCTCTGCCTTCACTCCTTTAATTACGGCGCGAACCTCAAGTGGCGTGATGTCGACGGCCGGACGCTTGGCCCAAATTGGAATGAAGACACGGCGTAGGTCGCGTTCAACTTCCCGGCCCTTGCTTTCGCTCGGCAGCTTTTCCGCAATAAAGTCTTCGGCTATCGCCGCGAATGTCACTCTTTGCTTTCGCAGCTCGGCGGCTCGTTCGCGTTCTTCTTCTTGCGCCGGGTCGATACCGCGCCCGATTAACTCACGCCACTCTCTGGCCTTGGCGCGAGCTTCTGCCAGACCGAGCACCGGATAGGTTCCCAATGCCCGCCGCGTCGGATTTGCGTCGTGTTGGAAGCGGGCGAGCAATACAAAGGTGCGCTCGCCACTCGGCATAACCCGAATGCGTAAGCCGCGAATCTCCCTATCGCGAACGTCATAGGGTTTGCTTCCGCCCTTAAGGCTCTTAAGGTAGCGGTCGGTGAGGTTCTTCCTGTCCGTGCTTGCCTTAGCCAAATCCCCCTCCTTGGCAACGCTGTGGCAACAAAATGAGCGAAATTAAATGTTGCCAGACGTAACGCCAAGATACGCGAAATTGGCAGAGGTGCAAATATTGGCGGTGGATAATGCAACAAGACGCACCGGCGTGTAACATTATGAAGTGCGGCTTGTGCCGGTTCTTTACCGGCGCGCCGGCCGAGCTCGAACGCGCCATTCCCGGCCTCAATATCCTTAGTTCGGCTTATGGCTCAGTCCGCGCCGATACCGGGCTGTGCAAGCGGCACGATTTTTTTACGACCGCAGCGACTCCGGCTTGCCCGCAGTTTAAACCATGATTACGAGATAAGATTCTCGGCAACGGCCAAGACAAGGGCTGATCGAGGATGATGTCGTCCCACGGACCTATTCCTGGAAGCGGCGCATCGATGACGACGAATTTGTTGACCCGCTCCGGATGTTGAGCGGCAAACGCATAGCCGACCATGTTGCCGATATCGTGGGTGACAAGATCGACCTTGTCGATCTTCAACGAATCGAGCACGCCGGCAATATCTTCCGCTTGGGTCTTTTTGTCATAACCGCCGGGCGGCCGCGACGAGAGTCCGAGCCCGCGCAGGTCCGGCACGATCACGGTGTGATCGCGAACTAAGCGGGCGGCAAGCGGCGCCCACATGTCGCCGGTTTCGCCGTAACCGTGGAGCAAGACGACAGCGGGCCCCGCCCCGCCGACGCGGACATAGATTTGGGTCCCGTTGGTGACGACGTTTTCAGTTCCGAAATTCGCCGGGAAAGGTTGTATGACGGCGAGTGCCGGTGCGCTCAGAAGAAAAAGGATCGGCGCGGCGGCAGCGAGGTTTCGCATTGCGAAGTTTCGCATTTCAGTCCCCCTGATTTTCGCTCCTCGCAATGTTCGCACGGCGCGACGCGAGCTACGGCCGGAGCACAATCTTCGCCGCTGCGGTGCGGCCGGCATCGATGTCTTGAAACGCCCGAGGACCGTCGGCGAGCGGCCGCTCTTCGATCCAATCGAGCAGCCCAAGTCGGCCGGCGGCAATGGCATCGAGCGTTTCGCGAAATTCGAGCGGCGTATAGCAATATGTGCCGGCGACCACGATCTCCTGCAGCGTGATCTTGCGCAGGTCCAAACCCTCCGAGCCCGGCAACAGGCCGATGTGAATAATCACGCCGCCGGGCTTGACCAAGCGCGAGGCTGCGGCGCGAGTGGCGACCGCGCCCACCGCGTCGATAACGAGATCGATCGATAATTTTGTTGGCTCGCCCCGTTCGCTCGGCGCATAGCATTTGAACGCACCAGCGCGGGCGGCCGTTTGCCGGCGCGCGGCATTCGGTTCGCCAATGTGAATCTCGGCGGCGCCTTGCATCGCCAAAACCAAAGCGCAGGCAAGGCCAATGCCGCCGCCGCCAAGCACCGCGAAGCGGCTCGCCGCCAACGGACGCTGCAGCAATCGCGCGCCCAGATTGACGGCGTGATAGGCGACCGCCAGCGGCTCGGTGAGCGCCGCCTTGGCGGCCTCGAGCCCATCGGGAATCTTGTACAGGTTGCGCTCGGGCACACGCACCAGTTCGGCGAAGGCGCCGGCGCGCGGCGGCACCGAGAGAAGTTGGCGCGAAGGACATAAGTGCGGTCGGCCTTCGAGGCACCAGTCGCAAACCCCGCACGGCACCAGCGGGTTGACCGCAACGCGAGCGCCGCGATCGGGACCGCTGGCAACTAAGCCTGCCGCCTCGTGGCCGAGGACGAAGGGCGGCGGCCGCCGCGAGTCGTGGCCGTGATAAGCGTGCATGTCTGAGCCGCAAATCCCGACGGCTTCGACACGCACCAGAACCTCATCGTTGCCGGGCGTCGGCTCCGGCTCCTCGCGGCACAACAGGATATTCGGCTCGGTATAAACAAGCGCTTTCATGCTAGTCACTTTAGCTTACCGAAAACCCGTCATCGCCGGCGATCTTAGCAGAGTAGAACGAGAGCACGAAACGCGGTTAGAGTGACGCCATGAGAGATCGGCCCAATTCATCGTCGCCGAAAATCGCCGAAATGCGCGTTGTGCCGGTGGCCGGGCACGACGACATGTTGCTCAATCTTTCCGGCGCGCATGCGCCGTTTTTCACGCGCAACATTGTCATCCTTCGCGACAATGCCGGCCGCACCGGTGTTGGCGAAGTGCCCGGCGGCGAGCAGATAAGAGGTACATTGGAGGACGCCAAATCGCAGGTCATCGGCCAACCGATCGGAACTTATAACGACATTCTCAATCAAATGCGCAACCGCTTCGCCGACCGCGATACCGGCGGCCGCGGATTGCAGACGTTCGATCAGCGTGTCGCCATTCATGCCATCACCGCGATTGAGGCGGCGGTCCTTGATCTGCTCGGCCAATTTCTCGGCGTGCCGGTCGCGGCGCTGCTCGGCGAAGGACTGCAACGCCGCGCGGTGAAGATGCTCGGTTATCTGTTCTTCGTCGGCGACCGCAACAAGACCGGGCTGCCTTACCGCGCCGAGCCGGACGCCAAGATCGATTGGTTCCGGCTGCGCCACGACGAGGCTTTGACGACGCCAGCGATCGTGCGTCTCGCCGAAGCGGCCTATGCGCACTATGGCTTCGAAGACTTCAAGCTCAAGGGCGGCGTGCTCTCCGGCGAACAAGAAATAGAAACCGTGACTGCGCTCGCCAAGCGCTTTCCGCAGGCGCGCATTACGCTTGACCCGAACGGCGCCTGGCCGCTCGATGAGGCAATCCGGCTCTGCAGCGGCATGCGCGACGTGCTCGCCTATGCGGAGGACCCGTGCGGCGCCGAGCGCGGCTATTCGGGCCGCGAAGTCATGGCGGAATTTCGCCGCGCCACCGGCATGCCGACCGCAACTAATATGGTGGCCACCGATTGGCGGCAAATGGGCCACGCCATTTTGCTGCAATCGGTCGATATCCCGCTGGCCGATCCGCATTTCTGGACTATGCAGGGCGCGGTCCGCGTGGCGCAGATGTGCCGCGACTGGGGCCTGACCTGGGGATCGCATTCCAACAATCATTTCGACATTTCGCTGGCGATGTTCACGCATGTGGCCGCAGCGGCGCCGGGCCGGATTACCGCGATCGATACGCACTGGATTTGGCAGGATGGCCAGCGCCTGACCAAGGAGCCGCTGCAAATTCGCAGCGGCATGGTGTCGGTCCCGGATCGAGCCGGCTTGGGGATTGAGATCGATCTCGATCAGATCGAGCGTGCGCACGCGCTCTACAAAGCGCACGGGCTCGGCGCACGCGACGACGCGATGGCGATGCAATACCTTATTCCCGGCTGGAAATTCGACAATAAGAGGCCATCTCTCGTGCGCTGATGTCTCATACGCTGATGTCTCATACGCTGATGTCTAGTGCGCTGATGTCTCGTGGGCCGATCGCAACCGGAGCGAAGCGTTCCAAAGCGAAATGATTTTAGGTTTATGCGGTATTTCGCATTGGCTTTTGTTTGAGCATGATCTTTTCCGAAAACCGGCAGCCACTTTTCGGGATCATGCTTTAGGAGCGAGCGATGGCTGATGCAGTGGCGGCCCGCGTGGCGAGCGGAACAGACGACGTAGCGCCAGCGCATCGAATCGTTATCGTTGGTGGCGGCGCCGGCGGACTCGAGCTTGCTACCGAGCTCGGCGACAAACTCGGACGTCGCGGCAAAGCGGACATTACGCTGATCGATAAAGCGCGCGCGCATTTATGGAAGCCGCTCCTGCACGAGATTGCCGCCGGCAGCATGGATCTCGGCCATCATGAGCTCGACTATCTGGCGCAGGCGCATTGGCACCATTTTCATTATCGCACCGGAGAGATGATTGGGCTTGATCGCAACCGGCGGGAAGTGCTGGTCGGACCGGTCTTCGAAGAGCATGGCACCGAGATCACGCCGGCGCGCGGCTATCCTTACGACACGCTGGTGCTGGCGGTTGGCAGTCTCACCAATGATTTCGGTACGCCGGGCGTCGTCGAGCACGCGATCCGCCTGGAGACGCCCGAGCAAGCAGCGCGATTTCATCGCCGGCTGGTCAATGCCTGCCTGCGGGCCCAGAACCAAAGCGAGCCATTGCGACCGGGTCAGCTCCAGGTCGCCATCATCGGTGGCGGCGCTACCGGCGTCGAGCTCGCCGCCGAACTGCACAAGTCGACGCGCGAGCTCGTGGCCTTCGGCCTCGATCGCATCGACCCCGATCGCGATATCACGCTTCACCTCATCGAGGCTGCCGACCGAATTTTGCCGGCCTTGCCGCCGCGCATCTCAGAAGCCGCGACCGAACTTCTCGGCGAGCTCGGCGTGAAGGTCCACACCTCCGCGCGCGTCGCCGCCCTCATGCCGAACGGGCTAAAACTTGCCGACGGCGGCATCATCAATGCCGAGCTCGTGATTTGGGCAGCCGGCGTCAAGGCGCCCGCTTTTCTGAAAGATCTTGATGGACTCGAAACCAATCCCATCCATCAGCTCGTCGTTCGCCAAACGCTGCAAACCACGCGCGACGACAATATTTTTGCGATCGGTGATTGCGCCGCCTGTCCTTGGCCGGAACGCAACACCATCGTGCCGCCGCGCGCTCAGGCGGCACACCAACAATCGACGCATTTGGCGAAACAGCTGCGGCGAAAGCTCATGGGGCAGCCGCTTGAGCCCTGGCATTATCGCGACTTCGGTTCGCTGGTGTCGCTCGGCGAGTACAGCACGGTCGGCAGTTTGATGGGCAAATTGGTCGGCCAGAGCTTCTTTGTCGAAGGCTACTTCGCGCGCTTCATGTATGTGTCGCTCTACAAGATGCACGAATATGCGCTGCACGGCTTTATCAAGGTCGCGCTCGACACCGCCGTGCGTCTGATTAATCGCCGCACCGAGCCGCAGGTGAAGCTGCATTGACGAGCTTCGTCAGCGAGCGTCGCTTACGCTCCTCACAATGACGAAACTATCCGCAAACGCCTTGCTATAAGATTTCCTGCACCGCCCGCGCCGCCTCATTGATTGCCAGATGCGCATAGGCATCGCCGCCGGCATCGGAATTGGCGATCGCAACGCGGCCGAACCGCTGCCGCGCCACTTTGACGACGCGATCGTCATAGTCGTCGGGATCGAACAGTGAATTCGCCACATAGGTGTAGCCGTGCGGCCAGCGATTGACCGTGATCGCGACGATGTCGCGCGCGCTGTCAAAGCCGCCAGGACCGAGCATGCGGTCGAGCTGACCGCGGATGCGAACCTCGAAATCTGCGAAAGTCATGGAAAAAAGCTTTGCTTGCCCGATGTGAAATTGGGTGCGGGCATCAAGGCCGGAATTCGGCGCACCGGGCACGTGCTCGAGATGGAGCACGATCGGCTCCGCCGGGTCGCGCGGATGGCGATAACCACCGAGGTCGACCGGAAAGTCGAGCGACACGTGATTGAAGAAACCCATGGGCGCGACAATGTCGGAGACTTTGAGCGTGAGCCATGGCTGCCAATTGCGCACAACAACATTGGTGTAAACGAGCGGCGTCTTCACGTTGAGCGCCAGCGCCTCTCGCTGGGCCTGCGGCAGGTCCGGCACCAGATATGGGATCATCATGTGAAAGCAGGCGAGGATCGCGTGTTTGGCCGCGATGCGATGCGGGGCGCCGGCGCGGACATAACCGATGCTAACACTGTCGTCGCGTTGGCGTACATCGATAACGGTTGATTGCAAACGAATGCGCACATTGCTGTCGGCGCGGTCGAGCCGATCGTAGTCGAAGCCGGCGAGCACGATATCGTCCATCGTGTGTCCAGACGCCATGCCCGGAATGAGCGCGCGCACCAAAAGCCGCGCCAGCGAGGCATTGCCGTCGGGGAAATGATAAATATAGGGCTCGCTCCATTCCGGATGGTCGTCGACGGGAAGCTTCAACCCGGCGAAACCGGGATAGTCAAAGCTGCGCAGATCAAGCGCGGAGACGGCATCGCAGCCAAGGCCGAAAAAGCCGAGCGGGCGGCCCTGGAAACAATTCGCCACCTCGTCGCTGCAGCCGCAGACCTTGATGAGATAATCGCGATAACTCGTGGCCTTGAGAACTTCGATTTTTTCATCGGCCGATTTGCCGGCAAGCGGATCGCGGGAGGGATCATAAAGCGCAAGGAGCTGCGCCTTGCTCGCTTCCGCAATCGGCATAGCTGCCACTAAATTCGCCAGCGTGGAGCCGGTCTCTACATCACGGGATAAAAGTGCGTCACGCGCAATAAGTGTGTCCCGGCCGAAAGTCTCGCGATCAAAAAACACGCCCCGAGACAAACCAAGCGAGGAATAGAAGCCGCGATCGAACGCGGTGTCGAACCGCTTAAGCTCGACGCCGAGATCGCGCAGGAGACCCTTTGCCACATCGCTCCACAAAGTCTTTGGCGACTGGATCGACTGACTGCCGCCATAGCCGATCAGCGCGCGCGTGCCGGCAGTGAACTCATTGCGCTTGGCATGGCCGCCGAAATCGTCGTGATTGTCGATAATGAGAATGCGGGCGTCCGGCCCCACCCTCTGACGATAAAACCATGCCGCCGAAAGCCCGCTGATGCCGCCGCCGACCACGACCAGGTCGTAGTTCTCCTCGATTGCCGCGTTGTCGATGCCGAAGCGCTGGCTTTCGCGGGCGAAAGCATGCGCAACTTCGAACGAACCGGGATGCTGGCCGCGCATGCCGGTCAAAGCCGGCGGATATGGCGTAGAAGCCGCGGCGAGTTGCGCCGCCGGAGTCAAACCTGCCGCGATTGCGAGCGCGGTACCTCCGAGAAAATCGCGACGCCTGATGGATGGCATCCGGAAATCTACCATGTCGACGGCGTCGCGCGCGACGCGGCCGACGTCGCGCAAACCAAGCGGTGAGTACCAGCGGCTTGCAATAATAAGTGATGGGATTTGTGGCGGCCGCCATAAAAGTCGCCACAAAAAAGAACCCCGAGCCAGATACGCACTCGGGGCTATTCCGTAGTTTGTTGCCTCAAACGTTAGGCTTCTAGCGCTGAGCGGCCAGGGGGTGTCGGGGGACGGGGTGGCCGCCCGGCCTGGCCTAATGCACGTTATCTAATAATCCGGCGCGTAAATTCAATGCGCACTAGAATTTTGCCGGGGCATGATCTTTTCCGAAAACCGGCGTCCGCTTTTCGGGATCGTGCTTCAGTTCCGCGAAAATCTCATCATTGTGCTGGCCAAGCTGAGGCGGCGGCGTATCGATGCGCGGACCGCCGTGGGCAAACGTGAACGCCGCCAGCGGCACTGATAATCCGCGTTTACCGCCCTCGTCGCTTCCGCCTACCGCGTGGCGATGGATAACGCCGCGGCTCGCGAGCTGCGGGTCGGCCAAAGCCTCGCCCATGGTGCGCACGCGCGCCGCCGGCACATGACGCGCCTGTAGGAACTCTTCCCAGTCCGCCGCGCTTTTTGTCAGCATGATCTCAGTGAGATGGGCAACCTCACGGGCGTGATCGGCATCGCGCTCATCATTGGTTCGTTTGACCATGTCGGGACGCCCGAGCACAGTCCACAAACGCTTCTGTTGTCGCAAATTGCTGGCGCCCAGCATCACCATTCCGTCTTTGGTCGCATAAGCCGAATTCGTCGCATGCGGATGGCTGTTGCCGTGCGGCCTGGGATGCGCGCCATTGTGCAGATAGCCCGTCAGATGCGTGCTCATCAGAATCATCGCCACGTCGAGCATCGCCATGTCGATGCGCTGACCCTTGCCGGTGCGCTCGCGTTGAAACAGCGCCGCGGCTAGTGCGAAGGCGCCGGTGGTGCCGGTGGCATAGTCGATGACTGGGCTGCCGAGCTTGACCGGGTGCACCTCCTTCGTTCCGGTCATCGCCATGATGCCGGAGGTGGCCTGGATGACGTGGTCGTAGGCGGTTTGCGGACCCCGCGGGCCCTCTTGCCCGAACGCCGAGAACGAGGCGTAGATTAGCTGTGGATTGATCACGGCAAGCGCTTCGTATCCCAGCCCCAACGCCTCGAACGCGCCCGGGCGGTAGTTCTCGACGAACACGTCCGCCGTGGCGACAAGCTTTTTCAGAATCTCGCGGTCTTTCGCTTGTTGCAGATCGAGCGTGATCGAGCGCTTGTTTGACGCCTGCGTCTGGAACGACGTGCCCATCTTGCGGCGATTGAGCTCCTTGTCGCTGCCAACGCCGCGGCTCTGATCGGGTTCATCCGGATGCTCGACCTTGATGACGTCGGCGCCGAGGACGGCAAGCTGATAGGTGGCGAAAGGGCCGGCGAGAACGTGGGTAACGTCGATCACACGGATTCCCTCAAACGGTCGCATCGGCGCGCCCTCCTGCAACTTTGACCAATGGGTCCACTATATTATGTTGCCGTTCTCGGCTCAGCCCTGTCGCATGTAGACAGCGGGCCCGTAGCTCAATGGTTAGAGCTAGCGGCTCATAACCGCTTGGTTGGAGGTTCGAGTCCTCCCGGGCCCACCAATGATTTCAACTGTTTAGCTGGGTCAAAGATTAAATCACAGTTTAATAAGGTTCATTTTGGCCTTACCACTAGCCTTAAGATGCCTCGCAATCGCGATTAGAAGGTCATGGAAGCGATTTGAGGTGGGGCCTAGGTCCGAGGGACATGCGACCGATGTCCGCCGTACTCCCAAAAGCAGATATCGCCGCGCGCTGGTGCCATGTCCGCTTTACCCCCAAAAGCGGACATTGATCGAGCGTGTCGCGATGTCCGCTTTGTGCCAAAAGCGGACTCATGCACCGCAAAAAAAGGATCATTCGAAAAGTTTCGGCACGTCCTCTTTCATCGCGAGCCGATCAGCTCAACACGCCGTACCTCTTGAACCACGCGGTCATCTTGTTCCACGCGTCCTCGGCCGCCCCCTTGCGATAGCTCGGCCGGTAGTCGGCGACAAACCAGGGGTCGTGATGTCCGCTTTGTGCCAAAAGCAGACATATGCACTGCAGCAAAAAGGAATCCTACTCAATCACCTCGTCGGCGCGCGCCGAAAGGGTCGGCGGAAACTCAAGACCAAGCGCCTTCGCTGTCTTGAGGTTGATCGCGAACTGAAAATTGGTCGGCAGCACAAAGGGAAGATCGCCCGGCTTTTCGCCCTTGAGGATGCGGCCGGTGTAAGCGCCGGCCTGACTAAAGGCATCGGCGAGTACCGTTCCATAGCTCATCAGGCCCCCCTCGACGACGAATTGACGGAATTCGTAGATCGCCGGCAGCCGGTATTGCGCGGCCTGCGCGATCAAGAGGGCCCGCCGCATGTTGAACTGCGGACCGGCGGTGACCAACACGGCAGCCGCCTTTTTTTGCGCCATGCCGGCGAAGGCGGCGGTGATCGCATCGTCGCCGTTGCCGACGGGCACATTGAAGGCCACGACGTCCACACCGAGTTTAGACGCAGCCTCTCGTGCGTCGCGCAGCTGCACATCGACGTTCGGGTTGGCGGGATCCAGCAAAACGCCGACGGTCTTGGTGGCCGGCACTGCCTCGTGCAGCAGGCCGAGGCGTTTGGATTCCATTTCATAGGCTAAAATGGTCATGCCGGTGACGTTGCCGCCCGGCCGATTGAGATTGGGGACAAAACCTTCCTTGACTGGATCGCTGCCGGTGACGATCACAATCGGAATCGTCGAACTTGCAGCCTTCGCTGCATGCCCCGCCTGATCCCCGCCGCCAGCGACGATCACCGTGACCGATTTCGCAACCAAGTCGGCTGCCATGGCCGGCAATTTGTCGTACTGACTGTCCGCCCAGCGATATTCGATCTGGACGTTTTGGCCCTCGACGAAACCCTCGGCGCCGAGCGCCTTGCGGAATGCGTTGAGCTGCGGCTGTCCGGCTTGGGCGGAGATGGCAAATAGCCAGCCGATCACCGGCATCTGCTGCTGCGCGCGTGCCGCGAGCGGCCATACGCCCGTCATGCTGGCGAGACCGGCGATGAAGTTGCGTCGCCTCATGGGCATTGCCCTCGGGCCGAGGACAAATCCTAGCACATCATCGGACGACTACACTGCGGTGCGAAACAGGCAAAACGGCTAATGTCCGCTATGGGTCAAAAGCAGACATTCACCCACCTTCGGCCGATGTCCGCTTTACCCCCAAAAGCGGACATTCCTCAGCATCGAGGCATGATCCGTTTCACACACAACCGGGGGACAATCTGCTAGTTTTCGATAGCTTTCGAACAACGACCGGGATCGACGGTCATCAAAAGTTGCACGAGGGGGAAACCCGTCATGTCCGCTCTGTCACGTCGAAATGTTCTGGCCACTGCGGGCTCGTTTACCCTTGCTACGGTCCTGGGCCGGCCAGGCGATGCAGCGATGGGGCCGGACGACAAATACGACCTCGTGATCAAGGGCGGCGACGTGCTCGATCCGAGTCAATCGCTGCGCGGTAAGCGCGATATTGGCATTCGCTATGGGCTGATCGAAGCCTTAGAGGCCGACATCCCAGCCGCTCGCGCATTG
>Ga0310917_10000633_pt1 | contig 15894 bp, 16 predicted proteins | sample GREbulkMGLF178_FD_203531 | JGI IMG/M metagenome (GOLD analysis project Ga0310917, IMG submission 203531) | Lab enrichment of tropical soil microbial communities from Luquillo Experimental Forest, Puerto Rico - GRE.bulkMG.LF178 | ecosystem: Environmental > Terrestrial > Soil > Tropical forest >... | reverse complement strand
ATTTGGAGATCGTGGCGACGTCGTCATCCTTCGCGTCCGGGGTGCGGAACACGACCACCGATTTGCCGCCGAGCGCGTCGTGCACTATCCGGCCGACCAATTGATTATCGAAATTGCCTGCCGCAGCAAGCTTTTCGTTGAGCGCATTCTTTTGGTCGTTGAGTCCGTTGATCTGTGAGTACAGGTCGCGCTTCTCGTCGCGCAGGCTCGACAGCAAGGTGTCCGACAAAAAGCCGGAACCCAGCACGACTCCCACGGCCAACGCCAAAAAGACCGCGGCCAGCGATAAGGCGTGTTGGCGTAACGAGATCATTCAATGCACCGTCCTCGAAACAACTACGTGACCAAGTGCCGCACCCAGACGTAGAAGTGGTTCCAGTACTGGGTTATCCAATGCAGCACTGCGCCGTCCGTGCGTGACACCCACAGGGCGACGATGACGGCGATGAGCATCGTGAGCGCCAGCAGCGCGATGGCGCCCGCCGAAATGTGGTTGCGATACAAGGTGGCGACGGCCTTGGCGTCCACCACCTTCTCCCCGACGCGGAGCCTGGTCAGGAAGGTCGAGGGGTTGCTTTGGGTGCGCGTCCGATCGAAGAACGTCTCGATGTTGGCGGTGTGGCCGGCCGTCACGAGCAACGCGGCGCCGTGGTGATCGGCCAGCAGCAAGGCCAGGTCGACCGCCGAACCCGCGGCCGGAAAGGTCATCGCCCCGACACCGAGATCCTGAATTCGTTCCAAACCGGGCGCGTGGCCGTCGGCATCGGCGGGTAACACGACCTGGGCACCGCACTTGAGGGCATCGGTGCTGATGTGGTCGGGGTCGCCGACGATGATCTGGGGACGATAACCGCCCTTGCGCAACACATCCGCGCCGCCGCCGACGCCGATGAGCACCGGCTGGTACTCCTTGATGAACGGCTTAAGGGATCGCAGATCGTCCTCGGCGCTGGGCTCGTCGGCAACGATCACCACGTGCCGGCGGCGTAGGTCGACGTCGATGTCGGGGATGCCGATACCGTCGATCAACAGCGGGCTTTCGCTCTTGATGAACTCAATCGTGTTGCCCGCGAACGCCTCCAGGTGGGCAGCCAGTCCGCTCTTGGCCTCGCGCATCAGGTCGGCGATGTCGTGGTCGGAGCGTTCGGTACCGCGGACCAGCCGGCGGTCACCGGCGTACACCCCGCCTTCATGCAAGCGAATCTTGGAGCCGTCCTTGACCTTCTTGAAGATGTCGGGGCCGGTCTCGTCAATCAGGGTGACCCCGTTGTTGACCAACACCTCAGGCCCCAGATTCGGGTAGCGGCCCGACACCGACGGCGATGCGTTGACGACCGCGGCGATGTCCGCTTCCACCAGCGCGTCCGCGGTGATGCGGTCCAGATCCAGGACATCGAGGACCACAATGTCGCCGGGGCAGACCCTGCGCAGCAGTCGGTCGATGTTCCGGTCCACCCGGGCGGTGCCGGTGAGGCCCGGCCGGTTGGTGTTGCGCGATAGCAGCCCTGACATCTTCATGGGGGCGATTCTGTCCGTGAACCACGGATGACGCGTGGAGGCGCGCCGTAACATTAGCCTCAGAAGTTATCTAGAGTCACATCTGTCACAGACTCGTAAAACCTCGGCATCGAGTTGATGCACGAGGGTGCGCAGTTGTACACGTTCTGCGGCGTTTCGGCGTACAGACACGCAGGCTCGCCGATCCGCCGCGCAGTTAGATCTCGTCGTTCTGGGCCGCGTCGAGCAGTTCGCGGGCGTGCGCGCGCCCACTGTCGGATTCGCCCAGGCCGGCCAGCATCCGCGCCAGCTCGGCCACCCGGTCGTTGCCGCTGACCCGCTGCACCACACTGGTGCCTTTCGGTCCGGCCGTGTGCACCACCAGATGCACGTCGGCGTACGCCGCGACCTGCGGCAAATGCGTGACCACGATGACCTGGTGGGTGCGCGCCAACCGCGCCAACCGCCGCCCGATCTGCACCGCGGCGCGGCCACCGACGCCGGCATCGACCTCGTCGAACACCATCGTGGTGCCCGCCGCCGACGCGGACAGGACCGCCTCCAGCGCCAGCATCACCCGGGACAACTCGCCGCCGGAGGCGCTCTTCGCCAGCGGCAGCACCGTCATGTCGCGGTGCGCCGCGAACCCGAACTCCACCTGGTCGATGCCATCGCCGCCGGCCCGGGCAAGCTCGCCGGTGGGCAGCGTCAGCGTGGCGGGATCATCCTGGCCGGTCGCGCTATCGGTGGCCACATCGATGGTGAATTCGGCGTCGGCCATCGCCAGCCCGGAGAGCTCCGCCGTCACCTCCTTGGCCAGCCGTTTGGCGGCCTTGCGCCGACCCTTGCTGAGATCGACAGCGGCTTCGCACAATTCGCGCGCCAGCTCATCGACGCGAGACTGAATGCCTGCCAACCCTTCTTCGGACACGTCGATTTGCGCCAGCCGTTCCCGGGACTCCTGTGCCCACCGCAGCACCCCGTCGATGTCCGCGGCGTACTTGCGGGTCAGGGTCCGCAGTTGGGCCTGACGGGCCAGCTTGGATTCCAGCGCGCTGGCGTCGACGGGCAGCTCGTCCAGAAAGCCGCCGAGCTCACCGGCCGCGTCGACGACCACCGTCAGCGCCTCGGCGATTTGGCCGGCCAACGCCTGCAGCGTTGCATCGTCGGTCGATTCCAGTGCGGCCCTTGCCTTCCCGAGGCTGTCGGTGGCGCTGAGCCCGGACCCGTCCGCGTCGTCGGCGGACAGCGCCGCGCGCGCGAGGGCCGCGGCCTCGCGCAACGTGTCCAGTTCGGAGAGCCGCAGGATGTCGGCGACCAGCGCGTCGTCTTCCCCGGGTTCCGGGTCGACGGTGTCGATCTCGTTCAGCGCGAACCTCAGCCGGTCCGCCTCCTGGGCGAGTTCGCGGGATCGGTCGCGGCGGTCGATGAGGTCGCGTCGCGCCGACAGCCAAGCGTCGCGCAGTTTGCGATAGCGATCCAACGCCGGACCCGCGCCCGCGAACCGGTCCAGCGCGTCGCGTTGCTCCTCGGGCCGCATCAGCCGAAGCTGGTCGTTCTGCCCATGCAGGGTCAGTAGCTCGGTGGTGACACCACTCAGCGACTTAGCGGGCACGCTGCGGCCTCCGAGATAGGCCCGCGAGGGGCCGTCGCGGCTGACCGAACGCAGCACTATCACGCTGCCATCCTCGTCGCGCTCCGCACCCGACGCGTCCAGCATCTCGTCCAGCTGCGCGACCACGGCGTCGTCGAGATCGGTTGTCGTGAAACGGCCTTCGACGACCGCGCGGTCGGCGCCGGACCGCACGCGGGTCGGGTCGGCGCGCGCACCGCCGAGCAGGTGCAACCCGGTCACGACCATGGTCTTGCCGGTGCCGGTCTCGCCGGTCAGCACCGTCAGACCGCTTCCGAACTCCCCCACCGCGGCGCTGATCGCGCCCAGCGACTCGATGCGAATCTCTGTCAGCATTCCGTCAGCCCCAAGGCCGCGCCGTTACTTCCCGCGCCAACCGGTCACCGGCAACCGGAACTTGCGCACCAGCCGGTCGGTGAACGGCGCACTGTCGAGGCGCGCCCATCTCACCGGTGTGCCACAACGTTTCACCTCGACCCGGGCGCCGGCCGGTACCAGCATCTCGCGGCGGCCGTCGCAGAACAGCAGGGCGTCATGACCGTCCGCTTCTATCTCGATCGCGACGGTCGCTTCGGGGCTGGTGACCATCGGGCGGCCGAACAGCGCGTGAGCGTTGTTGGGGACCACCAGGATTGCCTCGAGGTCCGGCCACAACACCGGGCCGCCTGCTGAGAACGCGTACGCGGTGGAACCGGTCGGCGTCGACACCAACACCCCGTCGCAACCGAACGTCGATACCGGCCGCCCCTCGATCTCGATGACGACGCCGAGCACGCCCAGCCGCGGGCCCTTTTCCAGGCTGGCTTCGTTGAGCGCCCATCCCTGATTGATGACTCGGCCCGCCTGGCACACCACCACGTCGAGCGTCAGGCGCTCCTCGACCCGGTAATCTCGCGCGACGACGTGGTCCAGTACCTGGTCGATGTGTTCGGCTTCGGCCTCGGCCAAGAAGCCGATCCGGCCGAGGTTGATCCCGAGCACCGGGATTCCGGCGTTTCGGGCGAGTTCGGCCGCCCGCAGGAAGGTGCCGTCGCCGCCGAGCACCAGCACCAGTTCGCAGCCCTCTGCCGCCTGGGGGTCCGCGTCGACCACCTCGATTTCGACGCCCATCGCGCGCATGTCGTCGGGAGCCAGGTGCAGCGATCCCCGGTCGACCGCCTCGGCCGACAGCACGCGAAGTGCAATTCCATTGTCGCCCAACACTTTTTCTACGCGCCGCGCGGTTTCGGTCGCCTCATCGCGGCCGGTGTGGACCACCAGCAGGATGATGCGTTCTGCGCTCATTGCGGCCCCTCGGTCACAGCGCGCCGCACGGCTTCGGCGAGATTTTCACCGGCCATGCCCCGGTCCGTCTCCGCGCGCAGCCACAGGAAGTATTCGACGTTGCCCGACGGGCCCGGCAGGGGGCTGGCTGTGACGTCGACCGTGTGCCAGCCCAGGTCGCCGGCGCGCCGGGCAACCGACAGCACCGCGTCGGCGCGCAGGCCGGGATCGCGGACGACTCCGCCTGCACCGACCTGACCCTTCCCCACCTCAAACTGCGGCTTCACCATGGGAACGATATCCGCGCTCGGCCAAGCGCATCCAATCAGCGCGGGCATCACGGTGGCCAGCGAGATGAATGACAGGTCGGCCACCACCAGGTCGACCAGCCCGCCGATCGCCTCGGGCGACAGCTTACGCGCATTGGTCCGCTCGACGACGATCACGCGCGCATCGCTGCGCAGCGACCAAGCCAGCTGGCCGTAACCCACATCCGCGGCCACCACTTCGGCTGCCCCGCGATCCAGCAGCACCTCGGTGAACCCGCCCGTCGACGCGCCGGCGTCCAGGCAGCGCCGGCCCGCGACGGGGATCCCGAAGGCGTCCAGCGCACCGATGAGTTTGTGCGCTCCGCGCGAAACCCAGCCGCGTTCGGCGTCGCCGGCGACCGTCAGAGCCGCCGTCACGGCGACCGCCGTGCCGGGCTTGCGCGCCGGCATGCCGTCGATGCTCACCTTTCCGGCGCCGATCAACTCCGCGGCCTGCTGACGGGATCGCGCGAGCCCGCGGCGGACGAGCTCGGCGTCAACGCGGGCACGCCGCGCCACCGCCGCACTCAGCCCTTCTCCGCCGACTCCAGGGCCTGCAGCAGCACGTCATGCGCCTCGGAAAGACGATGCGCGATCTCTTCGAGCTCGGCGAGCGACAGGTCGTGTTCGGCGTCTGCGGTGTCGGGTAGCTGGGCCACCAGGGCGTCAATTTCAGCGCGAAGCTGTTCGGGATCGATATTCATTGTGCTTTTACGCTAGTCGGGGGTCAGTCGCCGGGCATCAGAGACCAGCGCTGCAGCGCGTCGCGGGCCCGGTCGTCGGCGGCCTCGATGCGCACCGATCCCCCGTCCTGAAGACCCCATACCGCGCTGGCGACGGCGCGGACGATCGACAGCCCGTCCCCGTCGTCGGCGCCAGCGGCGCTAACCGTTACCACGCGGTCGCGGACGTCGACCTGCCAGGCCGGCTGCGGCCCCACCGCAAGCACCGCGCCGTCGTCGTGCAGCGAGCGCAGATCGTGGCCGATGTAGTTGGGCCGCCGGACGGGGTCGGCGTACACCGCGTCCCGTGCGGTGTTGACCCCGGTGAGCACCATCAGGCTGGGCAGCTGGGCGGCGTTCGCACCCTCGATGTCGGTGTCCAGCCTGTCACCGATGACCAACGACGCATGGAAGTCGCCCCGCGCCACCGCATCCTGAAACAGTTGTGGCGCCGGTTTGCCCGCCACCCGCGGTTCGGCGTTGGTGGCCGCTCGCAGGGCGGCCACCAGGGATCCGTTGCCGGGCAGCAGGCCGCGCTCGGTTGGCAAGGTGGGGTCGACGTTGGCGGCCACCCACAGCGCTCCGGCCCGGATGGCCAGCGTGGCCTCCGCAAGATCGGGCCAGCCGATGGTCGTGGAGAGGCCCTGTACGACGGCGACCGGGTCGTCGTCGTACCGGCGCACCGGACGCAGTCCGACGGTGGCGATTTCGTTGGCCAGGGCATCGGTGCCCACGATCAGCACCGGGGACTCCGGCGGCAGCTGACCGGCCAGGAGGTGGGCCGCGCTCTGGGCACTGGTGACGACGTCCGCGCCGGTCGCGGTGAAGCCGAGCTCGCGCAGGTGCGACGCCACCTGGTCGGCGCTGCGGGAGGCGTTGTTGGTGACAAACAGCTTGCGGCCGTGCACTTCGTCCAACGACCGGACCGCGCCGGCGGTGGGCGAAGCGCCACGAAATACCGTTCCGTCCAGGTCTATCAGCAGGCAATCATATTCCTGCGCAAGGCTTTTCATTTCAACCCAGCTCGCTGACGCGATCTTCGGCGTCGGTGACGCCTTCGATGTCGGCAGCCGCGGAGCGCAGGAACCACTCCAGCGCCTCGTCGTTGCGGCCGAGCGCCAGCAACGTGTCCGCGTACGCGTAGAACAACCGCGCCGCCGTTGAGCCCTCGCGGGCGGGGTCCAGTTGCGGCGTCGACAACACGGTAAGCGCCTGCTCGAACTGCCCGAGATCGGAGCGCGCGCCGGCGGCGACGATGCGCAACTCGTCGGCGTCGTCACCGTCGAGCTGGGCCGCCTCGGGTCCGCGGGCGAGTTCGATCGCCCGCTCCGGACGGCCAAGTCCGCGTTCGCAATCGGCGATCAGCGCAAGCAATGGGGACTTGCTGCCCATCCTGCGCGCCGCACGCAACTCGGCCAGCGCCTGGGCCCAGTCGCCGCAGTGATAGGCGGCGATTCCGACGGCCTCGCGGATCGCGGCGATCCTGCTGGCGCGGGCCCGCGCCGCGCGGGCGTGCCGCAGCGCGGCTTCCGGGTCCTCGTCGATCAGCTCGCCGGCGGCGACCAGGTGGCGCGCCACCGCATCGGCCGTGGCGCGGTCCAAGGTGCTCAGTTCGCGCCGGATTTCCGGCGCCAGCTGCTTGGCCTCGACCCCGGGCGGTATCGGCGGCCCACTGCCCGCGTCGTGCGGCGCGCGATCGCCCTGGGTATCCGACCCGGCCGCGCTGCGCGGCTGCACGGGGCGCGCGCGGCCCGGGCCCGACCAGCCGCCTGGGGCCGGGCGCCGTCGTCGTTCGCCGCGCTGACCCTGCCTGTCGTCGACCACTCTGGAAAGGATACGGGCGGCTTTGGGCGAGCCGGCCACCAGTTCTAGACCCGCTCTAGACCTTTTCTATGCCGGCGATGTTGCGCTTGCCGCGGCGCAGCACCAGCCACCGTCCGTGCAGGAAGTCCGAGGACTGGGGCACCCATTCGTCGCTCTCGATGCGGACGTTGTTGACCGAAACGCCGCCTTCACCGATCGTCCGCCGGGCGGCCTTCTTGCTGTCCGAAAGCCCGCTGGCCACCAACAGGTCGACGATCCCGTCGGGACCACCCGGCTTGAGCTCGGCGACCGACGCTTCGCGCAGCGCAGCCGCCAGCGTCGCCTCGTCCAGGCGGCTCAGTTCACCCTGCCCGAAGAGCGCGCGGCTCGCGTGCTCCACCGCCTCGGTGGCCGCCTCGCCGTGCACCAGAACGGTCAGTTCGCGGGCCAGCCGCCGTTGCGCGGCGCGCTGCTGCGGGCGCTCGACCGTCGCGATTTCCAACGCGGCGAGCTCCTCGGCCGACAGGAAGGTGAACCAGCGCAGGTACCGGATCACGTCCGCGTCGGCGGTGTTGACGAAGTACTGGTACCAGGCATACGGGCTGGTCATCTGCGGGTCCAGCCACAAGCTGCCGCCGCCCGTGGATTTGCCGAACTTGGTGCCGTCGGCGGCGGTCACCAGCGGGACCGTCAGCGCATGCACGCTGGCGCCGAGCTTCTGGCGGACCAGGCGGACCCCGGCGATGATGTTGCCCCACTGATCCGAGCCACCGATCTGCAACGTGCAGCCGTAGCGATGGTGCAGTTCGACGTAGTCGTTGGCCTGCAGCAGCATGTAGCTGAACTCCGTGTAGGAGATTCCCTCCCCGTCCAGGCGCCGGCGGATGGTGTCGCGATCCAGCATCACGTTGACCGAAAAGTGCTTGCCGATATCGCGCAGGAACTCGATCGCCGACAGGCCTTGGGTCCACTCGAGGTTGTTGACGACGATGGCGCCGGTCGGTGAGTCCCCAGAATCCGAGAAGTCGACGAAGCGTTCCAGCTGACCGCGGATCCGTTCGGTCCATTCGGCGACGGTGTCCGCCTCGTTGAGGCTGCGCTCACCCACGTCCCGCGGGTCACCGATCATGCCGGTGGCGCCGCCGGCGAGCACGATCGGGCGGTGCCCGGCGCGCTGAAACCGACGCAACGCCAGCAACGGGACCAGGTGCCCGGCATGCAGGCTCGGCGCGGTCGGGTCGAAGCCGGCGTACACCGTCATCGGCCCGCGCCGCGCTTCGGCGCCGAGCGCATCGAGGTCGGTGGACTGGGCGATCAACCCGCGCCAGCCCAGCTCGTCGAGGATCATGGTTGAAGAGTCTCCCAGCGTGGACTTGTTGGGCAGTTTCGGGGGCATTCGCCCGACAACTCGACGTTCGGCGCGGACTAGTCGCTCGCCCCCGGCGCCGGGGCCCGGGGGCTGCGGCGGTATGCCGAGACCTCCGGCCGGCCGGCGAGCCACAATCGCCACGGCCGGTCGGCGGCCTGGCTGACCCCGACCCGGGGACCGGACACGGCGGTCAGCGGTTCGTTGAGTTCCAGGGTCACCGGGCCGTCAGGGTCGAACAAGTCAATTCCGTTGTCGTCCATGATGATTCCCATGGCCGAACACAGATTCCCCGGACCGCGCGCCAGGGCCTCGACCCGGACCAGCCCACCACGGCGGGTGCGCGCGAGCGCGGTGCCGTCCTCGAGGGCGGCGGCCCTCAGCAGGACGGCCGCCGCGGTCCCCCCGGGCGCGCACGAGACGTTGGCGCAGACATGGATCCCGTGGCTGCGGTAGGTGTAAAGGCGCCCGGGGGGTCCGAACATCACGGCGTTGCGGCCGCTGAGGCCACGGTACGAGTGGGCCGCGGCATCCGGCCAGGGGCCGTCGGGAACGCCGCCGTAGGCCTCGACCTCGACGACGATGGCGCGCACCCCACGGCTGGTCAGGGTGGCACCGAGCAATCGATGCGCGGCCGCGACCGGGTCAACTGACAGCGGGTCTGCAACCACCCAACGAACCTACCGACACCCCCGACATGGCAGGATCCCGGTTGCCCGCGTGGCGAAGGCGCCAAATATGCCTGCGATCGACCCTGCCGCCACTGCGTGGCTGCTGGCCAGCACCGCGCTGGTCCTGCTGATGACCCCCGGCCTGGCCATCTTCTACGGCGGCATGGTCCGCACTTCCGGGGTGCTCAACATGATGATGATGAGCTTCATCTCCATCCCGCTGGTCACGGTGGCGTGGCTGTTGGTCGGCTACACCATCGCGTTCTCACAGGATGGGGCGGGCGGTCTCGTCGGCAACCTCAGGCATATCGGGATGCTCGGCATAACCCCCGAAACCGCTCACGGCGCGGTTCCCGAACTTCTGTATGCCACGTTCCAGTTGATGTTCGCGATTATCATGGCCACCCTCGTCAGCGGCGCGATCGCGATCGCGCCAAGTTCGCGGCCTGGATTGTGTTCGTCCCGGCGTGGACGATCGTCGTGTATTCGGTGGTCGCGCACTGGGTTTGGGGTTCCGGTGGCTGGCTGAGCAAGCTGGGCACGCTCGACTATGCAGGCGGCCTCGTCGTCGAGATCGTGTCCGGCTGCTCTGCTCTCGCGCTGGCGCTGGTGCTCGGGCCCCGCATCGGCTTCAAGAAAGACGCCATGCGGCCGCACAATCTGCCATTGCTCTTCGTCGGTGTCGGGTTGCTGTGGTTCGGCTGGTTCGGGTTCAACGCCGGTTCTGCCTTGGCCGCCAACGGAACTGCCTCGGCCATCTTTCTCAACACGCTCGTCGCCGGCTGCCTGGGCATGCTCGGCTGGCTCTCGGTCGAACAGATCCGCGACGGCAGGCCCACGACGTTCGGCGCGGCATCCGGTGTGGTCGCCGGTCTCGTCGCCGTCACTCCGTCGTGCGGAACCGTCAATACGCTCGGCGCGGCGGTCGTCGGACTCGCGGCCGGCATCGTGTGCTCATTCGCGGTGGGCGCGAAATTTCGCTTCAACTATGACGATTCGCTCGACGTGGTCGGTGTGCACTTCGTCGGCGGCGTTGTCGGCGTGTCATTGATCGGGCTGCTTGCCACGGCGGCCATGACGTCGGGTCCGCAGGGCCTCTTCTACGGGGGCGGCTTCGCCCAACTGGGCAAGCAGGCGCTGGCGATCGTGGTTGTCGCGTTTTATGCGTTCACGGTCTCGTTCGTTCTCGCAAAGTTGATCGATCGGGTGATCGGTTTCCGGCTCAGCCCAGAAGACGAGGCCACCGGCATCGACCTCGCTCAGCACGCCGAAACCGCCTACGCCGAAGGCGTGCATGGACATCTGCCGTTGCGCCGCCCGGGCTTGGAAGACCGCTTGCAGTAGCCGCGAGGAACCTGCGTCAGCGCGCAGGCAGCTTGAGCACGAAACCCTGAGCGTCGTCCGGTCCCATCGGCCATATGCCGAACCAAGAGCCACCGCCCGGTGCCCGGGAGCCCAGATGATCAGTGACGTACACGTTGTTGCCGCTCGGGTCCACCGCCAAACCCATCGGGTCTACGAAGCGGGGCACCCCGGGCAGCGCCGTCCAGTTGTCTGACCCGGGCGCCAACTTCAGCACGCCTTCCGACGTGATGACGTACACGTTGCCGGCGGTGTCGACCGCGACGTTCTGCTCGCCTGTGCTGAAATTCGCGTTGTCAGGGGCTACCGGCAACGCGGTCCAGGTGTTCGACCCGGGTGCCAGCCTCAGCAGGGAACTGTGGCTTTTGCCGCTGATGCTGATGTAGACGTTGCCGGCGGTGTCCACCGCCACATCGCCGCTGGGACCGCGCGTGCCGGTCTTCGGCAGCACGGTTGGCTTGCTCGCCCCGGCCGCCAACTTCATTACCTGACCGTCGGAGTAGTTGACCACGTACACGGCGCCGGCGCTGTCCACCGCGACACCGTGGGGAGAACGCAGGCCCCGGAAAGGCAGCACGGTTTGGGTGCTCGACCCGGCCGCCAGCTTCACCACCCTCTCGTGGCCGGAGTCGCTGACGTACACGTTGCCCGCCGCATCCACCGCCACGCCGGCGGTGGATGCGTCGATGACGCCGTCGTCGAAGAGATCGAGGCCGGTGAACGGCAGCACGGTTGGGGTGGTCGACCCGGCCGCCAGCTTGAAGACCTGATTGGTGCGGGTCTCGGCGACGTAGACGTTGCCGGCGGCATCCACCGCCACGCCGTGCGGAAGGCGCAGGCCGGTGAACGGCAACGCGAACTGCCGTTCCTGGTCCACCTTCACCTGATCGACTTTGTTCTGACGGTTGCTCGTGACGTTGCCGGCGACCATCATCATCGCGGGAGCCACGACGAATGTGACCACGGCGAAAACGACGCCGTAAATCCAAAGCTTGCGTTTGGGCCGAGCCAGTGGCGCCCCGCCCGCGGCGGTGACGACGCTGCCTTCCGTTGCCCTGTCTTCCAGACGCGGTGCCAAGCCGAACTTGTCGACGAGCGTGAGCCAATCCGCGTCCGAGACCACAAACGCCGGTTCCTCCTCCGAGGGCACCTCGCCGCGCCACGCAAACCGGTAGGCCATCTTGGTGTTGCCGCCCCAAGTCGTCGTTGGGGGGCCGGCCCAATCGGGGCACGCGATGGTCAGCGGTTGCGAGTCGGCAACCTGCACAACCAGGACGGCCGTCGTCAGCGACCCCATGCGAGGAACCGAGCGGGTGCTTTCCGCCGGTGTCGCGGTCACCCGCGCAAGCGGGGCCGAGGCAACGCGGGAATTGCTCGTCAGGTCGATCACCGAGATCGCGTCTTCGCCCACGTCTATGGCCAGGCCGGCTTGGGGCGGGTTGGCATTCAGCCTCACCGCCGTTGCGGTGTTTTTGAATATCCCAAAAAATGAGGACGAATACATTCTCATGGGGTTCGGGACCAGCGGGCAGCGAGTCGGCTGCCCCGGCGTGGCCGGTTGCACATCCAGCCCATTTCGGCCGCCGACCATGGTGAGAAGCTCATCGAACTCCGAGGCCGACACCGTCGCGTCGACGCTGTCCACGGGCGGTGCTTCCAGCGGTGTTCCGGCGGCAATACGATGATCCCGTCCGCCGAGGACGAAGCGGGCGCGGCCACTTCGCAGGTGAAGCGCCGTACCTTTCGTTGCGCCGCCATACCCCGCGAGAGTCCACGGGCCCAGCTGCGAATTATCGAACGAGAAAACCTCGCCCGGCTTCGTACTGGCGGTCAGGCCGTCGTGCCCGACGTCGACCAGGACCGTCTTTTCGCGATTGACCCGCCGCTGGAACGCACGGAAACCCGGCATGAAGCCCAGCAAGAACGCGAAGAACACCACGGCGCCACCGATCTGCCAGACCTTTTCCGACCCCACGATGGAACCGATCAACAAAAGCGTCATATTTATCGCGCCGAGCGCCGTCATGGCCCCGAACATGAGCACGTAGGTGTACTTCATCATCTGCTTGGTGCTGGGCGGAGCGGCGGATGTCACGAAACGGCGCGACGTCGCAGCGTCGTGCGGGCTTGCCGGCGGCAGGTCTGCGCCCGGCTTCCGCTGGGCAAGCTGATGTTCCAGATCGGCGATGCGTTTCTCCGGGTCGTCGTGATCCGTCAGCAGATTGTCCATGGCGTTCCTTTCCGGGGCTGTCGAGCCGCAGATTAACGCGGACCACTTGCGAGATTCATGCGTCTGCTTCGCTACCGATCCCAACTCCAAACGCGCTGCCATGGGTCTTGACAACCCCGGTCGAGAGGTGCATATTCATCATATGATGAGTTCATCGAGCGATGAATTACTGTCGCGGGGCCGCGAACCCGCCGTCAGCATCGACCACCTGCGCGTGATCCGCTACAAACGCCCTGCGCTGCAAGACTTCTCGGTGGAAATAGCCCGGGGCAGCATCACAGGTCTGCTCGGCCCGTCCGGTTGCGGCAAGACCACGCTGATGCGGTGCATCGTCGGCACCCAGATCGTGACGTCGGGCACCGTGACCGTGCTGGGCCACCCCGCCGGATCCGCGACGCTACGCCGTCGAGTCGGTTATCTGCCGCAAGACCCGACGATCTACAACGACCTGCGGATCATCGACAACGTCCGCTACTTCGCGGCGCTGTACGGATTCGACAGCCAGGCCGCTGATGCCGCGATCGAGCGAGTCGGGCTGACGGATCACCGGACCGCATTCTGCGGCAACCTCTCCGGCGGCCAGCGCACCAGGGTGTCGCTGGCGTGCGCGTTGGTCTGCCAACCCGATCTGCTCGTGCTCGACGAGCCAACCGTGGGCCTGGACCCTGTGCTGCGGGTAGATCTTTGGGAACAGTTCACCGAGCTGGCCCGCGGCGGGACCACACTGCTGGTCTCCAGCCACGTGATGGACGAAGCCGACCACTGCGGCGACCTGCTGCTGATGCGCGATGGCCATTTGGTCGCACACACCACCCCGACCCAACTACGAGAGGACACCGGATGCACGTCACTGGAGGACGCGTTTCTGTCCATCATCAGGCACAGCACCATGCGCCAAGCCGGTTAGGGCTGAAGGGGTACGCCGCGACCACGACGCGGATCTTGCGCCAGCTGGCCGCCGATCACCGCAGTATGGCGATGATCCTCGCGGTGCCAGTGCTGGTTATCACCTTGATGTACTTCATGTTCCAAAATGCGCCGCACCGACCCGGCACCCCGACGCCGTTCAACAACGCCTGCCTGATCCTGCTGGGCCTTTTCCCGCTGTTCGTAATGTTCATCATCACGGCGATAACCATGCAGCGCGAACGAGCTTCGGGGACGTTGGAGCGCATTCTGACCACCCCGCTGCGCCGCCTCGATCTGCTGATTGCCTATGGCACCGCGTTCTCGATTGCCGCTGCCGCGCAAGCGATCGTGGCTTGCGCCGTGTCGTTTTGGTTCCTCGGCTTCGACACCGCGGGCAGCCCGGTGTGGGTATTCGTGATCGCGATCGTCAATGCGGTGCTTGGCGTCGGGTTGGGCCTGCTCTGTAGCGCGTTCGCGCGCACCGAGTTTCAGGCGGTGCAATTCATCCCGCTGGTGATGGTGCCGCAGCTGCTGTTGGCCGGCATCATCGTCCCGCGCGCGCTGATGCCCGACTGGCTGCACTGGATCAGCAACGTGCTGCCGGCCAGCTACGCGCTGGAGGCCCTGCAACAGGTGGGTGCGCACCCGGAGCTGACCTACATCGCGGTGCGGGACATCGTCGTCGTGTTGGGCTTCGCGCTCGCGGCCCTGTGCCTGGCCGCGGCGACACTGCGGCGACGGACGCCCTAGCGTGCCGGCCACCAACACCGGGCGCAGGCGCCCCGGGCGACCGGCCGGGAACTCCGATACCCGGGACCGGATCCTGGCCAGCGCGCGAGAGCTGTTTGCCCGCAATGGGATTGGTAACACATCGATACGGGCGGTGGCCGCGGCGGCGGGTGTGGATTCGGCGTTGGTGCATCACTACTTCGGCACCAAGGAAAGGTTGTTCGGCGCGGCCGTTCGCATCCCGATCGACCCGATGGAAGTCATCGGCCCGCTGCGCGAGGTGCCCGTCGAGGAACTCGGGTATCAGATTCCGTCAAAGCTGTTGCCGCTGTGGGACTCCGAGCTCGGTGCGGGGTTGATGGCCACGCTGCGCTCGGTGATTGCCGGGTCGGAGGTCAACCTGTTTCGTTCATTCATTCAAGACGTCATCGCGGTCGAGGTGGGTGGACGCGTCGACGATCCCCCGGGCAGCGGAGTCATCCGGGTCCAGTTCGTCGCGTCGCAGCTAATTGGCGTGGTGATGGCGCGCTACATCTTGGAATTGGAGCCGTTCAAGTCGCTGCCGCCCGAGCAGATCGCGCGAACCATCGCGCCAAACCTGCAGCGCTACCTCACCGGGGATCTGCCGGATGTGCTCGCGCCATGAGCCGGGCGTGCTCGTCGTCGTCGACATCGCGGGCCTCGTCGATCAGCAGCACCGGGATGCCGTCCTCGATGCGGTAGGCGCGTCGCAGCCGCGGGTTGTAGAGCAACTCCCCATCGCCTGATTCGACGAGCACCAACGGACCCCGGTCGGCCGGGCACACCAGAATGCTCAGCAGCGAATCGTCAACCATCGGCAGCGCTCAGCTCGGACCGCACGCCCGGAGTCAGCCGGCGGAACTCGTTGCCGACCGCGTCGAAATACCACGTGTGCCGTCCCGCCTTGGGAATCCCGGCCGTGCGCAGGACACTGACGGTTGGACGGTAGGTTGTCGGGCTGAGCGGCAGCTCCGCCACCAGGTGCACGATGTCGGGTCCCCGCCCGACGGGCATGTTGGCGATCGCTTCGGTCAGGTCGGCTGCCGTGATCGTCGCTCCCGGCAGCAGCGACACCGCCGAGACCGCCAGCTGCCGGCCATGCACCGGCACGTTGTAGGTCACCGCGAGGTCGACACCGTTGATGTAGCCGAGCGCGTCGGTGATCGGTTCCGTATACACCAGCCCGTGCGCGGTGTGGACCTCGGAGCCGCGCCTGCCCATCATCCAGTAGTCCCCGTCCTCGTCGCGGCGGAAGAGGTACTCGGTCGATATCCAGGTGTCGGCGGGGGCGAAGACCCCGCGTTTGACCGAGGCGGTCGGATCGATCGGCCCATTGGACTGAGCGAGCAGCACCCCGACCTCGTTGACGTCCGCGACCTG
>Ga0310917_10000628_pt1 | contig 15923 bp, 18 predicted proteins | sample GREbulkMGLF178_FD_203531 | JGI IMG/M metagenome (GOLD analysis project Ga0310917, IMG submission 203531) | Lab enrichment of tropical soil microbial communities from Luquillo Experimental Forest, Puerto Rico - GRE.bulkMG.LF178 | ecosystem: Environmental > Terrestrial > Soil > Tropical forest >... | reverse complement strand
GCCGCCCAGGACGGCCGGATCGGTCAGTCCCTGCAGCGTGGTTTCCACGGAACGCTGCTGACAGGTGGTGCCATGTGCGGTGACCACGCAGGGGGTGGCCTCGGCCAGCTCGTGATCGATCAGGGAACGGGCCGCATCGGCCAGATGCGACGCGGTGGCCTGCAGGATCAGCGGGCCGGGAGCCGCCGCAAGCGCCTCCCAGTCCACGTCGCCGCGCACGTCAGCGACCGTGTGCGACGAGCCCAACGGCAGCCCCGCATAGGTGGGGACGGCACTCGAGGCGGCGAGGCCGGGCACGATCTCGAGGTGCAGGTGGCTACGCGCGACGGCGTTCACCTCGGTGATGACCGCGTCGACCGTCAGCGGGTCGCCGGCCACCAGCCGCACCACGTCGACACCGGAACGGGCCTCGGCGGTAAGCGTCTTGGCGACTTCGGCGGGCTCGCCCAGCGCCGGGCGGATGTCGGCGCCGCCGGATATCACCGCGGGCGTCGGCTGGCCGGGGTCTCCGTCGGTGGTGCCGGCGGCGTTCACGGCAACCGGGCCGGCGGGCGCCGGGCCGGAGACCGGCGGCAGGTCCTTGCCGATCAGGGCCAGCACGGGCTCGGGCACGTCGGGGTCGGTGAACACCAAGGCGGCGTTGGCCAGCACCGTGGCGGCCCGCGTGGTCAACAATCCCGGGTCGCCCGGACCGGAGCCCACGAACGTGATGCGGCCCGGTCTCGGCTTACGCCCTCGCGTCGTCATTGTCGCTCCCAAGTCATTCCCTTTTGCGTCATTCGTTTGTCGCGCGCGGGTCATGCCGCGCGGCCCGCATGAGCTCCCGTGCGCCCAGCTCGAACAGCTCCGCGGCGACCGAGAGCCCCAGCTCTCGTGCCCGACCGGGACTGCCGATGCCGGACGCGCGGATCACGTCGGACCCGTCCAGCGCCGCCACGCAGCCGCGCAGCGACAGCTCGTCGAAGACGCGGCCATCCTCATCGATGGACTCGACCACCTCGGCGATCGCGCCCACCGGTGCGGAGCAACCCGCCTCCAATTCGGCCAGCAGAGCTCGCTCCGCGGTGACCGCCGCTCGCGTGTCGGCGTCGTCCAACTCCGCCAGCACCGCCGCCAACCGGCTGTCACCGGCGCGGCATTCGACGGCGAGCGCGCCCTGAGCAGGTGCTGGCAACATCTGCACCGGCTCTAGCGTCTCGGTGACATCACCAAGGCGGCCCAGCCGGGCGAGACCGGCCCGGGCCACCACGATGGCGTCAAGATCACCACTGCTTACCCTGTTCAACCTGGTATCTAGGTTGCCTCGTAGGGGGCGGATTTCCAAACCGAGACCCAATGCTCTAAGCTGTGCGGCCCGTCGCGGGGATGACGTGCCCACCAGCGAACCGGCCGGCAACTCTCCCAGCACCAGCCCGTCGCGGGCCACCAGCGCGTCGCGGGGGTCATTCCGTGGGGGTATTGCGGCCAGAGTGAACCTCGGGTCGTCGGCGGTCGGCAAATCCTTGTGCGAGTGCACGGCGGCGTCGACGCGGCCGTCTTCGATCGCCTCACGCAACGCGGTGGTGAAGGCGCCCACACCCAGACTTTCGATGGGCGCCGACGACCGGTCGCCCGCGGTGGTGATGGTCACCAACTCCGCGGGGTGGCCGTTGGCGATCAGAGCGTCTCTGACGGTGCCGGCCTGGGTGGTGGCCAACAGACTGCCCCGAGTGCCGATCCGGATCACGTGGGCCAATCGGCTACTCAGCGGACTGTTTTGGGGTGCTCGCGTCGAATCCGCTTGGCACCACCGGCAATTCACCAGCGGCGACGGCGTCGACGGCGGTCTGGTCGAGTTCGAAGAGTTCGCGCAGGGCCTCGGCGTAGCTGTCACCGCCCGGGGCGCTGGCGAGCTGTTTGATCCGCACGGTCGGCGCGTGTAGCAGCTTGTCCACCACCCGGCGCACGGTGCGCGCTACCTCCTCGCGGTGGGCGCTCTCCAGGTCGGGCAGCCGGTGGTCCAGGCGCAGCAGCTCCGCTTCGACCACGTCGGCGGCTCGCTGGCGCAATGCGGTCACCGTCGGGGTGACCTCGGCCATCCGCTGTCCAGCCAGGTAGGTGGCGACTTCGGTCGCCACGATGTTGCGCGCGGCGTCAACGTCGGCAGCGGCGGCTTGGGCGGACGGTTCGTGCTGCACTCGCTCCACATCGACGACCCAGACGCCCGGCAGCCCGGCCACCGCCGGATCGACGTCGCGCGGCATGCCCAGGTCGCAGATCACCAAAGGGTGGGTGGTCTCATCAACGATCGAGCGACGGGCGGCGGCCAGCGCGTGGTGCACATCGGCCAGCGAAACCACGGGGCTGACCGCGCCCGTGCAGCTGACCACCACGTCGGCGTCCGCCAGCGCGTCGGCCAGCCGGTCGAGGGTCAGCGCCTCGGCCCGGGCGCCGGATTCGCGGATCTTGCGGGCCAGCCGCTGCCCTCGGGACGCCGACCGGTTGAGCACGTGAACGTGCTCGATGCCGGCACGAGTCAGGTGCGCCGACGAGAGTGCGCCCATCGCTCCGGCACCGATGACCACGGCGGTCTTGCCCGCCAGGCCGCCGAGCCTGTGTTCGGCCATGCCCAGCGCGACCGACACCACCGAGGCGCCGGCCGCGTCGATGGCGGTTTCGGAGTGCACCCGCTTGCCCACGGACAGCGCCCGCTGGGCGAGCTCGTGCAGCACCCGGCCGACCGTGCGATTGGCCTCGGCGGCGCCGTACGCGCGGCGCACCTGGCCCAGCACCTGCTGCTCGCCGATCACCGCCGAGTCCAGACCGCTGGCAACGGCAAACAGGTGCTCGACGGCGGCCTCGCTGTAGCGGACGTAGGCGTATTTGGTCAGGTCACCCATCGACATCCCGGAGTGTTCCGACAGCACCTGCCCGACCACCGCCAACCCGCCGTGGAACGCCTCGACGACGGCGTAGACCTCGACCCGGTTGCAGGTCGACAACACCATCGCCTCGGTCACCAGCGGTGACTGCAACACCCGATCGACGATCTTGACCTGATCGGATTCGTCGATGCTGAGTTGTTCCAGCACGGAGACCGGCGCACTACGGTGCGAAACCCCGAAGAGCAGGATGCTCACGGCAGCATCACCTGGCCAGCTCCCTTGCTTCCAGTAACTGAACTAACGTCCACGGTAAACGTTGATCAGGTGGGCTACCAAATAATTGATCGACGTCACTCGCCCAGCTCGGGGCCGCAACGTCAGCCACTGAGGTCGGCGCGCAGCCGCGGCTCGTCGATGTCCCAGTAGCTGTGTTCGCGGCCGTCCAACAGGACCACCGGCAGGCGATCGCCGAACTCTGCCCGCAACCCCGGGTCACCCGCCAACGCCGAAGCGTCGACATCGGTCGTGGACAGCTCGAAGCCCAGCTCATCCGCCAGCTCCGCCAACCGGGAGTGGACCCGTGCGCAGATGGTGCAGCCGTCGCGGGTCAGGAGCCGCACCTGCGGCCGGCCTGGGGGCTGGGTCATGGCCACCAGTGTGCCCCGTGAATTGTGGGGCCGCGCGGCAGCGATTAGGTTGCCGCTGTGGCTGCTGACGACACGTTGCGCGTCGACGCGCTGGCGATGCGGGAGTTCGCCGAAGCCCTGCGCAACTCCGCGGAGGAGCTGCGCAGCCGGCTGACCGCTCTCGACGATCAGGTCGGCGACATGCTCGGCGGGTGGCGCGGTTCCTCTGGAAGTGCCTTTTCCGCCGCGTGGGAGCTGTGGCATCGCGGGGCCGGTGAGGTGGAGGTGGGCTTGTCGATGTTGGCGCGGTCGGTGGCCCGGGCCGGCGGGGCTTACCAGGACAACGAGGCGGTGTCCGCACGGGCGATGCGCGAGGTGGGCCATGGCTGAGGCGTTTCGGGTGGATCCGCAAGCGTTGGCCGATGCGGTGCAGCGAATGACGGAGTTTCAGCGCTACGCCGAACACACGCTCACCGAAATCGATTCTCTGGTAACCAATCTGCACGCGACCTGGATGGGGCGGGGTGCGGCGGCCCACGCCGAGGCGCACCGGCACTGGGCCCGCGGCGAGGCGATGATGCGCGAGGCCTTGGCTCAGTTGCGGGCCGCGGGCGAGACCGCCCACCGCAATTACACCGGCGCGATGTCAACGAATTTGGCCATGTGGTCTTGACCTGAGGGTCACGGGAATCCGGTCAAAACCTCCGCCGGATAGTGTTGGTACCGACCACCCACTGGTTACCGGGCGGCACGGCGATCAAGGAGGTTTTGCGATGGCTTCCTCTGAGTCGGGCGAATTGGACTCGACCGGTCGCACCGACCCGGAGCCGCTGGTCGACAATGCGAGCGCGGCGCGTGCGCTTGACGACCTGCAGCCTGTGGGCGCGCCCGAAGAGGGTCGCCCGCCGCCACCGATCGACCTGACCGCGGCCGCCTTCTTCGATGTGGACAACACCCTGGTGCAGGGCTCCTCGGCGGTGCATTTTGGCCGCGGGCTGGCCGCTCGCAACTACTTCACCTACCGCGATGTGCTCGGATTCGTCTATGCCCAGGCCAAGTTCCAGTTGCTCGGCAAGGAGAACAGCGACGACGTAGCGGCCGGCCGGCGCAAGGCGCTTGCCTTCATCGAGGGCCGCTCCGTCGAGCAGCTGGTCGCTTTGGGCGAGGAGATCTACGACGAGATCATCGCCGACAAGATCTGGCCCGGCACCCGCGAGCTCACGCAGATGCACCTCGACGCCGGCCAGCAGGTGTGGCTGATCACCGCCACGCCATATGAGCTCGCGGCGACGATCGCGCGGCGGCTGGGGCTGACCGGCGCTCTAGGTTCCGTCGCCGAGTCGGTCGACGGGGTCTTCACCGGCAGGCTGGTCGGCGAGATCCTGCACGGCACCGGGAAAGCTCATGCGGTGCGTTCGCTGGCGATCCGAGAGGGCCTCAACCTCAAACGCTGCACCGCCTATTCCGACAGCTACAACGACGTGCCCATACTGTCGCTGGTGGGCACGGCGGTCGCCATCAATCCCGACGCCCGCCTGCGCGCCCTGGCACGCGAACGGGGCTGGGAGATCCGCGACTTCCGGACCGCTCGCAAGGCCGCGCGCATCGGGGTGCCGTCGGCCCTTGCATTGGGCGCGGCGGGCGGTGCGCTGGCAGCATTGGCATCGCGGCGCCAATCGCGCTGATAAGCTGCGCCGCTGAGACGTATTCGAGCGGAGAACAAGGCGGCATGACAACCCCCCAAGAGGCCGAAGGACTCATCGGCAGCCATTACCGGGCACCCGACTACTTCCAAGTCGGACGCGAGAAGATCCGGGAGTTCGCGGTCGCGATAAAGAATGATCACTCGACGCACTACAACGAGAGCGATGCCGCAGCCGCCGGCTACCCCGAGGTCGTGGCGCCGCTGACGTTCCTGGCCGTCGCCGGCCGGCGCGTGCAATTGGAGATCTTCACCAAGTTCAATATCCCGATCAACATCGCCCGGGTCTTCCATCGTGACCAGAAGTTCCGGTTCCACCGGCCGATCCTGGCCCACGACAAGCTCTACTTCGACACCTACTTGGACTCGGTGTTGGAGTCCCACGGCACCGTGATCGCCGAAATCCGCAGCGAAGTCACAGACGCTGAGGGGAACCCGGTGGTCACCAGTACTGTCACAATGCTGGGAGAGGCAGCACACCAAGACGCTGGCGCTGAAGAAACCGTCGCCGCAGTTGCATCCATATCTGCTGGAAAGTAGGTCAATTCGATGACGTCGCAGAGTGAAATGAAAGGTGGCGCGCAACTAAAGCCGCCAGTCGAAGCCGTCCAGTCGCACTACGACAGATCAAACGAGTTCTTCAAGCTGTTCCTCGACCCATCGATGACCTACAGCTGTGCCTACTTCGAAGAACGTCCGGGCATGACGCTGGAAGAGGCGCAGTACGCGAAGCGCAAACTGGCGCTGGACAAGCTCAACCTCGAGCCCGGCATGACGTTGCTCGATATCGGCTGCGGCTGGGGTTCGACCATGCGGCACGCGGTCGCCGAGTACGACGTCAACGTGATCGGCTTGACGCTGAGCGAGAATCAGCTCGCTCACGACGAGGCGAAGTTCGCCGAGATGGACAGCCCTCGCCGCAAAGAGGTGCGGCTGCAGGGCTGGGAGGAGTTCGAGGAGCCGATCGACCGCATCGTGTCGCTCGGGGCGTTCGAGCACTTCGCCGACGGCGCCGGCGACGCCGGGTTCGAGCGCTACGACACCTTCTTCAAGAAGTACTACAGCCTGCTTCCCGACGACGGCCGGATGCTGCTGCACACGATCGTCATCCCCGACCCCAAGGAATCCGTAGAGCTCGGGCTGCAGGCACGAATGAGCCTGCTGCGCTTCATCAAGTTCATCCTGACCGAGATCTTCCCCGGGGGTCGGCTGCCCCAGATCCGTCAGGTCGATCACTACTCGTCCAACGCCGGCTTCAAGGTGGAGCGCTACCACCGGATCGGCTCGAACTACGTGCCGACATTGAACGCCTGGGCCGACGCGCTGGAAGCCCACAAGGAAAGGGCGATCGAGCTGCAGGGCCAAGAGGTCTACGACATCTACATGCGCTACCTGCGGGGCTGCTCGGAGCTGTTCCGTGACCACTACACGGACGTCTGCCAGTTCACGCTGGTCAAGTAAGCCGCGAATGTCGTTGGGCGCTGGGCGCTAGCCCAGAAAGATGTTGCGGCGCCCGGCCAGCATCCGGTACAGCGTCTGCTGGATCGTCTCGCGCACCTGATCGGTCAATTCGAAGGTGACCATCGGGTCCTCGGCGTCGGAAGCCGCATAGTCGTTCGTGTAGATCGGCTCACCGAACGCGATGCGCCATTTCGACGGCAGCGGCACCAGGCCCGCTGGCCCGGCCAGCGGGAACAGCGGGGTGATCGGGAAGTAGGGCAGACCGAACAGCCGCGCCAGCAGCTTGACGTCGGTGAGCATCGGGTAGATCTCTTCGGAACCGATGATCGAGCACGGAACGATCGGGGCTTTGGTGCGCAGCGCCGCCGTCACGAAGCCGCCGCGCCCGAACCGCTGCAACCGGTAGCGGTCCTCGAAGCGCTTGCCCAGTCCCTTGTAGCCCTCCGGGAACACCGCGGTGAGCTGGCCCGCGGCGAGCAGCCGGTGCGCGTCCGTCGTGCAGGCCATCGTGTGGCCCGCCTTACGGGCGGCTTCGCCTACCACGGGCAGGTCGAACACCATGTCGGCGGCCAGCAGCCGCAGGTCCCGCTGCGCGGGGTGCTCGTCGTGAACCGCCACCGACAGCATCAGGCCATCAAACGGCAACACCCCGGCGTGATTGGCCACCAACAACGCGGCACCATCGGTCGGCAGGTTCTCGATACCGCTGACCTCGGCCCGGAACCACGATCTGAAGAAGAACCTCAGCAACGGCCTGACGACCGCGCTGTTGAAGTGCGGATCGAATCCGAACTCGTCGACGGCGTAGTCACCCGTGAGCCGCTGCCGGAGGAAGCCGGCCACCGATGCGACGCGTTGCGCAAGCTCGTTGAGCGGCGCCTCGGCGGCCGATGTCCCCCCGGCGGCACGCCGGTGCTCGTCGATTTCGCGGACGACGGCGGCGACCTGTTCGGCCGGTGCCCGACCTCGCGGGTCGGAGAGTGAGGAGGGATGCTGACGAGACGACTCCGCGCGCTGATCGGCTCTCCGCCGCGCCGCTACCCGACCCCTATTTGTGTGCAGTGGAATGACATTGGCTCTGGTTTCACCCGCCACGATATCTACCTGACTCCACCCCATGGAATTGGATTTCGGCTACCCCAGCGCTGGGCAATCGCTATGACCCGACCCTCCAGGGAGCGTACCCGATGCGGGTCGATTATGGGAGTCAAGGCGCGGCCGCGAACGTAGTCGTCGAACGCCTCGGCCGTCGTCCATTTGGGCTGGTAGCCAAGTTCCGCGCGCATCCTGCTGGTGTCCATGACGCGGCCATAACTCAAATAATCAAACTGATCACGAGTGATCTCTGTGTAGCGATTAGCCCGTCTCAGCGAATCCAGCGCCCAGGCACCAAAACCGGGCACTGGCAACGGAATCCGGCCGGCCCGCCGGATCGCTTGCGACAGCATGATGATGCCGTCGGCGCCGATGTTGAACGTGCCGGCCTTGCCGGCCATTGCCGCGCGCTCGAGCGCCCCCAGCGCATCCTGCTCGTGCAACAACTGCAATCGCGCGTCGCGGCCGAACATCGTCGGGACCACCGGGCCGGCGAGGTAGCGCGACAGCGTCGTGTCCATCGCCGGGCCGATCATGTTGGCCAGCCGCAGAATCGTCACCGCGATATCGGGCCGTCGCCGGCCCAGTCCGCGCACGTAACCCTCGATATCGAGGCTGTCCTTGGCGAAGCCGTCGCGGAAGGGTCGACGGCTGCTGCTGTCCTCGGTGAACATGACGGGGTCGTGTGCGTTCGACCCATACACCTCAGAGGTCGACTTCAGCACCACGCGGCGCACCGAGGGCGCCTTTTGACAGGCCGCGAAAAGCTGCATCGCGCCCATCACGTTGAGTTCCTTCAGCGCCGCGCTGCCGCCGGATCGCGGCGCGTACGACGCCGCCGCGGCGTGCACCACCGTGTCGACGTCGCCGTTGCGAATCACCTTGGCGATGAACGGATTACGAATGTCGGCGCGGACGAACTCGGCGCGGCCCATGCGGCGCAGCATGTCCTTGCTGGGGGCGATCGCGTCCACGGCGATGACGCCCTTGATCAATGGGTTCTGCGCCAGCCGAGCGGTCAGGTAGCCGCCCAGGAACCGGCACGCACCGGTAACCAGCACAACTTTGGGATAATGCACGGTACCGGCCGTTTCGGCACCACCACTCCCGTTCGACTGATCCACCCGGACAGCCTAGCCGTCCGGCGAGACGGCGGCGTTACGTCGGCGTGTCGGTCGACTCGGCTTACTCAGGCTTACTTGCCGAGTTTTCTTCGCTGTACCCGGGTGCGGCGAAGCAGCTTGCGGTGCTTCTTCTTCGACATACGCTTGCGCCGCTTCTTGATTACTGAACCCATGAACTCCGCTATCTGACCCGTGACCGCTTCCGAGGACCGCAAAAGGAACCTAGAACTTCGGGGCCACTTTACCTGGCTGGCAGCACGCAACACCAAACCGGCGGCCGCGACCGTTGGAAAACCAAGCGGCCAGGTACAGGTCAGCCCGCGTCGAAGTACGAAGTCTCCAGCATGTCGTGGACGGCCTTGGCGTGCACCCGGAAGGACCGCCCGACGCGAACCGCCGGCAGCTCGCCGTTGTGCACCAACCGGTACACCGTCATCTTGGAGACGCGCATCAGCGCCGCCACCTCTGCGACGGTGAGAAACTGTGTCCTGGCCTGCTGGCCATCGACGGAGATTGTGTCCCGCCCCTTACCAGCGGAATCTCGCGCCGATGGCCCGTTCGTAGACGTCATCGCAACCCAATCGTGTCAGGCACGCGCAATGCCAGCGGCTTCCCCTCCGCTGGCCCACACACGTGCATACAAGAGGAGAATAGCGGGACTAATGGGGTTCCTGGTACTGGTGAGGGATAATCAGTTCAAAATTCTTGAATTATTCCGATGTAATTCTTAGCTGCTCAGAGCGGGTTTTGGCGGCCTGAACCGCCGCGTCAACGGCCGCCCGCAGACCACCTCGTTCCAGTTCGCGCAGCGCAGCGGCGGTTGTGCCGCCGGGCGAGGTGACCGTCGCTCGCAGCTGCGCCGCCGCGGCGTCCGCCCGGTCGGAACCCATCCGTTCCAGCAGCATTGCCGCCGACCCGGCCATCGTCTGCGCGGTCAGGTCGGTGGCGACCTCGCGGTTCAGACCCGCCGCGACGCCAGCGTCCACCAGGGCCTCGACCATCAGGAAGAAATACGCCGGGCCCGAGCCGGACAGCGCGGTCACGGCGTCCATCTGAGATTCGGGGACGGTCAGCACGGCGCCGACGGAGTCGAACAGGGCCGACACCTCCTCGAGCTGTGCCGGGGTGACGAAACGGCCCTTGGCCAGCGCGGTCACCCCCGCGCCCACCAAAGCCGCCGCGTTCGGCATCGCCCGGACCACCGGCGTCCCGGCCGGCAGCTTGGATTCGAAGTAGGTGATCGTGATCCCCGCCGCGACCGTGACGAACACCTGCTCGGCGCTGTCGGCCTCGGCCGCGGCGGCCGCCCGCGCCAGCTCCCCCACCACCGACTCGACGTCCGCCGGCTTCACGGCGACGACGACGAACGTCGCGTTCTCCACGGCGTCCGCCATCGACGTCACCAGCACCGAATACGTGCCCGCCAGGTACTTGGCTCGCTCGGGCATCCGTTCGGCCACCACCAGGTCTTTCACCTGCCGGCCCGCGCGCAGCAGGCCGGACAGCAATGCCTCGCCGATGCTGCCGCCGCCGATGATCGCGATTCTCGCCATGCCCGAAAGCATCGCAGACCGGTCGGCTTATCCGCGCTACCGGGCGGGGACCATCGCCAGCTGGCGGGCTTGCACCACGAGGCGGCCCAGGCTGTCGACGACGGTGTGGTCCTCATCGAACCAGTCGTGCCCGATCTCGGTGCAGGTGGCGATGATTCGCAGCCAGCCGTCCGCGGGCAGCGCCCGAAGCAAAGCGGTGAGCTGGATGGTGGGCGCCCAGCCGGTGCGGTCCACCGCGAAGGTCACCGGCGCCGACAGATCGCCGCACATGAGCGCGAACAGCGCGTCCGGGGCCACGCCGCGGGGGCGCGCCCACATCTGGATCACCGGCGGCCGCCCGTCGGTGCTGGGGCCCATTGTGGACAACAGTGGCCGCACGTCGCAGCCTTCGCCCAGGTGCACCAGGCCGGCCAACGGGTGTCCGGGCCCGATCGGCGCTACGTCGTCGGGCGGTTCCGGTGCCATCAGATCGACGACCGGGTTCGCCGTCAGCAGCGGCCCGGCCTCAGCGGCCCCGTCGCCGCTTGGAAAGTGCTCCGGCTGGCCGAGGTTGACCACGGCGTGCACCGCGGTGCGTCCGCCCTGCGTGAGCTCGACATCGACGACGCTGATCCGGCGGCCTCGCTTGCGGATCGACGTCGCCAGCCACATGGGCCCGGGATCGGGCGCCCACAGGAAGCTCGCCGACACGGCGACCGGTTGCGGAACCGGTTCGAGCCCGGCGGGCTGTTCGCACGCGGTGCGGGCGGCGTTGGCGCACAGCGCCAGCATCGCGCCCCCGTGCACCTTGGGCCCGATCGTCCAGTCCTTGTCCAGCTCCCCCTCGTATACGCCGTGGTCGACCTGTCGCAGCGTCATTGCGGTGGTGAATAACGCGTTCATGTTCACCGCATCAGGTGGGTGCGGGCGAACTGCAACGACTCGGTGAGCATGGCTTCGCGCTCCTGGGCCGAACGCGCGCTCGACGTGGACACCTCCAGAATCACGTGGCCGGCGAAACGGCCGCCGGCAATCAGCTGGCACACCTCGGCGGTGGGTTGGGTGCCACGCCCGGGCACCAAATGCTCGTCGGCGGGCAGGCCGCTGCCGTCACACAGGTGCAGATGAACCAGGCCCGCGCCCATCCGCCGCGCCATGTCCAGCGAGTCGGCGCCCGCGGTCGCGGTGTGGGACAGATCGAGCGTGTAGTGCGCGTGGTTGCCGTCCAGCGGGTCGTGGGAGGGCGAGAACGCCGAAATCGCCGGACCCGGGCCGCCGCCACGCTTGCGCATCCTTTCCCGCGACTGGTCGGCGCCGAAAAACCGGTCCGCCCGGAACGGGAACATGTTCTCCACCGCGATCATCACGTCGCTGGCCGCCTCCAGGGCCGAGACCTGGTCGCTGAATCCTTCGGCATAACGCCGTTGCCAGCGGAACGGCGGATGCACGACGACGGTCTGCGCGGCCAGCTTTTCGGCGGCCCGCACGCTGCGTTCCAGCTTCGGAATCGGGTTGGCGCCCCACACCCGCTGCGAGATCAGCAGGCAGGGGGCGTGTACGGACAACACCGGCACGCGATAGCGCCGGGACAGCTTCTTGACGGCGTCCACGTCCTGGCTGACCGACTCGCCCCACACCATCAGCTCGACCCCGTCGTACCCGAGCCTGGCCGCATACTCGAACGCGGCCTCGGCCCGCAATGGGTACACCGAGGCCGTGGACAGGCCGACTTTGATTGCTGGGCGCACAGTGTGTGGTGGCGCCTAGCCCGACTGCAACGACAGCGCCAACGGCCCCAGGGTGATCAGCGCCCCCACCGCGACCGCGATCAACGTACTGGCGATGTCCTCCGTCTTGCGAACCACTCGGACCCCTACCACCAAGCCGAGGATGACCAGCACCGAGAGCACCAATGCCACGATGCTGTTCCAGCGCCACAGCTGGTCGAAGGCGACGAACAGCGCGGCCCCGAACGCCACGGCCAGAATCGACTGCAACACGATCAGGCTGCCGCGCCACAGCGCCTCCAGCCTCCCGTGCGCCGCGTGCGCCTCGTCGGTGCGGTGGTCCTCGATGCCGACGTGGCCCTCGCCCACTTCTTTCGCGGCCCCCTGCCCGCCACGCCGTCGAGCGACCTCATCGGCAAGGGTCTGCCCGCCGAACAGCGTGGAGTCCGAGTGCAGGAACGAGCGCACGTACGCGGAATCCTCGGTTGCAGGTTCGGCTTCGCGCACCTCGGAGTCCATCACGTCCACCGGGATGTCGGCGTAGTGATCCAGCGGGTCCGGACTCATGTGCTCGGCGCCGGACTGTTGCCCCGACTCGCCGGTGCGGCCGGCGGGCTCGCCGTGGGGCAGGGGCCCCGGGTACGCGCTGCGCTGCGGCCCAGACAAGCGCTGGGGCTGAGGCGGTGACTTGGGCCACCGCGGCTCGGGTTCGGACCAGTACCCGGCCTTGGCCGGTTCTTCCCTTACCGGTTCGACGACCTGGACCCCTCTATTGGCCCCATGCTCGGTGTGGTGGTGCGCGTCGTCCCGGATCACCGGGATCTCGCCGGTCAACTCGGCAACCGTGACCGCGTCGCTGTCACCGCGCCGACGGCGCCGCCGCCTGGTGACGACCGGTTCTCCTACGGTTCCATTCCTGGCCAGCAATTCGGCCACCGAGATGGACCGAGCACCTGAGTCCTCGGTCTCCGAGTGTGGTCCGGTCATGATTTGTTGCCTCTCGATCGGTTCGCAGTCCGATCACCTGCCTGACCTCCAGCATCGCGCACGGAGCTCTCGACGAGTGCAGTTCCGTCTGCTTCACTGTCGAGTTTGCGCAAGATGAGACCTTCCCGTAATGCCCACGGGCAGATATCCACGGCTTCAATCGACAGCACCCGCATACTCGCCTCCGCCACCAGGGCGCCCGCCACGATCTGCGGGGCCCGCTCGGCGCTTACTCCTTCCAGTTCAGCCCGGTCAGCGGTCGTCATCCTAGAGATGAAAGCTATGAGTTGTCTGAGGCCGTTCGCGGTGAGCGTCCTCTTCACCATTGGTCCGGCCGCCGACGGGGCCGCGCCGGTGAGCCGCGCCAACGAGCGAAACGTCTTCGAGGTAGCGACCGCCAGGTCGGGGGGACCGGCGTCCAGGACCGTCACGCTGGCGTCCGCCAGCTCGGCGTCCAGCCAGTCTCGCAGCATCGCAACCCGGCGCCGGCCGGGCGGGTCGTCGGACAGCCATTCGCGGGTCAGTCGCCCGGCACCCAGCGGCAACGACAACGCGACATCGGGCTCCTCGTCGACGCCGCTGGACAGTTCCAGCGAGCCGCCACCGATGTCCAGGTTGATGATTCGCCCGGCGCTCCATCCGTACCAGCGGCGCACTGCCAGGAAGGTCAGCCGCGACTCGTCGACGCCGCGCAGGACCTCGAGCTCGACGCCGGTCTCCTTGCGCACCCGCGCCAGCACGTCGTCGGAATTCTCGGCGTCTCGCACGGCGGATGTGGCGAAGGCCATCAGCTCCTCGCAGCCGGAACTGACCGCGATCTTGGCGAACTCGTCGATGGTGGACACCAACTTGTCGGCGCCCCGCTTGGTGATCTTGCCCGAGCTGTCGATGGACTCGGAGAGTCGCAGCGTGGCCTTCGTCGAACTCATGGGCGTCGGGTGCCCACCGCGGTGGGCATCGACCACCAGCAGATGAACCGTGTTGCTACCTACATCGAGCACACCCAATCGCACAGGAAACAAACTAGTCGGGCGACGGACGCGGGGCGCGTTCCGCCCTGTTGGCCGGCTGGTTTCGTCGAGCCTGTAATTCCGCAGGCCCGCACTTTGTCCGCAGATTTACCGGCTTGGCGAAACTCGCTTCCCGGTCAAAAGGCCAGGCGGGCGGAATCTTGGTCTAACGTTGGAAACGTGGCAGATTCGCACCCGGAGCCGGGTCAAGAGGTCGAGTTGGACTTCGCCCGCGAGTGGGTGGAGTTTCTCGACCCGGACAATCCGGAGCACCTGATCGCGGCCGACCTCACGTGGCTGCTGTCGCGCTGGACGTGCGTGTTCGGCACGCCGGCCTGCCGCGGCACAGTGGCCGGCCGGCCGGATGACGGGTGTTGCTCGCACGGCGCCTTCCTGTCTGACGACGACGACCGGGCCCGGTTGGACGACGCGGTGAAGACGCTGACCGACGCCGATTGGCAATACCGCGAAAAGGGTTTGGGCCGCAAGGGTTACCTGGAACTCGACGAGCACGATGGCCAACCCCAATACCGGACCCGCAAACACAAGGACGCATGCATCTTCTTGAATCGGCCCGGCTTTGCCGCCGGTGCCGGCTGCGCACTGCACTCCAAAGCCCTCAAACTGGGGGTGGCGCCGCTGACCATGAAGCCCGACGTCTGCTGGCAGTTGCCGATCCGGCGCAGCCAGGAGTGGGTGACCCGGCCCGACGGCACGGAAATCCTCAAGACCTGGGTCACCGAGTACGACCGCCGCGGCTGGGGCTCCGGCGGCGCGGACCTGCACTGGTATTGCACCGGCGATCCGGCCGCCCACATCGGCACCAAGCAGGTGTGGGAAAGCCTGGCCGACGAACTCACCGAGCTGCTCGGCGCGAAGGCCTACGCGGAGCTGGCGGCAATGTGCAAGCGCCGCAGCAAATTAGGGCTCATCGCGGTGCACCCGGCGACCCGGATCGCCGAATAGCCTGGCTCAGGTCGCTTCAGGCCCGCTCAGGTGGCTTGTGTTTTCTTGTAAGACAAGACCATTCGCAGCGCGCTGGCTTGCAGGTACGCCTCGACCGCCGCGGCGGCCGCCGCGGCGTCGCGCGCCGACACGGCCTCGGTGATCGCCCGCAGGTCCGCCACCACCGGGCCGGCGTCGTCGTACGCCCCGGTGAGCTCGTGCTCGCGGCCGCCGAAAGCGTGCTCGACCCAGCGATACAGCAAACCCAGTGCGCGATTGCGACTGCTGTGGATGAGCACCCGAAAGTAGGCGAGGTCGGCGGCCTGGCGCGCCGCGGCGCTTTCCGCCTGCCGCACCGCGGTGAGCGCGGCGCGCAAGGCTTCGGCGTCCTCGGGCGCGCATTGCAGCGCCGCCAAGCGGCCGATCAACGGGCCGAGCGCCGCCCGGATCTCCAGCAGCTCCACCAGGAACTCGGGGCCCAGCCTGCGGACCAGCGCCTCGACGACCGCGGGATGGGTGAGCGCCTCCGGGTCGCACACCACGTTGCCGCTGCCGTGTCGGGCCTCGATGAGGCCCATCTGCTGCAGGCGGGCCAGGGCCTGGCGCAGCGACGTGCGGTTGACGCCGAGCTGCTCGGCCAGCTCCCGCTCGGGCGGCAGCGTCGAGCCCGGCGGGAAGGCGCCGTCGAGGATCGCGTCGGCGATCGACGCGGCGATCTGTTCGTCCACCCGCTGACGGTCCGGCGGCTGGATCAGACTTGACTGGTTCATTGGCTCAACCAATATAGTGGACCGACCGGGAACTTGAGCCGAACCATGGCGATATCCCGCATCGAGTGTGCGGCCCGGGC
>Ga0310917_10000623_pt1 | contig 15965 bp, 9 predicted proteins | sample GREbulkMGLF178_FD_203531 | JGI IMG/M metagenome (GOLD analysis project Ga0310917, IMG submission 203531) | Lab enrichment of tropical soil microbial communities from Luquillo Experimental Forest, Puerto Rico - GRE.bulkMG.LF178 | ecosystem: Environmental > Terrestrial > Soil > Tropical forest >... | reverse complement strand
AAGGCCGAGCGTCTCGTGCTGGATGTTCTGTGCTTCTCCTTCGATGCGAAAGCTGGTATCCCAATAATTGCCGCTCAGCAGCGAATCAAAGGAATAGGTTGCGGAAACGACGCCAGGGATTGCTTCGATGCGCTGCAACATTTGGGAATAGAGACTACGCGTTTGTCGAGATGTGTAATCGTTAAGAGATGGGTCCATGGTAAAGAGCAGGATGTTGTGCGTATCAAACCCGGGATTGATGCTTTTCAAGTTCTCCAGCGTGCGCACCAGCAGACCGGCGCCCGAGAGGGCCAAAATAGCGAGTGCTACCTGGGCGATCACGAGGCCGCTGCCAAGGTTCAGCCGCTGATTAGTTGATGCGCCAGTCGCAAACACCGTAAGACTTTCCTTCAGCGCAGGTGTTAGATTCAGACGCATTCCGCGAGTGGCGGGCGCGAGGCCGAAGAAGATCCCGGTGAGAACGGAAGCTGCCACGGTGAACACCAGAACGCGCAGATCCAGGTGGGCGGTCAGGTGCGACGGCCATAATCCTCCGCGGGACATGAAAGCCACAAGCGACTCGACGCTCCAATAGGCAAGAAGAACTCCCGATGCGCCGCCTGCTAACGAGAGGAGCAGGCTTTCGGTGAGCAATTGCCTCGCAATTCTCCCCCGTCCAGCGCCCAGCGCCAGCCGCACGGCAAGCTCTCTTTGACGCGTGGCGGATCGCGCCAGCATGAGCCCGGCAACATTGGCGCAGGCCACTAACAAAACCGTGCCCACGGCGGTCATCAAAATGGCCAAGGGTGTGGAAAACTGTTCGCGCAGTCCGCTGATGGCTTGCGGGGCGGGCATAAGAACCAGGCGCGGCGCATCGGCGGTCTTGAATAGCTCCTTCGTCTTGTCCAGGACATCATTGCGAAAAACGGCGTCAACAGCGGCTTGCGCCTGGCCAAGGCTTATGCCTTCCCTGAGCCGCGCGACGACGTAAACCCACCAGATGTCATCGCCAGCCTGCAAGGAGGGATGATCTCCGCTGACGGACCCGAACAAATCCATTCCGATCCGCTGACTGAGTGATATGGGGAGCCAGATCGGGCGAACATGGGCAGGATCCAAACCGGGAAAATCCCTTGCCGCCACTCCCACAATCGTCACCGGAGAGTTGTTCAGCCAGATTGTCCTTCCCACGACTGCGGGATCGCCGCCGAACGTCCTTTGCCAATAGCCGTAAGAGAGGACCGCGACGGGTGGTGCGCCGGCCTTGTCATCTGAGAGAGCGAATGTTCGCCCCAACGCCGCCCCGATGCCGAGTGTGTCAAAAAAATCCCCCGAGACCATTTCGCCTTGCACAAAACTGGCTGGGCCATTGCCCCTCAGGTTGAGTCCAACATTCCCGCACAGCGCCGTTACTCCGGAAAACTCCTCTTGAAGCGAATGAAATTGCTCGAACATTGGATAGGAAAACCAGCAGCCGTGTTCCGTGCTTGCGTTCGGCGACGGACACGACATGTAGCTGTAATGCCCTTTGGTCGTCGGGGAATGGTGTGCGGTCCATTGGAACACCGCAAGTTGTTGCGGATCGTGCACGGGCAGTGATCGAAGCAGGACGGCGTCAATCAGGCTGAAGATCGCGGTGTTGGCGCCGATGCCAAGAGCGAGGGTGAGGACAGACACGGTCGTGAAGCCGGGAGATTTGCGCAACACACGAAACGCGAAGCGGAGGTCCTGGAGCAAGGCGTCGAGGAAGGGCAGGCCGCGGCGTTCGCGATAAATTTGCCGGGTTTGTTCGACACCCCCGAAGTCGAGGAGCGTCTGGCGGCGGGCTTGCTCGCGGTCCATGCCCTGAGCAAGGTTGCGCTCGAAGGCCATTTCCAGGTGCGAACGCAGTTCGGCGTCGAGGTCGTGATCGAGCCGCGCCCGGCGGAAGAAGGAGCGCAGCCGGTGAAGCGATTGGCGAAGCCAGGTGATCATTTGTTGCGACTCCGATGACCTATTTCGCCGAGTCGTGGCATTGCATCGCGGCCCACCAACTCAGGAAACAAGCAGCAGATTCGTCGGGCAAACCTGCCCTCGGAATGACCGACCAAGACCTTCGAGTGGATTCCCTGCCTAGCTTCGTCCATGGTCGCAATCTCACTCATTCATAACGAAGGGCGACAATCGGATCAACCCGCGTAGCGCGGCGTGCCGGGATGTAGCTGGCCGCAAACGCGATGCTCAGCAACAAAGCGGAGACTCCGGTGAGGGTTAGAGGGTCACCCGCGCGAACGCTCGGAACCAAATGAACCAGCAACCGGGCCGCACCCAAAGCGCATGGAATCCCGACGAGAGTTCCCCCGAAGGTCAGTCCTAGGCCCTGCCCCACGACCAGCGAGAAGACATCAATTCGGGTGGCGCCAAGCGCCATGCGGATACCCATTTCGTGAGTACGCTGGGCAACCAGATAAGCCACCACGCCGTATAATCCGACGGCGGCGAGAATCACCGCGAGGCTCGCAAACACCGCGAGCAACGCGGCCCAAAGCTGCGGCTGTGCCAAGGAGAGCGCGAGGACGTCGTCCAAAGGAAGGATCCTCGTGACAGGCACATTCGGGTCGACCTGTTGCGCGGCGCTTTTGAGGGCCGCCGAGATCGCAGCTGGATCTCCCTCGCTTCTTGCGACCATCACCAGCCACGACCATTCCGGGCTGGACTGCATGTAATTGAGGAAGATCTCCGGCCGAGGCGGAACCCCGAGACTCGTCTGGCGTGTGTCACCCACGACACCGACCACGGTGAGCAGGTTCGCGCCCAAGCTGATCTGTTTTCCGAGAGGAATCTCGCCAGGCCAAAAACGCCGCCGAGCGGCCTCATTGATGATCACTGCGGGTGTTGTGTCTGCCGAATCATGGTCACTGAATTCGCGCCCCGCGTGAATAGGGATTCCCATGGTAGCGAAGTATCCGGAGCTCGCCACATTAAAAAGGGACTGGAAAGGCTTCCCAGGGGCCGGATCAGGCTTGCCGGCAATATGGAAAGAGAGCGAGTCTGAGCCGCCTCCGAGAGGAAGATCAGCAATCAAGGCGGCCGCGTGAACGCCGTGTACGGCTTCCGCACGTGCCAGTGCGAGCTTGAAGAACTGAATCCGGCGCGAGTCGCTCGAGAACCTTTTTGGGGGCAGCCAAAACTCAATGGCCAGGCGGTTTTCCGTATAAAAACCCGGAGCGGTCCTGCGCATCACGAGGATGCTCTTCAGCAGGACGCCTGCCGAGTCGAGAAGAACAAGCGCCATCGCCGTTTCAGCGACGACCAGCCCGCTGCGCAATCGGCGGCCACGAGCCCCTCCGGCGGCTTGGTGGCCGGACTGGTGTAATGCCTCGGCCAGCTTAGGGGAACCGACGGAAAAGGCAAAGACCGCCCCGAAAAAGATTCCCGTGAACAAAGAGACCGCGAACGTGAAGACCAGCACCGCGGCGTCGGTGTGGGTATCGGCAAGCCGCGGCACGTCGAATTGCTTTAGCGACTCGACGAGTGCACGCGATATCCAATTGGAAGCCAGCAACCCCGCTGCGCCACCCGCCAGGGCAAGAACTGTCGTCTCCGTCAGCAGCTGCCGGAGGATTCTTTGCCGCTCCGCCCCCAAAGCCGCGCGTACCGCAATTTCCTTCATCCGCGACGCGCCGCGGGCAAGCATCAGGTTGGCAACATTGGTGCAAGCGATCAGCAATACCAGGCTGACGACGCCAAGAAAGATCATCATCCCGGTTTTTACGTCCCCCGCCATTGCGTCTACCAGCGGAACGATATGCACGCCTACGCCGCGGTTCCCGTTTGGGTACGCCTCCTCCACGCGCCGGGCGATGGTGCTCATCTCCGTTTGTGCTTGCCGGATCGACACGCTGGGTCGCAGCCGGCCAAGCACCATGAGAAAACCATGGCCGCGATCGGGGTCACGCGCGAGCGGCGCGTAAACCTGCTCCGGCCTTTCTCGACTGATGCGGAAACCGGAGGGCATGACCCCGACGATCGTGTAGGCTTCCTCGTTGACGCGGAGCGTCTGGCCGATCACGTCGGTGCGTCCGGCGAAGCGCTGCTTCCAGAATGCATCGCTGAGAATGAGCACATGGGACGAGCCGGGCTCGCTTTCCTCCTCCCGGAACGTCCGCCCAAGCTCGGGCGACACACCCAACAGCTCGAAAATTCCGGGAGTGCCCTGAACGGCTGGAACCAGTTCCGCCTCCTCGCCGTTCGAGAGCGTCGCACTACGAGTCGTAAATGCGGCCAGCCGATCGAGAGTCTTGCTTTGCGCTTTCCAATCTTCGAAGTTCGGATACGAACTGACATCCTCCGTGATCCCGCGCTGGCTGTCCGTGGCCCAGACAAACACGAGCCGATGGGCATTCGGAAATGGCAGAGGACGCAAGAGCACGGCATTGATGGCACTGAAGATGGCCGTGTTGGCGCCGATGCCAAGGGCCAGGGTAAGTAGGGCGACCGAGGTGAAGCCAGGAGACTTGCGCAACATACGCAAGGCGAAGCGGAGGTCCTGGAGCAGGGTATCGAGGAACGGAAGACCGAGGCGTTCGCGATAGATTTGCCGGGTTTGTTCGACACCGCCGAAGTCGAGGAGTGCTTGGCGGCAGGCTTGCTCGCGGTCCAGGCCTTGCGCGAGGTTGCGTTCGACAGCCATCTCTAAGTGCGAACGCAACTCGGCGTCGAGATCACCCTCGAGCTGCCGGCGGCGAAACAGCGCGAGGAAGCGGACAACCAGCGTTCGAACGGATTCAATCATGAGCTGGCCTTGAGCACGCGATTGATCACAGCGGCCATTTGGTTCCAACCTGCGGCTTCGTCCCGAAGCTGCCTGCGGCCTGTTCGAGTGAGCGAGTAAAATTTGGCGTTGCGGTTGTTTTCCGAGATGCCCCACCGGGAGGAAATCCAGCCGCGCTGTTCGAGGCGCAAGAGAGCGGGATAGAGCGTGCCCTGGTTCAGGCGAAGCACGTCCTCGGAAACCTGCTGAATGCGCTGGGCGATGCCAAAGCCGTGCATCGGCCCCATGGTTTCAAGAGTTTTGAGGACCAGCAGGTCCAAGGTGCCCTGCAAAACCTCCGCTCTTGGCGGCATATTCGCTCCTTTAGACGGTCAACAGGAATGGTCATCAGGAATACCATGAACTCCTGTTGGCCGTCAACAGGGAGGTGCTTGAGGAGGCACGTCGAGCTACAGGAGAGCGGCAGCAAAGGGGGGACGCAATGGCGGAGCTTATGCCCACCACGTCATTCTGGTTCGTGCTTCCTACGAAAATAGGGCCGATCTCGTTGAAAGCAAAGGGCGGGACGCGGGACTCATTTTCATCCTTCGTTGTAGCTCTCCGAGAGCCATGAGTTACTCGTGGCGCAGGGCGGCCATGGGATCGACACGCATGGCGCGGCGCGCGGGAATGTACGACGCAAGCAGCGCAACGGCAGACAGCAGAGCGGCGACAATGACGAAGGTCAACGGGTCGGTGGCGCTGATGCCGAGGCGCAGAATCACGAACGACGCGGCAATGCCGATAACCACGCCGAAAACCGCCATGCGAGCTCCTTCCCCCAAGACCAAACGCAAAATCTCGCCTCGCTGGGCGCCCAAGTACATGCGAATGCCGATTTCCTGGGTACGCCGCGTTACCGAGAAAGCCACAACTCCATACAGGCCGACGGCAGCAAGGGCGAGAGCGGCGACGGCAAACAGCCCTGCAAGCAGCAAAAAGAAGCGCTTCTCAGACAACCATCTGCCCATCTCATCCGCAAACGTCGAGAACTTCAGCGGAACATCGGGAGCGAGATTGTGGAAGATGCTGCGCGCCGCGGCGACAATGGGACCCGTGCGGGCATCGGTGCGCAACAGGATCATCGGCGAAGAGTTGCCGCTCAGACCTCGCTGCTCATAATTCGCGTAGATGACCGAGCTCGCGGGGCGGTCAAGCCCCTCCGCGCGGACGTCGCCAACGATTCCGACAATGGTGAGAGGCTTTAGATTTCCGTCCATATTGCCGAATGCAACGGTTTGGCCGATGGGATCCCGATTCGGCCATTGCTGCCTCGCCTTGGTCATGGTTCAGGAGCTCCCTTTCGGGCTCACCCGCACCCTTACTCATAACGAAGAGCGACCATAGGATCTACACGCAGCGCGCGGCGGGCAGGGATGTAACACGCCCCGAGCGCCACGGCCACGAGCAAAAGCGCCACGGTGAAAAAAGTGGCCGCGTCGGTGGAACTGACGCCGTAGATCATGCCGGCCATGAGGCGCGTCAACGCGAAAGCCGCGACCAGACCAAGCAACAAGCCGAGCCCGGCCAGACGAAGACCTTGTGTGAGAACGAGCTTCAATACCTCGTTGCTGCGCGCGCCAAGGGCCACACGGATGCCGATTTCGCGCGTGCGTTCGGCAACGCTGTAAGCCATCACGCCGAAAATGCCGACGGTGGCAAGTAGCAAAGCAAGGGACGCGAAAAGCACGAAAAGCAAAAGATTCAGACGCTCGGAGGCGATGGAGGTGGAGCGAACTTCGTCCATCGTGCGAACGCGCGTGACGGGCAGATTTTTGTCCACCGACCAAACGGCAGTGCGAACCGACGAGGCCACAGTCAGAGGATCTACCGTAGTGCGCACGACCCAATCGCGCAGAATGCCCCCCGGATCCGCAAATTGTTTGATCGGGAAGTACATGGTTGGTCGAGGAGCGGTCAGAGGATCGAACTCGCGAGTGTCGCCCACAATTCCCGCGATGGTCAACCAGGGAAACCCCCGGTCATCCGGGCCACCTTGTCGGATGCGCTTACCGAGAGGGTCTTCACCGGGCCAGTATCTTTTGGCCATGGCTTCGTTGATGATGATGACCGGCTGAGTTTCAGTCGTATCACTCCACGAAAAATCCCTTCCTCCGCGCAAAGGAATGCGCATGCTCGGAAAATATCCCGGGGTCACCACATCATAGCCGGCCATCGGAATTTGTCCCGGTGCGCTGGGTTGGCGGCCTTCGATCGTGAAGCCTTTGCTGGCGCGGACAAAAGTGAGGGGGATGAACGTGACCGCGGCCGCGGATTCGACGCCGGGGAGCACGTCAATTCGTTCGATGGTCTGCTGGTAAAAGGCGGAGCGGCGAGAAAAGTCCGAATACCCTTGGCCTCGTGGAATCACGCGAAAAGTAAGGACTCCCCGCGGCTGAAATCCAAGCGGAATTTGCTCAATGCGTAGGAAGCTGCGCAGCAGAAGGCCGGCGCCGATGACGACCACCACGCCCACGGCGGTTTCCACGATAACCAGAAGACTGCGCCCTCTGAGCCGCGGGCCGATCGCCGATTCCCGGGAGCCAGACCTCAAGGTGTCATGTAGGTTCGCTCTGCCGGTTTGCAGCGCCGGCGCCAGGCCGGAAACCAGGCCTGCAAGAATCGCGACCGCAAAACTGAAGGCGAGCACCGCAGCGTCGAGAGAGAACTCCTCGGTGCGCGGAAGGTGCGAAGCGGCGAGCAGCTTGAGAGCGCTTACTCCCCAATGCGCAAGCAACAGGCCGAAGACGCAGCCCGAGAGCGCCAGGAGCGTACTTTCGGTGAGCAGTTGACGGAAAAGCGTGTGGCGGCTCGCGCCCAGCGCCAGGCGAATGGCGATTTCCCGATGACGAGCCGAGGCGCGGGCCAGCAGCAGATTTGCGACGTTGGCACAAACAATCACCAGAACCAACCCAACCGCACCCCACAGCACCAGAAGCGTGGCCCGCACGGGACCGGCGAGATCTTCCTCGAGAGGCACGACATTGACAGTTTGGCCGGTATTGGAGTCGGGGTACAGTTCCGCAAGATGCCTGGCGATTACGGACATCTCCGCTCGCCCTTGCTCGAGCGTTGCGCCCGGCCTCAGACGCGCAAAAACCTCGAGAAAATGGCTGCCGCGATTTTCACGTTCGGCAGGGGTCATAACCAGAGGGACCCAGAGCTCGTCGTCGGAATCGGGAAAATGGAATCCCGCCGGCGCCACGCCAACGACTTCGTAGCCCTCGCCGTCGAGGAGAAGTTTCTTGCCAAGAATCTGGGGGTCTCGGCCAAAGTGGCTCCTCCACAAACCATCGCTCATTACCACAACGCGGGAGGCGCCGGGGCGGTCTTCCCCGGCGACAAATTCGCGCCCCAGCGCCGGATGGATTTGCAAAGCAGTGAAAAAATTGGCGGCAACCAGCTCGCCTTCGACGCGCACCGGCTCGCCCGCTCCGATGAGATTGAAACTCCGGTTGCGATAGCATGCCACGTTCTCAAAAACCGTGTTTTGCTTCGTCCACTCCGAGAAGTTTCCAGGAGACACTTCATTTCGATCATTTTGATAATTAGGCAGGCGGACGTTTTCGTAGACCATGACCAGGCGGTCCGCTCGCGGATAAGGCAGCGCCTTGAGCAGGACCGCATAGACGGCCGAGAAGATGGCCGTGTTCGCGCCGATGCCGAGCGCGAGAGTGAGGACGGCGACGGCAGTGAAGCCGGGAGACTTGCCGAGCGTGCGGAGCGCAAAGCGAAGATCCCGGAACAGGGTTTCGAGAAGCGGCAGGCTGTGCGCTTCGCGGTGTTGTTGTTTGGCTTGCTGAAGGCCGCCAAAACGGACGAGGGCCTGCCGGCGAGCCTCGGCAGTAGAAAGTCCGCGGCGGAGATTTTCTTCGATGGCCAATTCGAGATGGGCGGATATTTCGGCGTCGAACTCACGGCCAAGCTTTGCGCGGCCGAACAAGAAGCGCAGACGGTGGAAGAGTTGGCGAAAACCGTCTGTCATTTGGATCCGCTCCTTTCCTGCCGGGCCAGAACGTTTGTTACCATCGGCACCATCACTCATAACGCAGGGCAACCATCGGATCGACGCGAAGCGCGCGGCGCGCGGGAACATAAGCCGCGGCAAGCGCGACGAGTACGAGCAGCCCTGCGAGCGAAAGCAAAACCGGCAAGCTCACTAAAACAATTCCAAAAACAGATGCGGCCATCGCTTGGCTGGCCGCCAAGGACATCGGCAATCCAATCCCGAGGCCAATGCCAGAAACGAGAAATGCGTGGCGCAAAACAAGCCGGAGCACGTCGCGTGGGTTCGCTCCGAGGGCGAAACGGATGCCGAATTCGTGGGTTCGCTCGGCGACATTCTCGGACAGGATTCCATAAACGCCGAGGGTGGAAAGCAGCAGGGCCACGACCCCGAAGACAGCCATCAAGATTCCCATAATGTGCACGATGGCAATGGAGTCTTGCACTTCCGTCGCAAGGGTTTTCAGCTCGGTCATGGGAATTTCCGGATCGACTTGGGCAATCGCTCGGCGCGCCGCCGAAGCGTAGCCCGTCGGGTTCGAGGCAACGCGCAGGACAAAACGAAACGAGCTTCTGGACGACTGAAGATACGGCTGATAAATGACGGGAAACGTCGCGGGGTTCCACCAGTTTTGCCGTGCGTCTCCGACAACGCCGACGACCGTCATCCACGGCTCGTTCGAGTCTGCCACGCCGAGCTTCAATCTTTGGCCCACTGGATCGCTGCCTGGCCAAAAACGGCTCGCCAACGTGCGGCTGACGATGGCGACACGCGCGGAGGCGGCGCGATCGGCCGCGGTGAAGAATCGGCCGGCCATCAAAGGAATCTTGAGAACGGAGAAATAGTCCCCGCTAATGATTTGCAAATCTGCCGCAGGCGCTTCGCTGGCTTCGAGAGCCGGGTGATCTTCGATGGTAAACAAGACCTTTTCGTTGTCCACGTTGCTGGCGGGAAGGTTGGAGGTTAGGGCCGTCCCAGAAACTCCGGGAAGGGAAGCGAGGCCGTCGAGAGCCGTCTCGAAGAAGCTCGCGCGTTTCACACTGCCGGGATAGGTGGTTTCTGGTAGGGCGACTTCGAATTTCAAGACTTGCTCAGGCTGAAACCCTTGGTAGGCGTTCGCCAGACGGCTGAATCCTTGCATGGTCAAGCCCGCGCATACAAGAAGAATCAGGGCGAGCGCCACTTGAGCGGAGACCAGTCCGTTCCGCAGGCGGGCTCGCGCGGGACCGGCAGAACTGCGTCCGGTTTCTTTGAGCACGGTATGCAGGTCGATGTGCCGCAAGTGAAGCGCGGTCGAAAGGCCAAAGACAAGCCCGAGGAGCAAAGAGAGAAGAATGGTGAAAAAGAGAACGGTGGAATCGACGCGAATGCCATCCCAGCCGGGAACCCATTTGGTCCAATCCGGCGAAATGCTGTTACGAAGAACACGCAGACTCGAGAACGATACGGTGATTGCAACGACTCCGCCGAGAAGCCCGAGCAGCGTCATCTCGGAAACCAGCAGGCGGCCCAGCCTGGTGCGGTTTGCACCAAGCGCCGAGCGCACGGCAAGCTCTCTCTGTCGCGCAATCATCCGCGCGAAGAGGAGATTCGCGAGGTTGGCGCAGGCCAGGAGGAGCACAAACCCGGCGGCCGCTTCCAGCAATCCGAACAGCGGCAGAGTGTACTGATAGAGTTCTTTTCTAAGCGGCAACACGTGCAGGATACGGCCGGCGTTGGTCTTCGGATAGAGTTCAGAAAGCCTGCGTGAGAGATTGTTAAGAGCAGCGGCTGTTTGCGCGACGGTGACGCCAGGCCTTAGCCGTCCGATAGCCGTAAGAGACATCTGGGAGCGATCGGACTTCTCGGCTGGCGTAAGCGCTAAGGGCACCCACAATTCCATGGGCACGGGATAGCCAAAATCCGGGGCCATGATTCCCGCGACTGTGTAATTGCGCCCATTTAGGCGGATGGTTTTGCCGATGAGGTGCGGGTCACTGGCGAGCCTGGATTGCCAGAAGCCGTGACTCAAGATGACGGAGCGATCGGAGCCGGGCTGTTCTTCATTCGCAGAGAAGAGGCGGCCCGCGGCGGGGCCAACGCCAAGGAGGGAGAAAAAGTTTGCGGATACGCGGCAGCCCGGCACCACGTCGACGCGGCCCTCGGACGCAAGATGGAAATCCCCGCATTGATAGGTAGACAGGTCGTCAAACCATCGCGAGCTGGCTTCGAGGTCCGCCACGTCGCCGGGCGAAATCGGCCGGGCGTCGGGCCCTTCGTCGATGCCGCGGTTCTCCCAGAGGAGGACGAGGGATTCCAGATTGTGGAAGCGGTAGGGGTGCACCAGCAGGGCATTCACCATGCTGAAGATCGCCGTGTTCGCGCCGATGCCAAGCGCAAGAGTGAGAACCACGATGGCGGTGAAGCCGGGAGACTTGCGCAGCATGCGAAGCGAATAACGGACGTCTTGAAGCAGCGTTTCGAGGAAACGGAGGCTGCGGGCTTCGCGGTGCTCTTCTCTTGCCTGTTGTGAGCCTCCGAACCGGAGAAATGCCTGGCGGCGGGCTTCTGCCGGGCCGAGGCCCCGCTCGAGATTCTCGTCGATGGCGAGTTCGAGGTGGCTGGCCATTTCGGCATCGAAATCGCGGTCGAGTTGCGCGCGGCGGAAGAAGGAGCCGAGGCGCTCGAGCCATTCCCGTATGCGATCTGTCATCTGGCAGTGCTCCCTTCCGTCTCGCAAGCCATAATGCTTGCCGCTTCCATGGTCACTCGTAACGCAAAGCCACAATCGGGTCGACGCGTGTGGCGCGCCAAGCCGGCAATAAACAAGCGATCAGGGAGACAATCAGCAAGATCAGAAAAGCGGAACCGAAGGCCAGCGGGTCGCGCGGACTCACTTTGTAAAGCAGATATCCGAGCAGGCGCGTCAACCCAAGCGCGGCGGCCGCGCCTAGAAGGATGCCGCCCGCGGTCAGAGCGAGCCCACGGGAAATCACCAGCCGGAATAGCTCCGGTGTCCGCGCACCGAGGGCCATGCGCAGTCCAAGTTCTCGCGTGCTCTGCGAGACGGTGTAGGACATGACGCCATAGAGTCCGATACTGGCGAGCACCAAGGCCAAACCGGCCAAGACGCCGGTCAGGGTAACGGCAACTTTCTGCGCGGACGTGGAACGATCCAACTGTTCTTGAAGCGAAATCACTTCATAAAGGGCCAGGTTCGCGTCCATAGCCTTCAGTTCACGCGACAGCGCGGCGGCCATGGTCTCCGGTCGCAGCTTGGTCCGGATATTCAACGCTGCGCCCACGGAAAACTTCTGCCGCAGAGGAACGTAGAAAAACGGCTTAGGCATTTCACGCATGCTGTAATACCTCGAAGTTTTCGCGACGCCAACGATCTCGAGCCATTTGTCTTTGACCTGAAGGCGGTCACCGATAGGATTCTTGCCGGCCCAGTAGCGCGCGGCCATGGTTTCGTTGACGATGGCGACGGGCGCGGCGGTTTCGTTATCGGCGCGAGTGAATTCGCGGCCTGACACCAGGGGGATTCCGATGGTGGCGAAGTAGCCGGGGCCAACCTGGTTATAGTCGACCGAGAGGCGCTCATCGGTCGGAGGTTGATATCCATCGACCGCGATCGGAGCCGAAGAAAAAGTGCCGTAGCCGAGCGGCGTAACGCGCGCCAAGGCTGCGGACTCGACGCCGGGAAGTCCTTGGACGCGGTCGATGAGGTCGTCTTGAAAACTCTTCGCGCGCTGGACATCATATCCGGACGCGGACAAATTCACGGCGGTCACCAACGTGCCTTGGGTGGAGAATCCCGGGCTGTCCGATCGAACCCTCTCGAGGCTTTGCAGGAGCAGGCCCGCTCCGGCAAGCAGGATGAAACATAGAGACACTTGAACCAGCACCAAGCCGGAACGTACCCAAGATTTGCTGCGGCCGTGGACCACACCGGCCATTTCCGAACGCAGCGTGGTGGCCAGATCGACGTTGCTGGCTTCGATCGCCGGAAGAAGAGCGAACAGCAGCGTCGAGGCAAGGCAGACGGCAGCGCTCAGGGCCATCACCCGCCAGTCCATTTCGCCGGGCAGGTGCATGGCGTTTCCGTTCCGCACCGGCAAGAGCAACACGAGCAAGTGACTCGACCAGTGCGCGATGAGGAGCCCGCCGGTTGCGGCCAGCGCGGAAAGGACCAGACCCTCAATGAGAAGTTGCTGCAGCAGGCGTCTCCGCCCGGCGCCCACCGCGACGCGGACGGTGATTTCATGTCTTCGCGCGAAAGCGCGGACAAGCAGGAGGTTGCCGACATTGGCGCAGGCGATCAAAAGTACAAACACGACGACGACGAGCATGATTCCCAGCGTGGGGAGCAGGGTTCCCGCGTTGTTGAATGGGGTTTGCCACAAAGCCCAGAGCTTAACGCCGCGACCGCGGTTGGTCGCCGGATAATCCGCATCCAAGCGCTTCGCGACCGCAGAAACTTCCTGCTGCGCTTGCTCGAGAGTGACGCCGGGTTTCAGACGGCCGTAACCTTCAATCCAACGCTCACCGCGATCTTCGAGTTTGTAGCCGCCGGCCTCGAATGTGTCTTCCATGGAGGCCGGTACCCAAAACTTCATCGCCCAGCCGACGAATGTTCCGTAAAAGCCTTCCGGGGCCACGCCAATAATAGTGTGAAGCACGCCGTTCATGCGCTGCGTCTTGCCGATGATTTGCGGGTCGCCCCCGAAGCGCTCTTTCCATAGCTGGTAACTAATGACTGTCACGGGATGGGCGCTGCGGCCCACATCCTCGGTAGGCTCAAACGCGCGCCCAAGAATCGGATGAACCCCCAGCGCCGGGAAATAATTCGATGAGACGACACTGCCCGTAACGACCTGGGCCCGCTCGCCAATGCTGAGCGTAGTGCCCATAATCTTACTTACAAAGAACGCCTCAAACAGTTTGCAGTTCCTTTGAAGATCGAGGAAATCGGGCCAGGAAAGATCGTCTTGGGCGGCGGTTCCCGTCAGAGCCACCAACCTCTCTTGGTGCGCGACCGCCGGGTAGGGGCGAAACAGAAGTCCTTCCATCCAACTGAAAACGGCGGCGTTGGTGCCAATACCCAAAGTCAGGCAAAAAATCGCGACCAGGGCAAAGCCGGGACTGCGGCGGAGCATTCGCAATGCGAAGCGAAAATCTTGAAAGAGCGTTTCCAGGAGCGGGAGTCCGCGCGCTTCGCGGAGGGTTTCTTTGACTTGCTGCGGTCCCCCGAAGCGCACAAGGGCCTGGCGGCGAGCTTCCGCGGGAGAAAGCCCGCGCTCGAGATTCTCCTCGATGGCGAGTTCCAGATGAGCGAACATTTCCGCGTCGAGTTCACGATCTTGCTGGGCGCGGCGGAAGAAAGAGCGCAGGCGATGGAACCCTTGGCGAACCTGGTCGATCATTTGTTGTCGCTCCCCTCCGGCAGAGCCAGCACGCGGCCCATAACATCGGAGAGCCGTTGCCAGTAGGCGGCGTCTTCGGAGAGCTGCTTGCGGCCTCGCTTTGTGATGGAATAAAACTTGGCTTTGCGATTGTTCGTAGATGTGCCCCACTCCGCGGAAATCCATCCGCGCTGCTGCAACCTCACGAGCGAGGCATAAATGGTGCCTTGATTCAGCAGCACCGCGTCGCCGCTGACCTGCTCGATGCGGCGCGCGATACCATAGCCGTGGAGTCGCCCCATGGCCGCTAGGGTTTGCAGGACCATCAGGTCCAAGGTTCCTTGCAGCAGATCGAGCTTTGATTCGGACATGCACCCTCCTGTGTTATGTCCACAGCAAGGTAACACAGTTTATGTGGGGATGCCACAGGAGAATTAGACGAGGCAAGCCTCCGCCGGTTAGCCCGTTTGGGCCGGCTAAAACTCCTATGGGATTTCTATAGGAAAATGGGCTCGCAATGAGCGGGCCCGGCCGCGAAACGCAGGGAAACCCGACTAAACTTGGAGCTCCACAAACTCAACTTGGAAGGGCGTCGATCCCAGATTCAAGCGCGCCACACTAACCGGCAAACGAAACCTCCGGGGCCCAGCGCTGCCCGGATTGATGTACAGGACCCCGTTGCGCTCGAACTTCCCTGGCTGATGGGAATGGCCGCTGACGACCACGCGGAATCCGGCGGCACGAGGGTCCAAGTCAAGAGCATGCACGTCGTGCAGAACGTAAAGCAGGACGGCGCCCGCCTCCGCCACGGCTGCTTCCGGCAGCGCTTTAGCCCAGTCTTCTCTGTCGATGTTTCCGCGCACAGCAATCACGAGCGCAAGTTTTCTTAGAGCGGTGAGAATTTCGGGCCTTCCCACGTCTCCGGCATGGACAATCAGCTCGGAACCGCGAAGGGCTTCGAGGGCTTGCGGGCGCAGCAGGCCGTGAGTATCCGAAATCAAACCGATGCGTGTGGGGCATTTAGCACGGAGAAATTCTAATGCTTGGCTCGGTGCCGCGGTCGAAGAATGAGGGATAAGGGCCGTCTGGTCCAATTCAGAGACCAGTTACGCCGAGGCTTTGTCGGGAAGCACCCGGCGCATCGGTTTCGCCCCCGGGGAGGGGAACTGCATGTGCCAGAAGTTAGCTTCTGCAGACAGGAATTCTACGCCGACATATTGCTTGCTATCGCGGGCGCGGTGGATCGAAACGACGCGACACTCGATCGATTGGGCGGTATGGTCATTAACCAGAATCACGGTCTGGCCCACGGCTATGGTTTCTTCGAGGTGAAACAAGGCGCCATGGCGATTGACGGATTGCGAGGTGGTGCGTGTCGAAAAGCGCTCGCCGCAGTCTGTTTTCCCGTGAACCGTCAGCGGGACGGTCAAAGCCACCCTTAAAGTGCGGCGGCGTTCTTTGACACGAAAATGAAGCAGGGACATTGTCTGCGCGACCTCAAATCAAATTTGGAGCTGCACTGCGGCTAGTCAGCACGTTTCGCCGCAGGGGTTCGCTTGCAGTGACGCGCTAGCAGTGTGCTAAAGCGCAAACACAGCAAAACAGAGGTAACGAGCACGAATCTCGCCCACACCGCCCCATAGTGCAGAAGGATTTCTCCTATGACAATGGCGTAACAGTACCACAAAGCAGCCATCGAGACCAGTACCCCCGTACTCCCTGTTTTTCTAAGGGAAAAAAAAGAGACTACCGGAAAACAAATGCACTTTGGCTTGCAACCTCTTGATTCTAAAAAGGCTTCTGG
>Ga0310917_10000622_pt1 | contig 15969 bp, 16 predicted proteins | sample GREbulkMGLF178_FD_203531 | JGI IMG/M metagenome (GOLD analysis project Ga0310917, IMG submission 203531) | Lab enrichment of tropical soil microbial communities from Luquillo Experimental Forest, Puerto Rico - GRE.bulkMG.LF178 | ecosystem: Environmental > Terrestrial > Soil > Tropical forest >... | reverse complement strand
TAAGGTCTCGAAATGTCGAGCGAGCGTGTCAAAAGTCATCGTTCTTCGTTTCGCGCTCCGATACGCTCACAATCTTATGAACCACTTTGTACCGTGTCGGTCTCAGGAGGCGGAGGTGTGCGATTCTTGAGCGACCAACTCAATTGATCGCCGATGTAGGCTTTTTCAGTATTCCAACGGCCAACATCCCTGTTTCCTGAAAACGGCAGCCAACGCATCTGAATTGCATCTTCCGGACATGCCGAGACGCAGTGTTCCTCACTCCCACAAGTGTCAGGGAAAGCCAGTACCGCGAGTCCACTGTCCATCGCAAGCGACCTAGGACCGCAGGCCTCCACGCACAGTCCACAGCCAGTACACGCACTCTCCAGAATTACTGGCATCCATTTGTTTGCCACTGATGATACCCCTCCAATCCGCTAAGCCGAAGCCGACTCCTCTTTAGACATGGTATGAAGCGTAGAACCTGCTCAGCGATGACTTAAGTCACAAGCGGCTCGCGACCGCAAATTTGGACCAGTTAAAAGCTCCAGGCGGATGATCAGGCGCCCGAAACGGTTGGCTGCGCACCGAGAACTCGGGGGGACCCGAATCCCAGATCTTTACCTTTCGCACTTCCCCCGGACTTCCGTTCTCCCGACGATGGAACTGCGACGGCACAATTGACTCTGTCTGCAATGCTTGCAGATTGGTGATCGGCTGGGGCGTGGACACCACGATCTCGTGGCCGAGTCCAAGCATGTCAATCCGCATGGTCTTACAAAATAGGGCCCCGCCGACTTAAGCGGTGTCGAATAAGCAGGGCGATCAGGTGGCCAGGTTTCAGGCACACCTCAACTTACTCTTGTTCCGCGATGCACAGCCTTGGGCTACCTACGACTGGAACCAGTTAGTGGAATGTGCGGTCGTGGACCAGATCATCTATTCACACCCCTATCGGGCCTGGACTGGTCATGCCGGATTCTAAGTGGCCTTGGAATATCCTTGCAAAGGGCCCCCCAGACTGTGTTGGGCCGAGTACGCTCAGCGTTTTCACTGGGTAAGTAGAGAGTTGATCGCCGTCAGCCAAAGTCAACACGAACTTACTGCTCTTCGACGGTGAGACCCCGACTGCTCGATTCTTCCCCTTTACCTTTGCTTCGTACAGGCCACGATCCGCAAGAGCCAAAACCACGTCTACCGATGCCTTCATAGGTTGTTGGCGATCCCAGGGGAAAGCCGCCCAGCCGATCGAGCACGTTTGGGGAATCTGAAGCCCGCCGATTGAGATGTATCTCTGCGGATCACCAACCGCAGTGAGTATTCGCGATGCAACTGTCTCTGCTTCGGCCGAATCAGAGTATCGGGACACAATCAGAAATTCGTCACCGCCCCATCGAACCAGGATGTCAGATTCCCGAATCGCTGCTCTGATCCTCTTCGTTACCTCTACTAAGAGCTTGTCTCCCGTGGTGTGGCCATAGTGATCATTCACCTCCTTGAAGCCGTCGAGGTCCAGCAAATAAAAGATCAGCTCGCGACCAAGGCTTTCCCTGGACGAAGCATAGGTGCGCAGAAGGCTGCTCGTGTCGCCGGGTATTACAGCCTCAAAGAACCTACGGTTTCTGACCCCGGTTAGAGGATCCGTAACCGAAGCCTCCTGGAGGACGTCAGCCGCGCGGGCGAGTTCGCGTGCTAGTTGTGACTGCCGGCTGACGAGCAGAAGCGTCATCGCAAAGATTGTGACCAGCACCACCAATAGCCGGAATTGGACGACGGGCGGTGGCGCAGATTGGTACAGAACTGTCCAGGCGGTGATTACAGGTAATGACAGGAGGGCCAATACACCAAGCTTGGTCAGAGGAAGCTTATTTACCCGCATGCTCGCGACCGGCTCAGTGGCCGATAGCGCCCCGCCAAGTAACCCGACCACCGTAAACGCCGCCAGAGCAGCGGTGTAAGGCAAGTCGTAAATACTGCCAGGATAATAGCTCTGCTGGTCGATGGCCCAGTTGGCAACGTAACCGCTAATGGATATGAATAATTGGGCGGAGAAGAAGATGCCGTAGAACCATGTCCAGCCTCCCGATGCCTGCCGTGTCGCCAAACCCAACATCAAGAGCAACACCAGGTCAAGTAGGCCATTAAGTCGGTCATAGCTGGAACCGTAGCGACCCGGGTCCAAGACAACATATTGCCAGGGAATGACGAAGAACAAATACAGGTAAAGCCACCACAAAAGCAACAGAAAGAAATCAACCCTTTCCTGGGGCTTCTGCCAATCGGGCGAATCCTGTTGCGTTTCCAAGAGCAGTGCAGCCAAAACTGGGATATTGGACAGAAACAGCAGGATGTCTCCCACAAACGGATTCGGCGTTTCCTGTCGCAGCACTATGTCGAAATACATCCAAATAAGCTGGACGATAGTTCTGGTGCCCCAGCAGGCAGCGAGCAGATACCAGGAAAGGCGAAGGCGGCCAGTGCTTGTGACCGCGTTTCTCAGGAACATAAGCGCCGCTGACAGCATCAGGACAAAACTGATGAGGTCGCTGTTTAGGGTCAGGGCAAGCCCGCGAGCTATAAGAGCAGTCGAGGCCAACTGCCAAAGCACCAGAACACACACAAAGGCCGCCCATAGCCTCATCGCCCGTGGCTTTGTACACTCTTCGATACTGAAAACGGGACGCATTGCTGGTTGGATAAATCCGCGCCCGCAGGTGGGGCGCTGTCTAGTTGCGGAGTTAAACCCCCGATGTGTTGTCCTCTCGCCACAAAGCGATCAGAGTAATATGACGGTCAAACTCATCGCCAAAAAGACAGTTCACGGCTGAGCTATTGTCATGTGCACGAGCCCTTGAACGGCCGATTGCTCACGACAGCCGGCAGTCCTGGTCGTTTCTGTAGTGCAAATGCTCACACCGCCCGAGCACAGGATTCTTCCAGTCCTACGCAGGCGCACTTGCACCGGCGTTTGTGGCTTTTCACGCTTGTAGCCTGCTGTTTCAGGCGCAAACTCCTCCGATAATCGGTTGGCGAAACCCCTAAGTAGCTGGCGAATGCGCGTTGGAAGGCAGGCGCTGACCTCCATCCGAGGCTCATCGCAATTTCTCTATCAGTGGCACTGGAGTGCTTCAGAAGATGCAGTGCGCGCTCGATGCGCCGTCGCAACACAAACTGGTCAAGGGCAATGCCAGTTTGTGATTCAAATGCGGACAGCAATACGCTTTCTCTCAAGGAGAATCTCTTCACCAAGGTTGAGACCGACAAATCGTCACACAGGTGGTCCATAATGTAGTGGACAATCTCCGTGAAAATGTCGGCCGAATGATTTTGGTAAGCAGGAATAGGCTGTGTTACTACAGCAGGATTACTGTTTAACAAAGTGGCGTCCTCGTTCTGCAAAATCGAGCAACAATCAAAGAAACTCAGACGGCACAGTCGGCCAGATGCCCTGTGCCGCCAAGCAGTAGTCGAGGGCCTGATGGTTACCGTAACCGTAATAGCATTACTAGTCAAGTGATATTCATGACAGGATGAGTGTTCCAAGTTTTCTGCATCTTATTATCAGTGAGATAGGGTCCAATCGGGCTATATTGCCGACTGGTTTCTGGAAGCATCTCAATTTTCTGAAAGACGCATCTGCCCTCTAAGTAGTTCTATGTAAACAGTTTCTTGGAACTCTCTCCTTCGCGCCTAGGATGAGACGGATTTAATGGTTTCGTGGGACTGCGGACAAGCAGATCCACGTTCTAGGCGACGGCTGTCGGCCGAGCGGTCGTGCCCTCTTTTCGGAAGGGTGATACTGCGATGGCTGCTAATCGAACACTATACGTTAACTGCACTCCTGCGACATTGATTCGAGACGAACAAGCGCTCATACGAGCAGGATATGACGTGGACTCGGTTTTTGGAGCAGACGGCCTGATGGCGTGCGGATCGGTTGCTGAATATGCTTCCGTCCTCATCGACAATGCCTGTCCCCTCTGGCGCAGGGAAAAGATGATTTCCTGGCTGCGGTCTACTTACCCAAAGATAGACATCCTGCCTACGGCTGGCTCCGCCAATAGCCAGCCAGAGGCTGGCCCAATGATGAACCGCATTTACTCGAGAGAAGCAATTAAGACTTTGGCCAACTGCGGCGCCTAAAAAAAGCCATAAAGGCATTGCTAGGCGCCGCTGGAGTCGGGCATGGACAAACATGACGGGCCGGTAGAGATGGGCGCTTCTGGAACAGAATCTTGATCGTTCACTATCAACTCCCGATCGCCATGAAAGTGGCAAGTCGTTCAGAGGTGTACCCAGGGAAAACGCAACGCGATATATCGACGGCCAGCACTGGCGATCGAGTGTTCAGTTAGTCCCCTTCTTCGGAACCTGGGCATCTCACAGATCACGGCAGGAAGATCCAGGAATAGCGAATTCGCAGACACCAGGAAGCAATTACGAAACGCGGCAACCCGCCGGGCGGCGATAGCACCATGCATCAGGAAATCGTCACGCTGCGCGACCCACGACTGGCTCCCCGATTTCTCTGAGCCGTGAGCTGTCGCACCAGTGTAGAGATGATCGAGAAATTCTAGCAGCGCACATCAAGACCTCGCTCGCCGCCGCCGCAATCAACGTCATGCGGACTAGGAGAAACAAGAGAGGCGAGAAAGCCACCCAGAACACCCAGGCTTTCGGCAACCTCCAGAGCAGGAAGCAGGTGTGTAAGATCAGGCCATATCATAGGATCTGTGCTTATCGATGTGCATAATAATGGCCTGGCCGCGTTAGTGTAGAAGCAACAAGTTGTTGTCGAGAGCGTCTCTCACATGAAAATCAGCGTCTTCCAGAACTAACTAACGGACGTATAATGCTTCCACAAAATTCGAACAACGCGAGCTTTTGAGGGGGCGCAATGGCTAGTCCGCACAGGACGATTGCAATCTTGGGTGGGGGTGTGGGCGGGCTGAGTGCGGCCCATGAGCTGGCCGAGCGGGGGTTCCAGGTACGAGTGTTCGAGCGGAAACCGATTTTTGGCGGCAAAGCACGCAGCCTGGAGGTGCCGAACAGTGCTGCCAGCGGCCACAAGAACTTGCCCGGCGAGCACGGGTTCCGCTTCTTTCCCAACTTCTACAAGCACGTGATCGACACCATGAAGCGCATTCCGTATTCGGGAAATGCCGGCGGCGTGTTTGACAATATCGTCCCGGGGACGCGGGCGCAAATCGCACGCGATGGGAAAATGTCCATCATCGCAGTCGCTCGTTATCCGGTTACGATTGATGACTGGGTCACCACCTTACAGGCCACGGTGAACGCCGCAGAGCTTGGGATTCCTGAGTCGGAAGTTCTCTTCTATGTTGATCGACTGTTGACTCTACTGACTAGTTGCGAGGAGCGGCGCGTTCAGGAGTACGAAAAGATTCCGTGGTGGGATTTCATTGACGCGGTTCACAAGTCGGAACCCTACCAGCGCTTTCTGGCTCGGGGCATGACGCGCTCCATGGTGGCGATTCGCGCGGAGGAAGGCAGCACTCGCACGGTCGGGTACATCGGTCTTCAGCTCACTCTTGGCTTGCTCAAGGTCGGAGATCCGGTGGACCATCTGCTGAACGGGCCGACCAATGAAAGGTGGATCGATCCCTGGATCCGCTATCTGCAATCCCTGGGAGTTGAAGTCCACAGTAGCGCGAGGTTGGTTAGGTTCAACATGAAGGGTTCGGCGATATCCTCGGTCACTATCGAGATTGACGGTGGACAGCAGGAGGTGACCGCGGACTACTACGTCTGCGCCCTGCCAGCTGAGGCTATTGCGCCCTTGCTCACGGACGACATGAAACGGGCTGCGCCTTCCATCGCCAACATTGATAAGCTCCGCACCTCGTGGATGAACGGAATCCAGTTCTATCTGGGGCGAGACGTTCCTGTGGTCAATGGGCATAGCATCTATATCGATTCGCCGTGGGCCCTGACTTCGATTTCCCAGCGGCAATTCTGGGGGATCAGTCAAATGAACCAATATGGCAATGGGGAGCTAGGCGGCATCCTTTCCGTCGACATCTCCGATTGGAACTCTCCTGGAATTCTTTATGGCAAACCCGCTTTGCAATGCACGGCGGAGGAGATCAAGAACGAAGTTTGGGAGCAGATCAAGGCGCATCTGAACGTGGAGGGAGCGCAACAACTTCAGGATGCCAACTTGCTGAACTGGTTCCTCGATCCCGACATTGAGTTTCCCAATCCGAGCCAAGCGACTAACCTAGAGCCGCTGCTCATCAACACTGCGGGCTCACTGGCATATCGTCCCGAGGCGCACACGGAGATCCCGAACCTGTTTCTGGCTTCCGACTATGTGCACACTTACAGTGATCTGGCTTGTATGGAAGGAGCCAACGAGGCGGCGCGGCGGGCAACCAATGCCATCCTCGACCAGGAGGGCTCGTCGGCGCCCCGGGCAAGCCTATGGCCGCTGGAAGAGCCGGCATTTTTTGCGCCGATGCGCGAGTACGACCGGTTGCGCTTCCGGCTGGGTCTGTCGCACGCCAGCACCCCCTATGAGTGGAAAACGCGGGTGGTAGCCGCCGCTATGCCGGGCAGTTGACCGTGCCCAGCTGCTTCTGAGCTTTGCAGCAATTTGGGTCGGTACCCGAAGGGCTGCCCGAAAAAGCAGTAATCTCAGACCGAATCAGTTAGTCTGGTGCGCTACCGCAACTGATGAACGCGCGGATCATCATCACATGGCCAGGCGAACAATTTCCAACCAATGGCTGGATACATTCACGTAGACTGTTCCTTCGCCCAACTTCAAACCTCTTGCTGCCGGGCTGCGGACCATACATTGTAGGGCCTCAGTCAAACTTCCCAGATGCCGACTTGCACTAAGACTTCGCCGGCGTGATGGGTACAGCAATTTATAAACAGGACTAATCTTGCTGTATGCATGCTAGCTTAAGGAGTTTCACTCTCGTAGGCCTTTCGGTACTGCTGGTCGCGACACTGATCGGCTTTGTGTTGACGCGGCAAACGGCAAATTCTGCGCTCTCCATGAAACCGGCCGGACTGGAGGAGCAGGCACAGGCCAAGCTGGTTGACCAGAGTCCCCTGGAGACGGCGCACGGCCTCTCCGATGTGGCGAGCACGGCCGAAGAGCAGAAACTGGCTGCGGAAGCCATCCGCAATGCCGACCACGAGGTGGACCTTGCTTTCGCGACAGCGCTGCAACAGACACAGCTACACCCGGCGGTTGATAACAGCGAGACGCGCGAGCTGAATGCTCGAATCCGCACCCTCGACAGCCGGTTGCAGCAGGTGCAGGAGCATGTTCGGGGATTGACCGAGCTCGCAGCCAATCCGGGCAAGAACGACGCCCATGCCATCCAGCAACAGTTGGAAGTGGCCCAGGCGCGTTCTACGCTTCTGCAAGACGCGTTAGATGATGCCAAAGAAGACCTGCTTCGCGCTGGTGGCGATCCCCAAGCCCAGATCAAGCAGGAGTTGGAGGAGCATGAAGCTCTCCAGCATGGCAGCCCTAATGCCTCCGTGACCCTGCAGTCAAAGCCGATTTCCTTTGAGGTCGAAGGAAATCTGATAGGCCAATTCCGCACGTGGCAACGATTGGGTAACAACCAAGCGCGTCTTGTGCAAGCCAGGCAGCAAGCGGAGGTTTACGCCGCAACCCTGACGCAAAAACACGAAACCCTCGAAAAGGGACTGAGTAACACGCTGGCAACCGACGCTACTGGGACCGAACAAAGTGCAGCAACAAACCCACCGGCCAGTGGCCAGAATCAGCATGGGGCGAAAATCGCAAAGCTTCATGAGCTTTCGCAGAGCACCAAGGCCCTGGCCAAGTACGATAAGCGCATCCAGGCTGAAAAGCAGCTTGCGGTTTTGTATCACGAATGGAACGCGATCGTCACCCAACAGCGCCAGGCTGCGCTGCACGCTATCTCGCGATCTCTGCTTTGGATCCTCCTGGCGCTGACAGGCCTGGTCGTGGCGGAAGGCTTGATCGAGCGCTCCTTTCTGGGCCAGGGTCCCGATCGCCGCCGCCTAGGCACGATGCGGGCGGTGTTGCGGTTCATCGCACAGCTTATCGGCGTGTTGATTATTCTGCTGGTTCTGTTTGGGCCACCGAGCCAATTGTCCACCGTGTTGGCTTTAGGTGCGGCTGGACTTACCGTCGCGCTCAAAGACTTCCTTGTCGCCTTCTTTGGCTGGTTCGTGCTGATGGGGCGCCATGGCATTCGCGTTGGCGACTGGGTCGAAATCAATGGGATCGGCGGAGAGGTCGTCGAGGTTGGGTTGCTGCGAACCATCCTGCTGGAAACGGGGAACTGGAACGATGCCGGTCACCCAACCGGGCGCAGGGTGTCCTTCGTAAATAGCTTTGCCGTTGAAGGCCACTATTTCAACTTCACCACCACGGGGCAATGGCTATGGGACGAGTTGGACATTCTGATCCCGGCGGGCGAAGATCCGTTTAATCTGACCAATGCTGTCCTGAAGCTAGTCAGCGAACTAACGCAAACAGACACGGCAGCAGCGGAGCAGGAATGGAGGCTCGCAGCACAACGCTCGGCGATGCAGACGTTTTCGGCTGCGCCCGCCATTAACGTGCGCCCGACGAACCTCGGCGTGAATCTGGTGGTGCGCTACGTGGTGAACGCACACAATCGCTATGAAGTCAGGACCCGCTTGTATCAGTCGATCGTCGAGTTGTTGCACGGCAAGAAGCTGGCGCAAGCAGAGAACAGGGCGCTCAGTGCTGAATCGTGACACAGACCCCAGATTTGACTCCTTACACCTTCCCCGACAGCCTGCGGCGGTGACCTCACTCCCCGCAGGATGACAGCCGAAGCTAGACGTGGAGGCCAGATCGGTGTTCCGATGCAGCTAATTCCCCGTGAGCCCGAATGCACGGCTAAGGAGCTTTTGCGTCCGGCCTGTTTCCACCTTGGCCAGAACCTCGCGCGCTGAAGACGAGGCGACCTTGAGGCGTGGGGATACCCACAGAAGAACGGCGATCAGGTGTAGGTGGCGATACCGAACCCGACGGCGGAGGCGCTTTTGGTGGTGGCTCCAAGTTGCAAGTGGAATCCAACGCCGTGCTCGGTTCGCCTGCTACTGTGTTAGCTTACAGGCCCCGAGTTTAACAACCGACTCGGGCCCGTATCGAATGGTTGACGGGGGATAGCTATAAAGGCCGGGAAAATCCGTACACCTCTTACCCGATCAGTTAAACATCTCCAGATCGAGCGCGAGAACGGGAACGGTGTGGGCTTTAGCGGGGTACACGCGATTAAAAGCAAGGGTCGTAAGCCCGAGTATGACGAACGCGAGCACGCTACCTTCAGGCCCCACCGAGCCACCGGTGAGCCACCTTGAACCATGCATGTGTGTGTCCGACGGCGAGATTTCCACTATCAGGCACTCCAAAGATAAAACTCTCAGCGTAGTCCCACGAAAAATGAAAGCCGATGGGAAACCACAAATCGCCAGTTCTGCGCAGCATCAGACAGGCCAAGAGTCCAACCGCAAATACGCCGATCAGACCTAGCATCGCCTCGCCGGAATTTCCTGCATGAGCGAGCCCCAACATGAGCGAAGTGATCACCGCCGCCGGCCAAAAACCAACCGAACGTGCCAAAGTGAACTGCGGATATCCGCGAACTGCAAATTCTTCGAAGATGCCCGTGAGAATAAACACCAGCGCCCACAACAATCCGAACCGAAACAATGCACTGGCTGGTGGCTGCGGTCGTCCAAAGTCCAAATCACCAAGACTACGCAAAGTCAGAAGCAGCAACGCGAGTGGCACTATGCCCCAAATCGCTCCAGAGATAAACCGCCGGAGAAAACCCTTTCCCCAGGGCAGACCATAAGTCGCAAAACTGCGTCGCTCGAATCGTCCCATCACACCCGTCGCGATGATCACCGAAAGGAACAATAGGGCCTCCCCCAGCAGCGAAATGCCAGGCGAAATGATACCTGCGGATTGATGAATTCCGGGCGAGTGAACCAACCGGATGCATCCGAGGATGATGGCAACGAGCAGAACGAGAAATACAAGTACTCTCCAACCGCCCCGAAGCCCGTGTGGTCCCAGAAATATCCTGGCCGCTCCTTTGCGTTCTGCTACAGCGGCGTTCGAGAAGATTCTCTGTTCATCTGCCATTCGCGATCACATCCTTTAATGTCGCTTATGCCCACGTGTTACGCCAGGGGTGCGCCCGTTCCCGGAAAGCAAAGCCATTGGCACCTCCGCTCCTGATCGGAGAAAACGAAACAAGGCCCACGCGCACGTGAGCGCCGTTAGGGGCGAGAGCGAGAACAGCGATTTATCGCAATTTTTGTGACATCAATACCGCTCACGCTCGAAGGTGCATAAGTCACTATCTCCGAGCGTGAGGGCCTAGCAGCGGTGAACAATCCGGACACCCTTTCGGTGTGCGAGACCATGAACGAGACTCGCTGTGGGCGAGTGTGCGGCGGCATCGGCACCGGTTCCGATCAATTATCAGGCGAACAGAGCGGGAGAGCGACGTGCGGTGAGCGGAATCGAACACGAGCTAGAGCGGGGGCTCGGCGTGCGCCTGGGCGGCGCGTTCGCTAGCTGAAGTTCGCATGTTGGCGGCGCTTGAGGGTCTCATAGGGGCGCCGTAAGTTGCGACGGTCGCGACCCTGGCCAGCGCGTTCGGCGCAGAGAAACGTACACGGATAGACCCTCTCGAAGCTTTTTAATGCGTGGTTGAAAATCTGCTATTCATAGCGCAGCGCAATTAGCGGGTCGACCCTCGTTGCGCGCCGAGCCGGGACCAGACATGCTGCTGTTCCTACCGCCGCCAGCAGCACCATGACCCCGATAAAGGTAATCGGATCGCGCGGCGAGACACCCCAGAACTGGCTGGCGACGAACCGCGTCAAGGCAATGCTGGCGAGAACGCCAAGAACCATGCCCAAAGTTATTAGCCGCAGGCCTTTGCTCAACACCATCTTCAGGACATCGCTAATCGGAGCGCCGAGTGCCATGCGTATGCCGATCTCGTGTGTTTGCAGCGAAACCGAATAGGCCATGACGCTAAACACGCCGATCGATACTAGCACCAGCCCGACTGTAGCGAACACACCTAGCAGGATCAGACCGAACTTTGGCCCTGCGTAGCTGAACTGCTGCAGGTAGCCTTCCAGTGTGCCGGTCAACGTCAGCGCAACGTTTCGATCAACGGCCCAGATCTCGCGCCGCACCAGCATCAGCATTGACATGGGCTCGACGCCTGTACGGACGAGGATCCCGCGCTCCATCGCTCCGGTCACGGTGTAGGGAATGTAGGCTTCTGGCTCGATGCCTTGTTGCAGACCGCGGTTCTTGGCGTCGGCAACCACGCCGATCACTTCGAAGTATTGGTCCTTGGTCGATTGCGGCAGCTCGTCAAATAAGTTGAACTTGATCTTCTGCCCGATGGGATCTTCGTTCTTGAAGTAAGTTTTCGCGAAGGTGTCGTTGATTACGGCAACAGGTCGGGCCGCATCAACGTCAGATTCAGTCAATAGCCGGCCGCTTAAAAGATGCCGTCCCATCGTCTTGAAGTAACCTTCACTGCATAGCTGGAACATTACGTGCCAGGGCTCGGAATGTGTTTTGCCGGGAATCGTGACATCGCTCTCTGGCCCTCCGTATGGCGGTAACGAAGACGTCTCGGTCGCCGCAATGACCCCCCCGGCAGTGCACTCATACGTTGCAATACCTGGCGGAAGAAGATCTTCTTCTGCTCCGCGGTTTCGTACTGGCGCTTCGGCAGTGGCGTGCGCGCAACCAAGAGGTTCACTGGGTTAAGTCCCAGCTCGACATGTTGTAGTGCGAACAAACTGCGCATCATCAGACCGGCGCCAACCAACAGGACGATGGACAACATCACTTCCCATACGACGAGTCCGGAACGGAACTTGCCATGGCGGAAATTGGTGTTAACGCCCTTGCCCGTATCTTTAAGCCGGTTCTGCAATTCGCCGCGAACCGCATGCAGTGCCGGCACCAGTCCACAAAGCAAAGTCGTAAGCCCCGTTATAGCAATCGCGAACAGCAGTGCGCGCCAGTTGAGCTGCAGCACTGCTTCCGCGGGGATCGTTTGATCAGGCATGGCCGCGGTGACGCCTTTCAGCCCGAGATAGGCGAATAGACAGCCCAACAAGCAGCCGCCGCTGGCGAGCATCAGGCCCTCAACCAGAAGTTGACGCACGATGCGTCCGCGGCTGGCTCCCATCGAAACGCGAATCGCATTCTCGCGCTCTCGCGCCGTTGCTCGCGCCAGCAAGAGATTAGCAACGTTGCTGCACGCAATCAGCAGCAACATGCCCACTGCCGCCAGCAGGGTATACAGCGTTGCTCGGAACTGTCCAACCACGTCATCCGTTAAGGTCTGCGAACCCATCGTAAAGGTTTTGGGAAAATCGTTCGGGTATATCTTCGCCAGGTTCCTGATGATCACGTCAAGGTCCGACGTTACCTGCTGCAGTGTGACTTCGGGCTTGGTACGCGCCAGCATCCAGAAATCGAGCTTTTGAGCCTCAGGATCGCCCCGGTCCATGTTGTTCGGTACCCAGATGTCAGCGTTGCCTAGCAAAAAGCGGGGAGACATAACGGACACTAGGGTGCGTGGCTGACCATTCAGTATCAGCGTCTTGCCTATTAGGGTGGGATCGCTGTTGAATTGTTTCTTCCATAGCCGGTAGCTCATAGCGAACACGGGGGCAGCGCCGGTGCTGCCGTCGGCTTTGGTGATCATGCGGCCCAACATGGGTTGCATGCCGAGAAACTCGAAGGTGTTGGGCGTTACCCATTCGCCCTCAAACTGCAACGTCCCTTCTCGATCGGTGTAGAGAATGTCGAGGCCCGAGTTGCCCATGGCATCTTCGAAAACATGATTTTGGGCTACAATGTCGAGAAATTCCGGCAATCGGTAACTGGGATTGCGGTAGTCTGCAGGACGCGTCGCGTCGTGTACATAGACAATTGCCAGCCGATCGGGCGCTCTGTAGGGAAATGGCTCGATCAATACGTTCTCGATGACGCTGAAAATGACGGTAACTGCTCCGATGCCCAGAGCCAGCGCGAGGATCGCCAACAGCGTGAACCCGCGGTCGCGGCGAAATCCGCGCAGCGCGTAACGGACATCCTGCGCGAACCAGCTCAAGCTTTCCATACACCCTCTCTACCCCGTCGGCGGCCGGGTAGCCCCGTCTGTCGGGGATGTACGAGGGTTCGGGTAAACGGGTTCCCCAAGATCTCGACTGATGGCCGATGGTGGGGAAAGCGTGATGAATCGCAGGAAAGTTGGTTGGGAATATCGTAGGTGATGCTTCCGGAAGGGAATCATCACAACAGCTTCCAGCTCAACCAGATCGCCATCTTTCGTACCGGGGCGGAACTGCCATCGCGATAAGGCCCGCGCCGCAGCCTCGTCCAGTCGTTGATCGCCGCGTTCAGAACTTTGATTCCGCTAACGGTACCTTTGGCGTGAATGACAGCCTACAGTGTCACCCTGCCCTCGACGTTGTCGCTCTGGGGAAGATGTTTTTCGGGCGCACGTGATCGAGAACGTGATCGGCGTGCGGTCGCTTGGCGTGGGGGCCGCTCGCGTACGCTTGCCCCCTGCGAGTACCTACTCAGAGCCTCGAAATAGAAGCGCAACGACTCTTGCGGTTGTGCTCACAACGGCCCACAGAAATCTTTTCACTTTCAAACATCTCTTTTTTACTTGCTCAATGTGACGCTTCGGATGTAAGCCCTTTGTTATTGCGCAATCAGCGCTTTGGTCTAGCGATTGCACCAGGTAACTACCTACGCAAAGGTGCAACCCTGAGGAACTCGGATCTCGCAAGCGCTCCGAGGTGTCCTAACTCAAACCATCAACGATCCATGGAGGCTTATCATGAGTTTGACCGCTGAACAACGCGAACAGGTTGCGACTGAACTGAAGCGTTTCGCTGGAGACCTCAATCTAACCGACGAGCAGAAAGAGAAGCTGCAGACCGCTTTTGCGGAAGCGCGGGAACGGGTCGGAGATTACCTTAGGAACAATCCCAACGCAACCAAAGCCGATATCATCGCCAAGGTGAAGATGCACCGCGACGAGATTCGTCAGCGTGTCGTTAAATTTCTAAATCCTGAGCAACTCAGCAAGTGGGACAGCGAAATTGCCAAAGGCAAGGAGTTCCTGGGACATAAACTTGACGCATAAGATCGCACCTTGAAGGAGCCAAGCTTGGTGGCCTACAATCGAAACTGTCGGTCACCAAATCTTTAGTCATTTCCCAGGTGATGTTCTGTCTTCTCGTCCAACAAGCATGCACAGGTTGCGCCAACTTCCGTAAGACTCACACTTACCAGCTCGCTACCTCGTAGACTCACTTCCATATAGGAGTGCTCGCGCATCATGTCGTCCGCCACGCTATTGATCCACTCCCTTATCCAAGGTTCGTCTGCGTCGGCCATCCGCACCCTCCTCGGAGTTCCATAATCTGGCATCCGCTCCTGTGGGACAGTGTCCCGTAAACGGGCTTGCCAGTCGAATCGATAATTTCTATCGGTACCATTCTAGTTATTGCTTCGCCAATGACCGGCGCGGCTTCGAGCGTTGCAGCCATATTCGAAGTCCCATCCCCCGCCGGTAGTACACCAGACGCCCTGCCCCGCCCTCCGCGTCGTTCCGGCGGTAGCTGATGAAGATTGGGCGCATCACCGCCGTCTCGCGTAGTTGTTTGAGCTGCGATTGCCAAAACGTACATCTGTTCGGTGCGGGCGTCGAGGGCAGCCTATGATCGAAGATCGCATAGCAATGCTGCCTGTCCTGAGAAGCCTCCACTTCGGCTTTATTCCGCAGCGGCCCTCGGAAGAGGAGCAAGGCCTTGGCCAAGAGGATTTGTTGGACATGTTTCGGGTTCTGTTTGGCCCCCATCACGGTCCGCGCAACTTAAGCAGATACTTGGACCTCTCCCACCATTGACTGTTTGCTGATTTGATTCGTTCAACGTGGAAGTGAGGGGGCGTCTCGACTTCATCGGATCCAGTGAGCACCGCGGCGGACGATTTGTCGCGCCGCCGCCCCCATGCTTCCCCAGGGGGCAATGTGAGCGATGCAGAATTAGCAACCCTGCGAGATTCCCTTCACCGCCTGGCTGCGGTAACCGGAGACATGGCTGCTGACCAGAAGGTTGCGGAGAGAAAAGCCCTCAGCCCAGCAGGATCCGTGCCACGCAAGTCACTTCTCACAACTGATGCCTGAAGACGCTTGCGCTCTAGCGTCGTAAGCAGAAGAGAAAGGGCGAGCGGCCTGATGTTTGGCACTCACCGATCGCGTTTCATGGGATGATTAGTTAGGGCGAGGCTTTCGAGGCAGTGCCATGTCTAGTCCGGCCGTCGGTTCGTCTCCAGATCGTACGCTGGTGTGGGCGAACAGGCAGGTTGATGCGAAGTGCAAATTGACGGATGGCGTACTCAGAGCGTATTCGACAACTACGCGATCATTACAGAAGATGACATCGCCGACGCAGTGCATAAGCTGGAGGAAGATCGGAAGCAGCGCGCCGTCACTCCGTCTGAGGTCGAAGCGCATAGTCACGAATCAATCACGGAGACGGCGGTGACTGACGCTCCCGTTGCCAACTCGAAGCTGCTAAACTAAGCTGTATCAGAACCTTCCGATTAGGCCGGGATGGCGGAACTGGCAGACGCAGCGGACTCAAAATCCGCCGAGGTTCACCCCTCGTGGGGGTTCGACCCCCCCTCCCGGCACCAATTTAATTTCAGTTGGTTCAATCGGTTCAACCTACACCCATTTTCTAGAGAGAAGCTCGTCCACTGACCCGAGCGCGGCGGCCTTTTTGGATGCGGACCGAAGACGCGGCGGATGTTCGGTCAACCAATGCGCGAGCAGGCCGCAGGAATTTTGGCGAACGACAGCTCAAAGGCCTTGCGAAAAGGCTAGATCTCCAAAAACAACATTC